>WNGD01001382.1_pt1 | contig 26465 bp, 19 predicted proteins | sample 5400671 | NCBI WGS metagenome assembly WNGD01 (sample SAMN13153369, study PRJNA577476) | soil metagenome | isolation source: 40 cm soil or saprolite under grassland replicate 2 | place: USA:California | collected 2016-06-15
GCAGACCGCCGCACTCATCCCCGCGCTGCGCAAGGTCGGTTTCCGCTGGCGTCCCCGGTTCGACTTCCGGAAGGCCGAGGTAACCGAGATACGGCGGATGGCCGGCTGGATGTTCGGCTACATCGCCACCACCCAGGTCGCCTTCCTGATCACCACGCGGGTGGCCAATGCGGCGGCAGTGCGCGCACATCACCTGCACGGGTCCGGTTATACCGACTACAGCTACGCCTGGCTGCTGTTCCAGCTGCCGTACGCGATCGTAGGGATCTCGGTGATCACTGCGCTGTTGCCGAGAATGAGCGCGCACGCGGCCGATCACAGGTACCGGCTGGTCAGCGACGACTTCTCGGCGGGGGTCAGGCTCTCATCCGTGATCGTGGTGCCCGCCGCCGTGGTGCTGGCGATGCTCGGCCCGCCGCTCGCCGAGGTCTTGCTCGGCTACGGCAGCATGTCCTTCGCCGACGCGAGGTACCTGGGCGAGGTGTTCGCGGTCTTCTCCCTCGGCCTGGCCCCGTACATGATGTTCCAGCTGCTGCTCCGGGTGTTCTACGCGCTGCACGACAGCCGTACCCCGGCCCTGATCGGGGTTCTCACCATGACCGTGAATATCGCGGCCAACCTCATCGCGCTGGCGGTGCTGCCGCCGGTGGACGTGGTGGCCGGGCTTGGCGCCGGATTCGGGGCGGCCAACCTGGTGGGCGCGGTAGCCGGCTGGCTGGTGCTGACCAAGCGGATCGGCGGCCTGGACGGCCGCCGGATCGGCGTCAGCCTGGTCAAGATGCATGCCGCCGCGATTCCCTGCGTTCTCTTCGCGGCCGCCGTGACCGTCATGGTCGGCGCGGTGGTGCCGGCCGGAACACTGGCCGCGCTGATCATCGTCGCGCTAAGCGGTAGCGGCGCGCTGTTGCTCTATGTGCTCTTCGCAAAGGCGCTCGGCGTCGCCGAGCTGACCGATTTGAGTGCAACGGTCACCGCCAGGCTGCGCGGCTGACGGTTCGCCCTGACGTCTCTCGGAGGTAACGGTTTGCGATGGTAGGGTGCGCGGACCGCTGCGAGCGCCATCAGCCCCTTAGCATGTTGTGCAGCGCCATGATGTACTCCCGCCCGGCTGACCGCACGAGGCTCGGAAGGAGGTCGAGGGCCTGGCCCGCTCTTGATGCGACGAAATGAGCACGTTCATCTCTGAGCCCGGTACCCGGCTCGGCGGCCGCTACCGGCTTGAGGACCGGATCGCCGCGGCCGGTGGCTGGGCTGCGTGGAAGGCCATTGACGAGATACTCGCCAGGGCGGTGACGGTCTTCACCTTCGCGCCAGGCTTCCCGCGGATCCGGGAAGTAGTCACCGCGGCGCGGGCGGCCAGCAGGCTCACGGATGCGCGCCTCACCCAGGTGTTCGACGTCGAGGATGACTGGGATCGTGCCTACATCGTGATGGAGTGGGCGGCGGGCGAGCCGCTCGACGACCTGCTTGCGGCAGGCCCGCTGGAACCCTCGCGCGGCGCTCAGATCATCGCCGAGGCCGCGGCAGCGCTCTCCGTGGCGCACGCCGCCGGACTGGCGCATCTCTGCCTGGTCCCCGGATCGGTCCGCTGGACGCCCGGCGGCGGAGTCAAGATCGTCGGCCTCGGCATTGACGCCGCGCTGGCGGGCAGCACCGCCGACGACCCTGCGCTCGCCGACACCCGCGGGCTGGCCAGGCTGCTTTACGCCGCGCTGACCGGCCACTGGCCCGGCCCGGACAGCGCGGTGCTGCCGACCGCGCCAGTGGCCGACGGGCTGCCGCGCAGCCCGCGACAAGTCAGGGCCGGGGTCCCGACGGCGCTCGATGACATCACCTGCCGGGCGCTTTTCCAGCAGGACCGCCGGGGCGGCCCCGCATTGACGACGCCCGGGCAGCTGGCCGGGGCGCTGATGGCGGTCATTCCGCCTGCTCCGCCGCCCAAGGCCGCACCGCCGAGGCCGCCATCGCGGGCTCCGGAGTTCAGCGACACCGGCCCGATGGCTGCCAGGGACGGCGAGTACTGGCCCTACGACGGGGTCGCAGCCGGGCAGCGCGACCGGCCCACCCGGCCTGGGTCCAGCAGCCGTGCGCCGGCGTCAAAGGTCAAGGTCGGCGTGGTGACCGTGCTGGTCTTTGCCGTCGTGGCCGCGGTAACCGCAGCCGCGCTCGCGCTCCGGCCAACGTCGCAGGCCGCCCAGCATGGCGGCCATAGCCCGACGGCCACGCCGTCGTCGAGCGCCGCCTCGGCAGTACTCACCCCGCAAACCGCCCGCGGCTTCGCCGAGCCGAGCACCCATGCTGACCTGGCCATCGACAGCCAGCCCAACACCGCCTGGCAGACCCAGTTCTACCTCAACAATCCGGTGTTCGGCGGCCTCAAGACGGGCTCCGGGCTGATCCTCGACATGGGCAAGGAGGTCAAGCTGAGCTCCGTCACCGTCGAGCTCGGGCCGACGCCCGGCGCCGACGTGGCGATCGAGGTGGGTAACGATGGCAGCCGTACCCAAGCGTCGCTGGCCACGTTCAAGACGGTCGCGCAGGCCAACGACCTCAGCGGGATGCACACCTTCCAGTCGCGGTCCGCCGCGACCGGACGGTACGTGCTCATCTGGTTCACCCGCCTGCCACCGCAGGCGAACGGGCCGAAGAGCCACTATGAGGCCGAGATTTTCAACATCATCGTGAAGGGCTCGGGCTGATCGATGCGCACGGCCGCGGGCCGATCAGGACCAGCGCCGAGCAGGATCAGCGGAGACCGGCGGCCTAGCACCGAGCGGCAGTGACCGCCCCGTGGGCCGAGGGGAGGACGGCGACGGAACCGCACGAGGCGGCGGGGACCCAGGAGCAGCGCTCCCTGCCGGGGCAGCGCCTCACACCGGACGCTCAGCCGCCCGACGCAGAACTTCTGAGGCGGCACGTCGAGGGTGATCCCGACGCGTTCAGCCAGCTGTTCCTGCGCCACCGTGACCGGCTGTGGGCGGTCGCGGTCCGGACCCTTTCGGATCCGGAGGAAGCCGCCGACGCCCTGCAAGACGCGATGATCTCAGCCTTCCGGCGGGCCGATAGCTTCCGCGGCGATTCGGCGGTCACCACCTGGCTGCACCGGATCGTGGTCAACGCCTGCCTCGACCGGCTGCGCCGCAAGGCGGCGCGGCCCGCGTCCGGCGGCGCTGACGAGCGAACCCTGGACAACCTTGCGCTGGGACGAGCCATCCCAGATCCGTCATCCGGCAGCGATACCACGATCGATGTCCATGCGGCGCTGCAGACGCTGCCCGCCGACCAGCAGGCAGTGCTCGTGCTCGTAGACATGCTCGGCTACCCGGTGGCGGACGCCGCGGAGATTCTCGGGATTTCGCCGGGCACCGTCAAGAGCCGCTGCGCCAGGGGCCGGGCCCGGCTGCTGCCGCGGCTCGCGCACCTGCGCAAGGCGGCCGCGCCAAGAGCAGGGAACCGATCGGCCGCCGGGAACGTCTCACCAGCGCAGGGAGGGGGTGACGGCCAGCCATGACCCGGCATGTCGGCGGGACGGCGCTCGCCAGGTACCGCGAGGGGGACTTCGGCAGCCGGAAATCCGCGCGAATCCGGGCGCATCTGGCCGCCTGCGCACGCTGCGCGGCCATGGACACCGATCTGGCCGGCCTGACTGCTCTGCTGGCCAGGGCGCCCGCGCCCGCCATGCCGGACCAGGTCACCACCCGGATCCAGGCAGCGCTTAGGGCCGAGGCATCCCGGCAGGTCCCGGTCGCAGCCGGCCACCAGCCCGGTCGGCCGGCCCAGTCCGGTCAGTCAGCCCAGTCTGGTCAGTCAGCACAGTCCGGGCAGCCCGGGAAGCGGCGACCGTCCCGGCATGCCGCAAGCCGCGACGATGCCGGGCGCCGCTGGCGCCTCCCCAAGCTGCGGCCCCAACTCGCCGTACGCGCCCTCGGCGCCGCAGCCGCCATCGCCGCAGTTGCGGGCGGGTTCTACGGTATCGGCCAGCTCGCCTCGGGCGGCCAGCCGACGGCAAGCTCAGGCGCGGCAGGAGCAGGCATCGCGGCCGCGCCGCAGCAGCGGCGCCCGGCCGCCGGGCCGCCGCTGACCTACCGCGCGGCCGGCCGGCCGGCCAGCGTCACCCCGGTTTCGACTAACACGGACTTCCGGCAGCGACAGCTCGCATCGCAGGTCAGAAGCGTGCTGCAGCGCTCAAGATCGAAGTTGCCGACCGCCGCGGGCCCGCCGGAGACCAACTCGGGGGGCATGCAGTCGCGCAACTCGTCAGGCGCGCGGGTGCCGTCGTTTGGCGGCATCCCGCTCAGCGCGCTGCAGGGCTGCGTCACGCGGATCTCCGCGGGCAGCCGGGTGCTGCTCGTCGACGTGGACCGCTATCAGGGCAGGCAGGCGACGGTCATCGTCGTCGCGGGCGGCCGGGGCGGCTCCCGGATCTACGTGGTCGGGCCCGCATGTTCGCGATCCGACAGTGACGTGATCACGCAGGCGAGCCTGCCTGGCGCCGGCTGAGTTCCCGGTCAGGCGGGAATCTCCGGGCCCTAGGATCGGTTGACGCCGGTGCAACGAGAGAAGGGCAGTCAGACGTGACCGAGGTTCGGGATGTCGTCATCATCGGGTCCGGGCCGGCCGGTTATACGGCGGCCTTGTACGCGGCCCGCGCGAAGCTGCGCCCGCTGCTGTTCGAGGGCTCGGTTACCTCGGGTGGCGCCCTGATGGGCACCACGGACGTTGAGAATTTCCCCGGCTTCCCCGATGGCGTGCTCGGGCCGGACCTGATGGACGCGTTCCGCAAGCAGGCCGAGCATTTCGGCGCGGAACTCGTCCCTGACGACGTGACCGAGGTCGACCTGACGGCGAACCCGAAGGTGATCCGGGCGAGCGGCGACACGTTCCTGGCGAAGACCGTGATCATCGCGACCGGCTCAAGCTACCGCGAGCTCGGCATCCCAGGGGAGAAGCGGCTTTCCGGCCATGGGGTGTCCTGGTGCGCCACCTGCGACGGCTTCTTCTTCCGCGACCGGGATATTGCCGTGGTCGGCGGCGGCGACTCGGCGATGGAGGAGGCCACGTTCCTGACCCGCTTCGCGCGCTCGGTCACCATCATCCACCGCCGGGATGCGCTGCGTGCCTCGAAGATCATGCAGGACCGCGCGCTGGCGAACCCCAAGATCCGGTTTGCCTGGGATAGCGAGGTTACCGAGGTGATCGGCGAGGACCGGGTGACCGGGCTGCGGCTCCGCAACATCAAGACCGGAGCCGAGAGCACGCTCGAGGTCAGCGGCATATTCATCGCCATCGGCCACGACCCGCGCAGCGAGCTCTTCGCCGGTGCGCTCGCCACCAACGCCGACGGATACCTGCTGGTGGATCAGCCATCCACGCGCACTGCCATCGAAGGCGTCTTCGCGGCCGGGGACGTGGTCGACCACATCTACCGCCAGGCGGTGACCGCCGCGGGGACCGGCTGTGCCGCGGCCCTGGATGCCGAGCGCTGGCTTGCCGACACCGAATCGGCGAAGCCCGAATCCCGATAATTCGCAACATTTAGTAATACGGAAGGAAGTCCGCATCGTGGGCGCAACCAAGAAGGTGACCGACGAGAGCTTTGAGCTCGACGTACTGAAGAGCGAGAAGCCAGTCATCGTGGACTACTGGGCCGAGTGGTGCGGTCCCTGCCGGCAGGTCGCTCCGGTCCTGGAGGAAATTGCCCGGGAGCACGCCGACAAGATCGACGTCGTCAAGCTGAACGTCGACGAGAACCCGCTGGTCTCCCAGCGATACCGGATCATGAATATCCCGACGCTCGGCGTGTTCTCCGGCGGCGAGGTCGTCAAGGAAATCGTCGGCGCGAAGCCGAAGTCCGCGCTATTGCGCGAGCTCGCCGAGTTCATCTGAGCTGCCGTCGGCCCGGCTGGCCCGCTGCCGTGACGCTCATCGCGCCGGGCCAGGCGGGTTAACGCATCCCGGCGAAAGTGCCTAGGCCAGCCGGAACGAGCGCTCCGGGCTCATCGAGCCGAGCAGCCGCTCCAATGCGACTTCGACGTCTTCCCGCCACGACAGGGCGGTCTTCAGCTCAAGCCGCAGCCGCGGGTAGTGGGCGTGCGGCCGCACCGTCTTGAACCCGACCGCCAGCAGGTAGTCCGCCGGGACCACGCAGGACAGGCCCTGCCACCGCAGGTCCCCGAATGCCTCGATGGCCTTCACGCCCCGCCGGGTAAGGTCCTTGGCCATTCCCTGGATGAGCATCCGGCCAAGCCCGCCGCCGGCGAAGTCGCCGAGCACATGCGCTGTCATCAATAGGACGGCGTCCGCGCTGACCGGGCTGGTGGGAAAGGCCACTGACCGCGGGACATATTGCGGCGGCGCATAGAGCATGTATCCCGCCGGAATGCCGTCGACATAGATGATCTTCCCGCAGCTTCCCCACTCCAGCAGAACCGAGGAGACCCATGACTCCTTCTCCAGGGCGGAGTCCCCGGTCTCCTCCGCCCTGGCATGGCTTACCGGATCAAGCTCCCAGAACACGCAGCGGCGGCACTTAGGCGGCACGTCATCGAGATTGTCCAGGGTGATGCTGGCAAGACGACGCGACACCTGACACTCCTGTAGTCGTGACGGCGACCTGCCGGCGGAGCTAGTTCTGGCAGCCCGTTGGCTTGCCGCGTGGCCCGGCCCGGCATCGCCTATCGTACCCATGCCCAGGCCCATCCCGCCGACGATGATCGCTAAGAGGCCCCGGCAATAGGGCGCTGGATCGCCGGAGCGGGTCATCCGCACCCGGCTGGCAAGGCGGCGGAGGAGCGCGTAGCGGAGCTACTCGACACGACGGCAACGCCGCCAGCCGGGATGCGGGGGGCCGCGAGCCCGGCAGTCCTATTGCCGGGGCCTCTAAGCTCAGCTGATGGCGGCCTACCGTACGAGCTTCGGCAGTGACAATCACGCGGGTGTCCACGATTCGGTCCTGCGCATGATCGGTGCTGCGAACAAGGGCCGTTTCCCCGCCTATGGCGACGATCCATGGACCGCACAGGCAACCGGGCAATTGCGCGACCTGTTCGGTGCCCGCGGCGGAGTCTACTTCGTTTTCAACGGCACGGCCGCCAACGTTCTCGGGCTGAGTCTCCTGATCCGGCCATTCGAGGCGGTCATCTGCGCGGAGAGCTCTCATCTCAACGTGGACGAATGCGGCGCCGCCGAGCGGGTGCTCGGCAGCAAACTGCTGCAGGTTCGGGCACCAGACGGAAAGCTGACGCCGGATCTGGTGGCAAGCCGGCTTGCCGGGCGCGGGGACGAGCACCGCGCTCAGCCGCGCGCGGTCGCCATCGCCCAGGTAACGGAGCTTGGCACCTGCTACACGATGCAGGAGCTGCGGGATCTCGCCGAGTTCTGCCGTGCCAGCGACCTGCGACTGTACCTGGACGGCGCGCGGCTGGCCAATGCCGTAGCCCAGCTCGGCTGTCAACTTGGTGATCTCGCGGCTCAGGTTGACGTGCTTAGCTTCGGGGGGACCAAGAACGGCGCGCTCGGCGCGGAGGCCCTCATCGTGATGAACCCCGATCTCGGCACCGAGGTGCCCTTCCAGCGCAAGCAGCAGATGCAGCTGGCGTCAAAGATGCGCTACCTGGCCGCCCAGTTCGCCGCGCTGCTCGACGGCGAGCTGTGGCGCCGCAACGCCAGCCGGGCCAACGCGATGGCCGCGCGGCTGGCCGAGGGGGTCAGCGGGCTGCCCGGGGTGACACTGCGGCATCCGGTCGATGCCAATGCCGTGTTCGCGTCCCTCGACGCCGGCCACATCGAGGCACTGCAGCGCGACTGGGATTTTCACGTCTGGGATTCCGCCGAGCACGTGGTCCGCTGGATGACGGCTTTCGACACGACGGAGGCGGAGGTTGATGCCTTCGTCGCCGCCGTGCGCACGGTGACCGCAGGCTGACGGCCAGGCGGCAGTCGCGGTCCGCCGCCGGTCGCGGTCCGCCGCCGGTCGCGGTGCGGCAGCCGGGCGGCATCGTTTCACGTGAAACCTGATTTCCGCGTGCCCCGGTGTGGCGCTGCGGGGCTGCGCGGAGCCCGGCGCTGCGGGACTGCGCGGAGCCCGGCGCTGCGGGACTGCGCGGAGTCAGGCGCTGCGGGACTGCGCGGAGTCCGGCGCCATCGCGGCTACGATTCGCTCCAGGTCCTCGAGCGAGGCGAACTCGACCACGATCTTCCCCTTGCGCTGGCCGAGTTCCACCTTGACTCGCGTCTCGAACGCATCGGACAGCCGGTCGGCGAATTCCCGCAGCACCGGCTCGGCAGGCGGCCTGGCCGGCGCCTGCCGGGGCAGCCGCGCGGGTTGTGCGCCGAGCGCTACGATCTCCTCTACCGCGCGGACCGACAGGCCTTCGGCCACAATCCGGCGGGCCAGCTGCTCCAGCGCAGCGGCGTCCGGCACGGCCAGCAGGGCCCGGGCGTGACCTGCGCTCAGCACCCCCGCGGCGACCCGGCGCTGGACGTCCGGCGGCAGCTGGAGCAGCCGCAGGGTATTCGAGATATGCGGCCGTGACCGGCCCACTCGCCGGGCGAGTTCCTCATGCGTCGCGCCGAAGTCATCGAGCAGCTGCTGGTAGGCAGCCGCCTCCTCAAGCGGGTTGAGCTGCTCCCGGTGCAGATTCTCGATCAGCGCATCCCGGAGCAGGTCATCGTCCGAGGTACGCCGGACGATAGCCGGGATGTGCGCCAGCCCGGCTCGCTGACAGGCCCGCCAGCGCCGCTCGCCCATGACGATCTCGTAGTGTCCCGGCATGATGGGACGGACGACGACTGGCTGCAGCAGGCCCACTGCGCGGATCGAGTCAGCCAGCTCTTCGAGCGTGTCCTCGTCGAATACCTGGCGCGGCTGGCGGGGGTTCGGCGTGATCGCCCCGGCCGGCACTTCGTCGAAGTAGGCGCCAGACCGGCCATCCGCTTCCGCGCCAGCCCCGGCCGCGGGCATGCGCTCGCCGCTTGCCGGGTGGTCGGCCACCGGGCCCGCGGCTGGCGCTGTCGGGATCAGAGCGCCGAGTCCCTTGCCCAGGCCCCGCTTCTGCTGCGGCATTGCCTCGCCTCTCCTCATTCTCCGCGTCGGACCGGCGTGCGGTTTGGCGGCGCATCCATCCTGCCAGCCGCCGCCCCGCCGCAGGCGCTATCCGCAAGTAGCGGCGCGACCGGCGAGCCCGCGGCCTCAGCGCGCGGCGGGGGCACTCCGGTACGCCATCTCACGCGCGGCCTCCAGGTAGGCCACCGCCCCGCTGGAGCCCGGATCGTAGGTCATCACCGACTGCCCGTAGCTGGGCGCCTCGGACACCCGCACGCTCCGCGGTATCACGGACTGCAGGACAATGCCGCCGAAGTGCTCCCGCACCTCGTCCGCCACTTGGGACGCCAGCCGCGTCCTGGCGTCGTACATCGTCAGCAGGATGGTCGTTACGGCCAGCACCGGATTCAGGTGGCTCTTGACCAGGTTCACGGTTCGCAGTAGCTGCTCGAGCCCCTCGAGCGCGTAGTACTCGCACTGGATCGGAATGAGTACCTCAGGGGCCGCAACCAGCGCGTTCACCGTCAGCAGGCCGAGCGACGGCGGGCAGTCGATGAGGATGTAGTCCAGATCCGAGGTGTTGTAGCCGCCCAGCGCACGGCTGAGCCGGGATTCGCGCGCCACCAGCGGGACGAGTTCGATTTCCGCGCCAGCCAGGTCAATGGTCGCGGGCGCGCAGTACAGCTGCGGTATGCCCTCGACCGGCCGGACGATCGCCGTCAACGGCCGGTCATCGACCAGCACGTTGTAGACGGACGGGATTCCCGTGTGATGATCGACATCCAGCGCGGTGGATGCGTTTCCCTGCGGGTCAAGGTCCACGACGAGCACCCGGCAACCGTGCATCGCGAGGCTGACCGCCAGGTTCACGGCCGAGGTGGTCTTGCCCACCCCGCCTTTCTGGTTCGCGATCGTGATGATCCGGCAGGCACCAGGCCGTGGCCAGGCGGGACCGCCGGACCTCGCCACCAGCGCGGCGCGGGCGGCGCGGGCAATCGGCGTGTCGGCGGCTGTCGGCGGGCCGGCCGCCGCCTGCCTGGCCGTCGGGAGCGTCATATCGCCGTCCTTGCCGCGATGTGCGCCGATCGGCCCGGCGCCACCGCCGGGCCCCGAACCGGTTCCGGGCCGGGCGCCGGTGCCAGGCAGCTCTTCGCCACCTGGGTTCGGCCGCGTTCGCGCCAGGTCCTGTGTCATGTCGGTCTCGCCCTCTCGCGTTCGCGCGGTGCTGCCCGGATCACCGTCCACGCCGGTTTCACGTGAAACCACGGGAGACAGGGCCTTCATCGCCGGGGGCCCGGGGACTTGCCCATCCTGCTCACCGGACCAGGGCCGATGCCCGTCGCGCCCCGTCCGCTGCCGCGAAGGCGCCGCGGGCGCCTGGCCGGGCACGTCGCCCGGCCAGCCGAGTCCGGCCAGGTCCGTGCCGTGTGTCGGGATCGGCCGCGCCGGACTCGCCAGTCCGGCCCGGCGGGCGGCAGCCGCGCCGCCGCCCGCATGATTTCTCGCCCCCGGGTCGCGCCCGGCGGGCTGCACCGGCCATCCCAGGCCTGGCACGGACGCCATCATCATGCTCCTCTCACACCGCGACTAGCTGCCCGCGATCCGTTCGCGTTCCCCGCATCCGTTCGCGCTCTCGCATCTGGCCGCGCCGCTGCCGCCTTCCCGCCTGTCCGTCATCGCCAGCCGGCGGCGGGCCGCTGGTCAGCCGCCGCCCCGGCGGCCGCGATGACGGGCAGGCGGCACGCCGCGCGGGCGCCTGGCCGGGTTGCCGGCCGGGCCCTTGGCCCTGGCTCTCAGCTCATCAGCGCCGGCCGCACCGGGCCGCCGGCCCCTGCTCCGCACCTGCCCGACGGTAAACCGGACCACTGTCGCAGCCGGATCGACCCTACCTTCTCCGGCATGCAGAACCTCCACGTCCCGTGCGCCCAGCCGGCTCAGCACCGGCCGTGCGCGGGCCAGCTCCGCCGCGGCTCCGGCGCCCTTGATCGCGAGGACCACGCCGCCGGGATTCGTCAGTGCGACCGCGAGACCCGCCAGCTTGTACATCGGCGCCACCGCGCGGGCGGTTACCACGTCGGCGGACAGCTGGCCGACGAGTTCCTCGGCCCGGCCCCGCCGGACTCCGGCATTGCGAAGACCGAGGATCTGGACGCATTCCTCGAGGAAGGCCGCTCTCCTGGCGATCGGCTCAAGCAGCGTGACCGTGACGTCAGGGAGCAGCATCGCGAAGACAATGCCGGGCAGCCCGGCACCAGAACCGAGGTCGATGAGTGCGCAGCCAGACGGCACCAGCTCGGCGACCACGGCGCAGTTGAGCAGATGCCGGTCCCATACCCGCGATGCCTCCGCGGGGCCGAGCAGCCCGCGCTCCACCGCGGGGCCGACGAGCAGCGCCGCATAGCGCTCGGCCAGGCCCAGCGCCGGCCCGAAGATCTCGGCCGCCACTCGCGGCGCGGCAGGCACCGCAGCCGAGGACGGCACGGCTGGCACCGCCGACGTGGCACCCGGGTCGTCGAGCCTGGGCATCGGCAGTGCACCCGATTCTCCCGGCCGCCAGCCAGCCGACCGAATCTCCGCGGACTCCTCCGGGCGCCCGGGGCACCCTTCCGGCCGCCGGCCGGAAGGGCGGTCGCCGGGCGCAGCTAGCGTTACGGCAGCACGACCACGCGGCGATCCGGCTCCTCGCCCTCGGACTCACTGCGCAGCCCGGCTGCCGCGACTGCGTCGTGCACGACCTTCCGCTCGAACGGGTTCATCGCGCCAAGCTTCTTCGCGACGCCGGTGTGACGCACCTCGTCCGCCGCCGCCTGGCCGGCCTCGGTGAGCTGGGCCCGGCGCCGCTGCCGGTATCCGCCGACATCAAGCATGATCCTGGTCCGCGCGCCGGTCTGCCGGTGCACGGCGAGCCTGGTCAGCTCCTGCAGCGCCTCCAGCACCTCGCCACGGGGGCCGACCAGCTCGTCAAGCGTCGCCCCGACCACGGAGACCAGCGCTCGGTCGCCTTCCACGTCCATGTCGATGTCGCCGTCCAGGTCGGCCACATCGAGCAAGCCCTCGACGTAGTCCGCCGCGATCTCGCCTTCCAGCTCGAGATCCGCCAGGCCCAGTCCGGCAGCCTCGGCCGCGGCCGGCGGGTGCTCGGCCGCGGCCCCGGTCTCCGTCGCCCCGGCCTCCGTCGCCCCGGCCTCCGTCGCCTCGTCCGCTGGCGGCGCAGCCGTGTCCCCGGCGACTGCCTCCGCCGGATGCCGCCCGGCGGCATCTTCGTACGGCTCGGCGACCGCGTTCTCGCCTTGACTCACTACCGGGCCCTCCTACTGTCGGGTCGATCTCTGCTGGCAGCGCGGCGATCCCGGCTACTGGCTACCGCTTGCCCGAGCGCTTGCTGCGCGACTGCCGTTGCCGCTGCTGCCTGACGAGCTTAACCTCGGGCGCCTCGGCCTCCGGCTCCGGCTCCGGCCGGGCCCTGCCCAGCCGACGGAGCATTCCGCCTGCGCCGCCGGCGCTACCCCCGCCATCAGCGCTTTTGCCGTTTCCGGACGGCCGGGCCGGGGCGACGGGCTTGCCCCGCGACGACGACTGAGGTGCCCGGCCAGGCTTCTTTCCCGCGGCCGGACCCGGCTGCTTGCCGCGGCCGGCCGGCGGGGCCTTGGCTGCCCCATCCGGCCCGCGGCCCGCTCGGGTGGCGCGAGATCCCGCCGACCCGTTCGGCGCCGCGGCCGGCCGCGGCGCGGGGGATGCCGTCCCGGCAATGGTCGTCCCGGCACCAGCACCAGCCGCAGCCGGCATGGGGTACCTCATGAACAGCACGTACTGCTGCCCGAGCGTCCAGAGGTTCGTCGTCACCCAGTACAGGACGAGCCCGAAGGGCCAGTAAAGGCCGGACAACGCGAAGAACGGCATGATGTACGCCATGTACTTCTGCGACTGCCCCATCGGGTTGTCCGGGGTGGCCGTGGGCATCATGCCCCGCTTCATGCTCTGCCGCACCGTGAGATAGGTGGTCACCATGCTCACCACCACGGTCAGCAGGATGACGATCCGCACGTGCAGCGGGGTGCCCGCGGACAGGAACTTGTCCGCGATCGTCACGCCCAGGATCTTGGCGTGCTGCGCGCTGGCGACCATCGCGTGCGACATGCCGTACTTGGTGGGGTCGCCCGGACTCCACTCGGCGATCGCCCTGAGCACGCTGAACAGCGCGAAGAACATCGGCAGCTGAGCGGCAACCGGGAGACAGCCCATCAGCGGGTTGACGCCCGCCTCCTGGTAGAGCTTCATCATCTCCTGGTTGAGCGTCTGCTTGTCGTTCTTGTACTTCTTGCGCAGCACGGTCATCTGCGGCGCCAGCGCGGTCATCCGCCGGGTGGTGTGCATCTGCTTGATGAACAGCGGCACCATGATCAGCCGCATCAGGACCACCAGGAGCACGATCGTCAGCGTCCAGGTCCATCCGCTGCTCAGGCCGAAGACCGGGCTCACCACGCCGTAGATGCGCGAGAGCACCCACGCGACCCCGTCGTAGAGCGGGTTAAGCGGGTTCACCAGCTAGCTCCCTTGTGATCTCATCGACACTGCAGGTCCGTTGCCCTGCCGCGGCCGCGCCGGCCTGCGGGCCGGCACCGGGTCAAGGCCTCCGGAGTGAAACGGGTGGCACCGGCTCAGCCGCCGTAGCGCGAGCCAGCCACCCCGGAGCGCGCCGTGCGCCTGAATCGCCTCCAGGGCATATGCGCTGCAGGACGGGAAGAACCGGCACCGCGGGGCAAGCAGCGGGCTGATGAAACGCCGGTACCAGCCAATCGGCGCGGCCAGCATCCGGGCGGCGGCCGATGGCCGGTCCCTGATCTCCCGCCGTTTTGTCGTCACCGACGCAATGCCCCACCTTGCCGCCGCAGCAGTGTGCCGAGTACCAGGTCGAGCTCGGCGGCGAGATCCGCCTGGCGTGCGGTCGACGCCTGAGGGTTGGCGCGTACCACAAGCAGGCTACCTCCAGGAAGCGACCCCAGGTACCCGCGGGCAAGGTGACGAAGCCGGCGGCGGACCCGATTACGCACTACCGCCGGGCCCACGCCGCGGCCTACCACGAAGCCCACCCTGGGCGGATCATCCCGGCCCGGGCGCGTCAGCAGGTGACCGGTAAGCAGCACCCGGCCCGCGCGCCGGCCGCCGCGGACGGCCGCGGTGAACTCCGCACGCCGCCGCATCCTGGCCGCTGCCGGAAGCATTGCGGATCACCGGGGAAGAGGGTGGCCGGGCAGGTCAGACACTGACCCGCGCACGGCCCTTGCGGCGCCGCGCGGCGAGGACAGCGCGTCCGGCCCTGGTGCGCATGCGCAGCCGGAACCCATGCGTCTTGGCGCGGCGTCGGTTGTTCGGCTGGAACGTGCGCTTGCTCACTGGGGCTCCAGATACGGTGCAGGTTTGCGGACGGGCAGGTTTGCGGACGGGCAGGTTTGCGGACGGTGCCTATGCCGGGCCCGCCAGGCCGGGCCCGGCCCGGCCCGTTTCAGCACAGGCAAAACTGGCGCCGGGTGACCGGACCTATGAACGTTACGCGCACCGGCCAGTCCCGGTCAAACGGGCCGGTCCGCGCCGCCGCCGCCACGGGCCGGCCGGCGATCGGGTGCCCGCCCGCCCGCCGCGGTGCAACAAGGCTATTTGCGCCGCGCGCGCAGGGGCCTGGCCTTAGGCTGTGGATAGCGGTCCGGGAGGCGGGTCCCGGGTCCCGGTGAACAGGCCGGCCGGCGGTAAAGGAGCGGCCACAGGGCGGAACACGACGTGCACAACCTGTGGAAAAACCTGTTGATCACATGTGGGGGCTGGCGCGAGATGAACGGCCGATGAGCGAAGCAGACCTCGCGGAGGTGTGGGCCAGATCCCTCGACGAACTCGCGGAAATGCACATCGAGCCTGCTCAGCGGGCCTGGCTGCAGCTCACAAGGCCGCTCGGACTGGTCGAGAATACGGCACTTATCGCGACCCCGAATGAATTCGTCAAGGAACAGCTCGAGACCAGGCTCCGGTCGCTGATCACCAACGCCCTGTCCAGGGAACTCGGCCGCAGCATCCAGCTGGCCGTCACCGTCGATCCGGCCATCACCTCGGCGATGCCCGGCACCGCGGCCGGACACGAGCACCCGGCGCCCGGCGCGGCCGACAGCCCGGAGCCGGGCCTGCCGATGGATCGCCGGATGCCCGATCTCGGCGGCGGACGCGCCATCGGCCGCCACGGGCAGTCGATCGGCGACCATGCCGACTCCCTGGGACTGCCCAGGATCGGCATTGACGGCAGGCGGGCCCAGGATCACGAACTGGCCGCCGGCGGGATAGATCCGGTCACCGGCAGGCCACGGTCATCGGTCATTCCCGGCCGGGCCGCGGCGGGCCAGGGGGCACCACGACCCGGACAGGCAAGGCTGAACCCGAAATACACCTTCGAGACGTTCGTCATCGGGTCGAGCAACCGGTTCGCGCACGCCGCGGCCGTCGCCGTCGCCGAGGCCCCGGCGAAGGCATACAACCCCCTCTTCGTGTACGGCGACTCCGGGCTGGGCAAGACGCATCTGCTGCACGCCATCGGCCACTACGCGCAGAGCCTGTACCAGGGCATCCGGGTGCGGTATGTCAGCTCGGAAGAGTTCACCAACGACTTCATCAACATGATCAGGGACGGCAAGCAGGATGGATTCCGGCGCCGCTACCGCGATGTGGACGTGCTGCTCGTAGACGACATCCAGTTCCTGGAGAACAAGGAAGGAACTCAGGAAGAGTTCTTCCATACCTTCAATACCTTGCACAATGCGAGCAAGCAGATCGTGATATCTAGCGATCGCGCGCCCAAGCGCCTGGTGACCCTGGAGGACCGGCTGCGGAGCAGGTTCGAATGGGGCCTGCTCACCGATGTCCAGCCGCCGGAGCTAGAGACCCGCATCGCTATCCTGCGTAAAAAAGCGGTGCAGGAGGGCCTTAACGCCCCGCCAGAAGCACTGGAGTACATCGCCAGCCGCATCTCCACTAATATCCGCGAGCTTGAGGGTGCGCTGATCAGGGTTACCGCCTTCGCCAGCCTCAATCGCCAGTCCGTTGACCTGCAACTGGCCGAGATCGTGCTGAAGGACCTGATTCCCGAGGCGCAGGGGCCGGAGATCACGGCCGCCACCATCATGGGCCAGACCGCGTCCTACTTCGGGCTGTCCATCGACGACCTGTGCGGCACCTCCCGGTCACGGGTCCTGGTCACCGCCCGGCAGATCGCCATGTACCTGTGCCGCGAGCTGACCGATCTGTCACTGCCGAAGATCGGACAGCAGTTCGGTGGCCGCGATCACACCACCGTGATGCACGCCGACAGGAAGATCCGCTCCCTGATGGCCGAGCGCCGGTCCATCTACAATCAGGTCACCGAATTGACCAACCGCATCAAGCAGCAGGCCCGGTCCGGGTGAACGGTTACATATCAGCGCCTCGCGCGACAATCAGTGCGCACAGGCTGTGGACAAAGCTGTGGACGCGCTTGGGACAAGCGGAGGACAACTTCATTCGGCCGGGGGGTAACCGCCGGGCAAATGGCGGGGGGCACGCCGGTATCCACAGCGGCCACCCGGCGACCGCGCCGTCCGGCACCGTGGCTGTGGACGCCCGCACCTATCCTGACCAGCGGTGGCGGCGGATGTCCCCAGTGTCCACCGACCCTATGACTACTACGTTTCATTATTTCGCTGAGATACCAAGTACCAAGCAGGCAAGCCGGGCGCTAAGCCGGGCGGCCCGCTGGAATGTCCCGAGAACGGGAGGCAGCTTCCTGTGAAGATCCAGGTGGAACGCGATGTCCTGGCCGAGGCGGTGGCATGGACCGCGCGCGCGCTCCCGGCCCGCCCGACCGTCCCGGTGCTGGCCGGCATGCGGCTGCAGGCCGGATCCGAGCTCACCCTGTCCAGCTTCGACTACGACGTGTCGGCGCAGGCACGGGTGCCGGTGACGGCGGAGGAGGAGGGCAGCGCGCTGGTTTCCGGGCGGCTGCTCGCCGAGATCAGCCGTAGCCTGCCAAGCCGGCCGGTCCAGATCGTCGCGGACGGCACGCGGGCGGTTCTCACCTGCGGAAGCTCTACCTTCACGCTGCTGACCATGCCTGCCGACGAGTACCCGGCCCTGCCGGAGATGCCGCCTGCGGCCGGGACGGTGGGCAGCGACGCGTTCGCCTCCGCGGTGAGCCAGTCGGCGACAGCGGCCGGCCGGGACGACACGCTGCCTGCCCTTACCGGGATCAGGATCGAGATCGAGGGTGACGCCATCACGCTGGTCTCGACCGACCGGTACCGGCTGGCCGTGCGCGATCTGCGCTGGTCCCCGGCGCGGCCTGACCTCTCCGCGGCTGTGCTCGTGCCAGCCAGGGCGCTGGCCGAGACCGCACGGTCGCTGACCTCGGGCGCGGAGGTATCCATCGCGCTCGCGCTGCCCGGCGAGGCCGGATCCGGCGGGGACGGCATGATCGGCTTCGAGGGAGCCGGGCGGCGCACCACGACCAGGCTGCTCGGCGGCGAGTTCCCGCGGTACCAGGCATTGCTCCCGACGCACGTCAACTCGGTCGCCGAGATCTCGGCCGGCCAGCTGGCCGAGGCAGTCAAACGGGTGGCGCTCGTCGCCGAGCGGAACACCGCGGTGCGGCTCGCCTTCACGCCCGGCCAGCTTGTCCTCGAGGCGGGGACCGGGGACGAGGCGCAGGCGGTGGAGATCCTCGAGGCGAGCTATGAGGGCGACGACCTGTCGATCGCCTTCAACCCGCAATACCTGCTCGACGGCCTGGCCGCGATCGACTCGGACATGGCCAGGATCTCGTTCACCGAGCCGGGCAAGCCGGCCCTGATTACCGGCAAGCCCGCGCCCGACGGCGAGCCCGATTACCGGTACCTGCTGATGCCCATCCGGCTTGGCGGGTAGGCGTGCCCGTGCCCGCGGCCGTCACGACCGAAGACACTGTCACGACCGAAGACACGGTCGGCCAGTAGTCTGCACTGCCGTGCACATCACCCGGCTCGCGCTGACCGATTTCCGTTGTTACGCATCGGCTGACCTCAGCCTGGCGCCCGGCGTGAGCACCTTTGTGGGAGCCAACGGCCAGGGCAAGACCAACCTGGTGGAGGCGGCGGCTTACGTCGCCACGCTGGGCAGTCACCGGGCCGGCAGTGACGCGCCGCTGATCCGCCGTGGCGCCGAGCGCGCGATCTTGCGCGCGATGGTGACGTCGGATGCCAGGGACAGCCTGGTGGAGATCGAGATCAACCCGGGCCGGGCGAACCGGGTCCGGCTGAACCGCGTCCCGCTGTCCCGCCCGCGCGAGGTGCTCGGGACACTGCGCTGCGTGCTCTTCGCGCCCGAGGACCTGACGGTGGTGAAGGGCGATCCAGACCAGCGCCGCCGCTACCTCGACGACCTGCTGGTCGCGACCGCGCCGCGCTACGCGGGCACCAGGGCCGACTACGAGCGGGTGCTACGCCAGCGCAGCGCCCTGCTTAAGTCGGCCAGAGCACGCGGCGGCACCGCGCCGGGCGCACTCGACGCCTGGGATGAGCAGCTGGTCAGGCTGGGCGCGGAGCTGACGGCCGGCCGGCTGGCTCTGGTCGCCGCGATCCGGCCGCTGGTGGCAAAGGCGTACGCGGCGGTGTCCGGGGATGACGGCGCGGCCGGGATGACCTACCGTCAGCCGGCGGGCGGAAAGGGCGAGCCGCCGGCCGGTCTGGAGCAGCTGCAGGACATAATGCGCGAGGCGCTGGCCGCGGCCAGGAGGGCCGAGCTTGAGCGCGGCGTCTGCCTGGTCGGCCCGCACCGGGACGAGCTGGAGCTCAGCATCCGCGACCTGCCGACCCGCGGCTATGCCAGTCACGGCGAGTCGTGGTCGTTGGCACTGGCGCTCCGGCTGGCTGCCTACGAGCTATTGCGGGCCGACGGCGAGGATCCCGTGCTGATGCTCGATGATGTATTCGCCGAGCTGGACACGGGCCGCCGGGAGCGCCTTGCCATCCTGGTCGGCGATGCTGAGCAGGTGCTGGTGACCGCGGCGGTGACCGCCGACGTGCCGCCGGTGCTGTCCGGCCCGCGGTTCGATGTGGCAGATGGGGCGATTGCGCGTGCGTGAGGGCGATGCCAAGGACGGGGAGAGCACGGTGCCCGCTGACGGAACCGTGCCGGTGCGCGGGGACGATGCCGTGCCCGGCGGAACCGGCCCGGCCCGGCAGCCGGATCAGGCGGGCCGCGCGCAGCTCGCCAGGGAAGCCCTGCTCGCGGCGAAGGCCGATGCGGTAGCCAGGGGGAACTGGCCCGCTCGGCCCGGGAGCCGGGCGGCGGGAACGCCGGCCGGGGCCGGCCGGCGGCAGCGCCGGGAGGATCCGGAGGCGCTGAACGCCGCCATCGACGGGCTGATCGACGCCCGCGGCTGGCGGCTCGCCGCGGCCGCGGGCTCGGTATTCGGCCGGTGGGAGCAGATCGTCGGCCCCGAGCTTGCCGCGCACACCAGGCCGGACGGCCTCACCGGCGGTGAGCTGACCGTGACCGCCGACTCGACAGCCTGGGCGACACAGGTCCGGCTGCTCGCTGCCGCGCTCGTGCGCCGGGTCAACGCCGAACTCGGCGATGGCGCGGTAAAACGGGTGAAAGTACGCGGCCCGGCCGCGCCGCGGCGGCCCGGGCAGTGGCGAGTGCGCGATAGCCGCGGGCCACGTGACACGTACGGCTGAGCCTGACGGTACTCCCAGGTAAAATGGTAAACGCACCAGAGCGGACGGCGGCGGGGGCTCGCGCCGCCCCCAGGTGTCCGTTTCAGGAGGAGCTTCCACTTTGTCGTATGACGCACGCTCGATCAGGGTCCTCGAAGGCCTGGAGGCGGTACGCAAGCGCCCCAGCATGTACATCGGCTCTACCGGCGAGCGCGGACTGCATCATCTGGTCTACGAGGTAGTCGACAACGCCGTAGACGAGGCGCTGGCCGGATACTGCGACCGGATCGAGGTGACCCTGCTCGCCGACGGCGGCGTCCGGGTCTGGGATAACGGACGCGGCATCCCGGTCGACAACCATCCGGTGGAGAACCGTCCTGCCGTCGAGGTCGTGCTCACCACGCTGCACGCGGGCGGGAAGTTCGACGGAAAGTCCTACGCGGTATCCGGCGGGCTGCACGGCGTCGGGGTGTCGGTGGTGAACGCGCTCTCCGCGCGTCTCGAGGCTGAGATCCGCCGGGATGGCTATACCTGGCGGCAGTCCTACGAGGTCAGCGAGCCGGCCAGCGCACTGGTCCGGGGCGAGCCGACGGACCAGACCGGCACCACGATCTCGTTCTGGCCGGACGACACGATCTTCGAGACGACTGCCTGGTCGTTCGAGACGCTGTCCCGCCGGCTGCAGGAGATGGCATTCCTGAACCGCGGCCTCACGATCATCCTTACCGACCAGCGGCCCGATCACATGAACGGCGAGCCGCACGTTGTCAGCTACTGCTATGACGGCGGTATCGCGGACTTCGTCCGCTACCTGAACGCATCCAAGGAAGCCGTGCACGCGTCGGTGATCGACTTCGGCGGCGAAGGCGACGGGATCTCGGCCGAGGTCGCCATGCAGTGGAGCGGCTCGTACACCGAGTCCGTGCACACCTTCGCGAACACGATCAACACCGCCGAGGGCGGCACGCATGAGGAGGGCTTCCGCGCGGCGCTGACGACCATCGTGAACCGGTATGCCCGTGACCAGAACCACCTGCGGGAGAAGGACGATAACCTCACCGGCGACGATGTGCGCGAGGGCCTTACCGCGATCATCCACGTAAAGCTCGCCGAGCCGCAGTTCGAGGGCCAGACCAAGACCAAGCTCGGCAACACCGAGGCCAAGTCGTTCGTGCAGCGGGTATGCAACGACCATCTGCGGGACTGGTTCGAGCGCAATCCCGGTGAGGCCAAGGCCATCATCATCAAGGCGACTCAGGCTGCACGGGCCAGGATCGCCGCCCGCCAGGCCCGCGACCTGACCCGGAAGAACCTGATGGGCGGCTCCGGGCTGCCGGGGAAGCTCGCCGACTGCCAGTCCGGCGATCCGGTGCAGTGCGAGATCTACGTGGTGGAAGGCGACTCGGCAGGCGGCTCCGCCAAGAACGGCCGGGATCCGAAGTTCCAGGCGATCCTGCCGATCCGCGGCAAGATCCTGAACGTCGAGAAGGCCAGGATCGACCGGGTGCTGAAGAACAACGAGGTCCAGGCCATGATCACCGCCCTGGGCACCGGCATCCACGAAGAATTCGACATCGCCAAGCTCAGGTATTACAAGATCATCTTGATGGCGGACGCCGACGTGGATGGCCAGCACATCACGACGCTGCTGCTCACCCTGCTGTTCCGGTTCATGAAGCCGCTGATCGAGGCCGGGCATGTCTACCTCGCCCAGCCGCCGCTCTACAAGATCAAGTGGGAGGGCCGGAACGTGCCGCCCGGCTACGCCTATTCGGATCCGGAGCGGGACGCGGTGATCGAGGCGGGCATCGCCGGGGGACGCAAGGATCCCAGGCCGCGCGACGGCGTGCAGCGGTTCAAGGGCCTCGGCGAGATGAATGCGAACGAGCTGTGGGAGACCACGATGGACCCCGCCAGGCGGGTGCTCCGGCAGATCACGCTGGACGACGCCGCGCAGTCGGATGAGCTCTTCAGCGTGCTGATGGGCGAGGACGTGGAGGCGCGGCGGGCGTTTATCCAACGCAACGCCAAGGACGTCAGGTTCCTGGACATCTGAGCGAGCCGGCGCCCGCCGCGGGCTCCGGCATGATCTCAAAGGACCGGCGCCGGACGGAGCGCCACGTCCGCCGGGGTCATGTAACTGGGACTGGTACTGGCTGAGAAGAGACGCGAAGTGACCGACGTGAACACGCCCGACGCCCCCGCGGACGGGCACGACCGCACCGAGCCTGTCGACATCCAGGTAGAGATGCAGCGCAGCTACATCGACTACGCGATGTCCGTCATCGTGGGCCGTGCGCTACCCGACGTGCGGGACGGCCTTAAGCCCGTTCATACCCGCATCCTCTACGCGATGTACGACGGCGGGTACCGGCCCGAGCGCGGCTACTCCAAATGCGCCCGCGTCATCGGCGAGGTAATGGGCCAGTACCATCCGCACGGCGACAGCGCGATCTATGACGCGCTCGTCCGGCTGGCGCAGCCCTGGGCGATGCGGATGCCGCTGGTCGACGGCCAGGGCAACTTCGGCTCGCCCGGCAACGACCCGGCTGCCGCGCACCGCTATACCGAGTGCCGGCTTGCCCCGCTGGCCATGGAGATGCTGCGGGACATCGACAAGGACACCGTCGATTTCCGGGACAACTACGACGGGCGCTCCAAGGAGCCGACGGTACTGCCGAGCCGGTTCCCCAACCTGCTGGTCAACGGCTCGGAGGGGATCGCGGTCGGCATGGCGACCAAGATCCCGCCGCACAACCTGCGCGAGCTGGCGGCCGGCGTCCAGTGGTTCCTGGAGAACTTCGAGGCGACGGACGAGGAACTGCTAGAGGCCCTGATCGAGCGGATCAAGGGCCCGGACTTCCCGACCCACGGGCTGATCGTCGGCCGCCGCGGCATCCAGGAGGCCTACCGCACCGGCCGCGGCTCGATCACCATGCGTGCCGTCGTCGAGGTGGAGGAGGACCGCCGGGGCCGCGCCTGCCTGATCGTCACCGAGCTGCCCTACCAGGTCAACCCCGACAACCTGGCGGTGAAGATCGCCGAGCTGGTCAAGGACGGCCGGGTCGGCGGCATCAGCGAGGTCCGCGAGGAGTCCAGTGGCCGTACCGGCCAGCGGCTGGTGATCGTGCTGAAGCGGGACGCGGTCGCCAAGGTCGTGCTGAACAACCTGTATAAGCACACCCAGCTGCAGGAGACCTTCGGCGCCAACATGCTGGCTCTGGTCGACGGGGTGCCGCGGACCCTGCGGCTTGACCAGATGATCAGGTACTGGGTCACGCACCAGATCGAAGTGATCGTCCGGCGCACCCGCTACCTGCTGCGCAAGGCCCAGGAGCGCGCCCACATCCTGAGCGCGCTGCTCAAGGCGATTGACCAGATCGATGCCGTGATCGCACTCATCAGGGCCAGCGCCTCGGCGGCCGCGGCGCAGCAGGGCCTGATGGGCTTGCTCGACATCGATGAGACCCAGGCCAGGGCCATCCTCGATATGCAGCTGCGCAAGCTCGCCGCGCTGGAGCGGCAGCAGCTTGTCGACGAGTACCAGGAGCTGATGGCGCAGATCGCCGACTACGAGAGCATCCTGGCTTCGCCGGAGCGGCAGCGGCAGATCGTCGACACCGAGCTTGCCGAGATCGTCGCCAAGTACGGCGACGCCCGGCGGACGGAGATCATCGCCTACGACGGTGACATGTCCGTCGAGGACCTCATCGCCGAGGAAGACGTAGTCGTCACGATTACCCGCGGCGGCTACGCCAAGCGCACCAAGACGGACCTGTACCGGGCGCAGCGCCGAGGTGGCAAGGGGGTGCGCGGGGCGCAGTTGCGGACCGATGACATTGTCGAGCACTTCTTCGTCACCACCACGCACCACTGGATCCTGTTCTTCACCAACAAGGGCCGGGTCTACCGGGCCAAGTCCTATGAGCTGCCCGACACGGCCAGGGACGCCCGCGGCCAGCACGTCGCCAACCTGCTCGCTTTCCAGCCCGATGAGCGCATCGCCGAGGTGCTGGCGCTGCGGGACTACGCGGTCTCCCCTTACCTGGTGCTGGCCACTTCGTCCGGGCTGGTGAAGAAATCCAGGCTGACCGATTTCGACTCGCCGCGGGCCGGCGGCATCATCGCGATCAACCTGCGCGAGGACGACGAGGTGATCGCGGCGCGGCTGGTGTCCCCGGACGACGATCTGCTGCTGGTGAGCCGGCATGCCCAGGCGATCAGGTTCCACGCCAGCGACGACGCGCTGAGGCCGATGGGCCGGGCCACGTCCGGGGTGATCGGGATGCGGTTCATCGACGGAGACGATCTGCTTGGCATGCACGTCGTCCGGGCAGGCGCCGATGTCCTCGTGGCCACCGGCGGTGGCTACGCCAAGCGAACGCCCGCCGACCAGTACCCGGTCCAGGGCAGGGGCGGCCGCGGCGTGCTGACGGCGAGGATCGTGGAGACCAGGGGTGAGCTCGTCGGCGCGCTGATGGTCCGGCCTGAGGATGAGGTTTTCGCGATCACCTCCGTTGGCGGGGTGATCAGGACGGCGGCGGCGGAAATCAAGATGTCGGGCCGGCAGACGATGGGCGTCCGGCTGGTGAATCTGACCGCCGGCCAGAGCCTGGTCGCCATCGCCAGGAACGCCGAGTCGGCGGCGGCCGTCGGCGAGGCGGAAGCCGAGAACGGCGCGGACGACGATCCCGCCGAGACGACGGCGGAATCCAACGGCCCGGCCGGCTCCGACACTGGCGGGGATGCCAGCGGCACCTCGGAGGCCGGGGAAACCGGCACCGAAACCGGGCCCGCTGCCGACGAAACCGGGCCCTCTACAGAACTGTGACCATTAGGGTGTGCGGGGCCTTGTGTTGCGACAGTCAGGCAGCCGACCACAAGCCGCGGGGGTGCGCAGATGGCCGTAGATCGAAGAACGCAACGAAACGAGGGTCTGCCGCGTCTAATAGGTCAAGGCGTGGATGATGGCTGGAATCTCGCGGGCAAGGACCGGTCATCTGGGGATAACCTCGTGACAGGGGACCTTCCGGAGGAGGACGACGTGGATCACCGCGTGGAGCCACAGTCGTGGCTGCCCGAGGGGACTGCCCGGGATCAGGTTCCCGCCGGGGACCAGCTTTATCAGGGCGGGCAGCAGCCCGCGCTGGCGGACCCGCCCGGTGGCGGGAGCGTTCCGCCGCTGGCTGGCGAGACCGGGGCAGCGGCGGGCAGGAACCTGATCCCGCCGCCCTATCCGGCGGCCGTCACTTCGCCGCCGGCCGGGACCGGCCCGATGACTTCGCAGTTCGGCATCATGACCAGTCCGGGCAAGACCAAGAAGGCGCCCAAGCCGCCCAGGGCCCCGAAGCCGCCCAAGGAGCCCAGGGCCCCCAAGCCGCCGAGGGTCGCCAGGGCTCAGGCAGCCAGGCAGGCGCAGAACGGCGAGCTGCCGGCCCGCCGCGCCCAGCTCGCGGTGATCAGGCTCGAGCCCTGGTCAGTAATGAAGTTCAGCTTCATGATCTCGCTCGTCGGCTGGGTGGTGCTGTTCGTCGCAGTTGCCGGACTCTATTTCGTGCTGTCCAAGCTCGGAGTATTCCACTCGATCGAGACGTCTGTATCCAGCGTGACCTCCGGCAAGGACTCGGCTGGCGTGAAGGCCAGCAACTGGTTCTCCGCCTCCCGGGTTCTCGGCTACACGATGCTGGTGGGTGCCGTGAACGTCGTCCTTATCACCGCGCTTGCCACCGTCGGCTCGGTGATCTACAACCTGGTCACGCATGTGGCGGGCGGCATTGAGGTCACGCTCGAGGAGACCGACTGACGCCTCGGCCCGCGGTTGCGGTAATCTGTCCCGGCGGCGCACGGCATCCCGGTTCCTGCCGCCACCCCCCGAGGGCCTGTAGCTCAGCCGGTTAGAGCGCTTCCCTGATAAGGAAGAGGTCGGAGGTTCAAGTCCTCCCAGGCCCACCCAGGTCAGAGCAGTTCACCCCTAGAGTGACCGGCCTGCCAAGCCCTACAGTCCGTAGGGCCAGGCTCCGCAACAAAGGTGCTCAAGCAGCCGTATCTTCGTCCCCGTCCGCTCTCGGATCGGGGCTCTCATAGGCGTAGAGGCGACTGACCGCCTGGTTCATGGCGGCCAGGATAGAGGCCCGGTCCTGAGCGAACAGGTGACCGTAGATGTTCTTGGTCGTCTCGACCTTGCTGTGTCCCATTTGGTGCGCTACCTGCATGTCGGTTGCACCGGAGGCGATGAGCAGCGACGCGCAAACGTGCCGCAGCTCATGCGCCGTGTAGCTGACGATGCCATCGGGATGCGCGGCGGTGAAGCCCTGGGCGAGCTTTAGGTACTTGCGCCAAGTGGCATAGCCGAGGTAGCCGCCACGGTCACCGTTGATCAGGCGGCCGTACATCCTGCCGTCACTCTGCTCCCGCCCCGGTGCGCCCCGGCCGACCAGGCGACGTACGGCAGGCATGGCGATATCGGGGATCATGACCGTCCGCTCGGCCGCGCGAGTCTTCATGTCTTCGCGCACGTCCCGCCGCCCGCCCGACTCGCTGGCGGTCCGGTCGATCGTCATGCACTGCTTTTCCAGATCGACATTGCCGATGGGTACGGCAACGGCTTCCTCCCAGCGCAGGCCGGTGAAGGCCAGCACCATCGTCACATCACCGAGGCCCGGCTTGAATCGGTCGAGCGCAGCGGCAAGCCGGAGCACCTGCGGGATGCTCGGGAT
>WNGD01001507.1_pt1 | contig 26461 bp, 50 predicted proteins | sample 5400671 | NCBI WGS metagenome assembly WNGD01 (sample SAMN13153369, study PRJNA577476) | soil metagenome | isolation source: 40 cm soil or saprolite under grassland replicate 2 | place: USA:California | collected 2016-06-15
CTCCTGATCCTCCTCGCTCACCGCCCGCCCTGGGCGGCGATCGAGCTCGTCCGGCAGCTCCGGGAAGCTCCCGACCGGTGCGGCGGCAGCCGGCCGGGAGCCAGTCGCGGCGACAGGCTGGGGGGAAGGGAGGGTGGTACCCGCCGCCGTTTCTTCGATTTCGTTTTCCCAGGAACCGTCGGACGGAGGTGCGGCGGCGTCTGCGAAACCCGCCTCCGCTGGCTTCTGCCCCTCCGGGTCCGACGGCGCGGATGGCGCGGACGCCTCCGCTACCCGACCATCGCCAGCAGGCAGGCCGGGATCCGCAAGCTGAATGAGATCTCGTGGTGTTTCCTTCGACGCCGGCGGATCGGGCGGCGTAATGTCCTTCATCGGCCCCGCGTCGAGCTCCTCCGTGATATAGAGGCCTCCCAGGACGTCCGCGAAGGCGTCTCGGAGCGCAAGCCCCCTGGCTCGCATCTGCAGCATGCGCTTCGGATAGGTGATCCATGGCGTGTTGCGCTTGTCCCACAGCCCGGCCAGCTTCGCCTGGGCGACGCTGAAGGTGCGCTCGATCGGCTCCTCGCCGCGGCGCTTCACGATGCAGCTGGCGCAGGTGTCATCGACGATCTTTTCTTCGATGAGTTCCATTAGGCCCGAGCGCTGTACGAGGGCGAGTGCTCCGTCGCCCCAGATCGTCGGGCGCCCATTGATGACGCAGATCCGCTGTAAGCTCTGCATTGGCGGCATCCCAACCTCGGCGCCATGCATGATCGCGATCGCGCATTTCTCCGGGGTATCCATATCTTTCGGCGCCAGCCCGCTCCCGGCCACCAACTTGGCGATGCGCCACACCTCCTCGAAGGTGCGTGGCACGATCGCCGCTGGCCGGTGACCAGCAACGAGCGGCGCCTTCTTACCGTCGACGGGGACAATCTCATTCATGGTGGTTCCATTCCTTCTTGGCCGCCTCGATCTCGATGCGGACATCGAGGCAGATCATGTAAAACATCATGCGGGTTTCGCGGAAGATCCTGCCGCAAACGGCGACGACGATCGCCGGCACCAGGATCAGGGCGACAAGCAGCCTGTTCATTTTCATGGGTGAGTAAACGCGACCAAGAGGTATGCGGCAAGCGCTGCGATCACGCTCCAGATGACGCCGGTGAGAAAGTTGAGGGCGGAACGGCGTCGCTTCATGGCTTGCTCCTGGCTGGGATCCCCCACCGGTGACGCAGACCGGCGACGGAGTTGGTGGTCGTCTTGAGTAGCGCCGCAGCGCTGCGGTTGGTGTGCCCCTCAGACATCGCTTGTACCACGGCCGCGATGCGCTGCGGCGTCGTCATGTCCGCCCAGGTGGCCGCCGGCGCTGGCGGCCTGCCACTATCCTCGATCCCGGTCACCGGGAGCCCCGCCTCGTACCAGCACCGCGCGTCCCGCTGGACCTTCAACGCGTCGATGCTACGAAGCACCTCGGTGGCCGTCGCCGGCGCCTCCTGGCCGGCGCGCCGCCATTCGTACTGGATCGCCCATCCGTCGATCCTTCGCAGGATCCTGAACGAGCGCAGCTCCTCCCGGGTCGACATTTCATCCTCCTAGACTGCCTTCTGGGTCTCAACGACCTTGCCCCACGCCGGGAGACCCACCCCAGCGCGTGCCATGGCGTTGGCGAGCACCTGTGCGGCGGCGCGCACCGCTTCGTGCCCCCTGAAATAGTGCACCGCAGCATCCCAATCGACGATCTCGGCGGCCTTTGTGGTCTTGAGCGCGACCGGCTTCCTGGTGCCGGACGTCGTCCGGTGCCTCGCCACCGTGGTCGGGTCCTGGCCCTTCTGCATGGCTTCGGCCTCACGCTTCTTCTGGTCGGCGCGCTTGAGGATCTCGAAGGGCGTGATCACGATCTCCTTGAGCATGATCTTATTCTCGGTCGCTGCCGCGATGTCGGGGGCCCACTTGAGGTCGACCGCCTCGGCGGCGTCCTTGTGCGGCTTCTTCTCGGCCTTGCGGAGCTCCTCGCCGCGCTTCACCGTATCCGAGAGCAAGGTGGCCAGGTTCGCGGCGTAGTCTGCCGCCTCCTGGGTCTTGGCGGCGCCCGCCTCGACGATCCTCTTGGCATCCCGAGCGAGCTCGAAGACGGTCTCGTGGTACGCTTCCAGGCCCTCTGGAGGCTTGTTGTCGCCGGCCCCTCTCGGGGTATCCGGCCAGAGCCATTGGTTGCCCTCCTGGCGTCCCCTTTGGATGACGGAGCAGTACACCTCGTTCGAGATTGGGCGCTTGAGGCAGTACGGCCAGATTTCGAGGGCCCTGACGTCGACCACGACGCCGGCGTGCCCGAGGGCCGTCGCGGGTATCATGAGGGCCGGACGGCCGTCCGTGCCTCCGTTCAGGAGGGCGGTACCGTATCGGCACACGACCTTGTTGTCTTGCACCCAGAAGGCTACGGGGACGTCCTGACCCGTGGCGCGGCTGGTGTAGCGGTAGCGGCCGCTCTGGATTTCATTCGGGTGGAATTGGATTACCTCCCCGTCGTCGTAGTGTTCGTAGCCGGCAACCCGGCGCTCCCAGGCCTCGTATTCATGTCGCATGTAACCACATCTCCTTGATGTAGACTGCGCCTATACCATATTGGTACGGGCTGCAAGCGCCCCGATCAATTGGAGCGCCTCCGTCCCCACTCATCGGAGAACTCTGTGTCGAGCGCGACGAGCTCGATGTAGTCCTCGACGATCGCGGCCATGACCGCGACCCCCCGCTCGGCATCGGCCTTCGACATGCGGTGCGTGAGCACCCGGCCTGGGTAGACCCTGCGCCGCCGCTTGAGCTCGCGGTCGACGCAGGCAAGCTTGTCGTGTACAGTGATCCTCATTGCCGGCCCCCGAACAATTCATCGAGAAGCACGTAGGACGAGCCCGCGACCGAGAGAAAGGTCAGGATGGTGATGATGATCAGCATCACTACCTCCTCTCGCTGAGGTCGGCGCTGAGGTCGGCGCCGGCGTACCGATTGAGGTCGACCCCGTCGCCGACATAGAGCATGTCGCCGCAGCGCCACGCGTGGGTGACCTTGTTCCTGGTCTCGATGACCCGCACCCTGGTGACCACCTCAAAGTGGATCAGCATCCAGTCGGCGTAGGCCTGGGCCTCGGCATGCGTCGCGAACGCGACGTTGTGGGGGGAGTACCACTGCGTCGGTGCCCACTGCACCTGGATCTCTCCCTTGTATGGCATTTCAACCTCCCTAGGTGGACCATCCACCATGGAGGGGCCCGCAGGCCCCTCGGTGCTGGATCAGTCGCTCCTGCGATGGGTTCCGATGAGCTCCCGGCAGAAGGTCAGGAACTCGTCGTTTCCAGTCGGTCGGACGGGAATAAGGTTCCCGAGCTCGCCGAGGAGGTCGTCTAGCTCCTCGACGTTGTTGCGCTCCTTGGCATCGCGGGCCAGGTCCTTCAGGATGCCTGCGTAGAGGCGCCTTTCAGTCTCCTTCATCATAGGTCCTCCAGGTCCTCGATGGTGATCGGCTCGACCTCGATCTCCTCGACGCCGGAGCCACTGCAGTACGGGCAGGTTTCGCTATGAACCATCTGGTTCCCGTACTCGTCGTAATAGCGAGTGAGGTGCTCGATCACGGTGTCGCCACCGCAGGCCGAGCACTCCACGAAGCGGGTGTCGCTGTCGCGGCACATGACTACGCCGCGATGATCACGTTGATGTCGTTGCGGGCCTTGACCTGCACCTTGGTGACCGGGGTCACCGTCGTGTGGGCCGCGATGAACTGCGGGGAGAGCTTCGCGCGTACCGCCTCCATATCGAGCCGGTGCTGATCGTAGACGGACACCGTCGCCCGGAAGAGGTCGCCCTCGTAGGCACCAGCACCGCAGTCGGCAACGTAGGCCTTGAGAAGCTTCTCTCGGGCCGTGTAGCCGGCGACGATCGCCTGGAGCCGCCCCAGCTCGTCGATCGCCTGACCAAGGGTCAGACCACCGATCGCACCCTTCTCTTTCGCCATTTCAACTCTCCTGTTTTGCCTGCTCATCAGTACCGAGGAGGCACCCTCGGTAGACGGGCTTCGGGGTATCAGCCCCTTATCCGACCGCCAGGTGGTAGCGCCTGGAGTTGGCCGGCCGCGGTATTGCCCGCGGGCCCGTTTCGCTCAGTAGTCAGGGCTCTCGCCAAGGTCATCGCGGTCGTACCCGTCGATGTGATCGGCGCTGCGACGGCGCTCCTCCTCGATCGACTGCCGGATGCTAGGTTGGTCGTAAATGTTCTCGGGATCGGTCCACCGCTCGTAGAGCTCCTCGAGGTGGTTGCCGCAGGTAATGCAGCAGTCCGTCGGCTGCCGTAGATGGAAAAGCACCTCACACTCGGCGCACCACCATCCCAACGTCCAGGTCGCCATTTCACTCTCCTTGGTTCAGTTTGATCGTGTAGAACGGATGAGGCGCGGCCGGATGATTGGTGGCCTTCGGCGCCCTGTCGGTGGCGATCAGGTCGCTCAAGTCGTCGCCGAGGTCGTCGGTTCCGGCTGCCGTATCCGCGGCCTGCTCCTGCTGCCGGCGGCGTTTCTGGAGCCGCTTGAGGGCGCTGATCTGATCCTTGAGCTTCTCCTGCGTCCTCACCAGGTTATTGAGGAGGATCTCGCGGCGATCCATAGTCCTAGCGACCGCCGTCTGGGCCTCCTGGATGCGTAAGTCCAACTTGCTCATTCCACTCTCCCCTTCGGTGGACCATCCACCCTGATGCGCCGCCGAAACGGCGCATCGAGCTAGATCAGTCCCTGCGGCCCAGGTTGCTGAACCCGGATACGGCGCGCGCCTTGCGGGCCTTGGGGCGCCGGCGCCGTACCTTGCCGGTGCACAGATCGGCCTCGAGGTTCGTGTCGGCAACGCGGATCCGGTCGACCACACGGTCGGCGGCTTGTCCGATCGTGAGCAGCGAGCCGGCGAGGAACAGGTCGTCATAGTACGTCTTCATTTCACCCTCCGTTCGTCGGTGGACCACCCACCATGGGGCGCCCCTCGAGGCGCCCGGTGCTGGATCAGTCAAGTCGTCGGCCACATAAAGTCCCGGGGGCGCTCTGCGGAACTGCCGTGCTCGCAGTAACGCTGCCACCGGCTGGCGCATTCGGCGCCGCGGTCCCAGGCTTGGGCGTTCACGCCGGCCCGCAAGTCTAGCTCGCCATCCGACGCAACGTCATAGGGGTTGCTGTAGTAGTTGTGCGCTTGATAGTCGGCAAAGCCTTCATCGAACGCCGCCAGCGTGTCGTAGGGCCGGTATTCGTGTCTGAGTTCCGCGAGTGTCATGTCATTCCCCTTTGGCTGTGTCTTGATCACTATGTAGGCATCGTGTACCGAATTGGTACCCGTGTCAAGAGGGTGGCAATTGGGCGCATGGATGTGGTAGTTGTGCGTGGTACCAAATTGGTATAAGGAGGGCCTAAGATGCGCCTGGACGAATACATGGAAGCGACCGCGCTCTCGGACGCGGCGCTGGCGGAACGGATCGGTGTCGCAAGGGCGACAGTTACCCGTTACCGCAACCAACGCCGCACCCCTCGGCGTGAAATTATGCAGCGAATTATACAGGTTACGAGGGGTAAGGTCACCGCGAATGATTGGTTGGAGGCCGTATGACACCAAGGATGATGGATGTGCACGGCACGAAGCTCATGGAGCTCAAGCCGTCCTCGATCCTCGCGGCTGCAGAGAAGGACCTGCAGCGTAGGGTCGACAATTTACAGCTGTGTAAAGTATCTGTGGATAACTCAGGGTACCCATTCCAGTTTCAGCGGTTCGCATTCCTTGCCCCGCACGTGCGGGCGGCCAAGAGCGCCGCCGACCTTCTAAGGCGAGCACTCCGTGACGCCGAGGATGGTGGTCGAGGCATCCTCTCCCATAAGCGGATGACGCGCCTCATCTACGGACAGCCCGACCTCTTGCGGGCGGCTCTCGAGCTGGCCAACAGCTAGTAGTGCTTTTACTTATCCACAATACATCTGGTAGGTTGCCACCCTGCCCGAAATCGTGCCCTTCTGGTCCTTTCCGTGGGGACGGGAGGACACCCTTGATCGACGTCACCCTATTGCTTGCGCTGGCTGACGCTGGCGCCTCGGCCCATCAAATCGTCGACGCCGTAAAGAAGAGCCAGGCCGTTGAGCACGAGGTCACCCTCGCGCGTCGCGAAAATAATCGTGTTAAAAATCAACGATGGCGTGACCGTCAGAGACGGTCAGTGACCGTCATGACCGTCACACCCCCCTCCTCCTCGCCCTCCCCTCCTCCCCTATATAACCCCTCCACCCCACCCACTCCTCCAACCCCAGCCCCCCGCCCCCTGACGGGGTCGGGTCCCCGTCGGGCTGCCCGCCTACCGGCGGGGTGGGAACCGAAGCCTCAAGACCTCGCCACAGCGAGCGCGTTGCTAGGCCAAAGGCGGCTAATGGAGGAGCTCGAGAAATTTCGTGATCACTGGGCTGCTGCCCCAGGGCAGCGCGGCGTGAAGCTGGACTGGGATGCGACCTGGCGAAACTGGTACCGCAGAGCAGGAGAGAGCCGTGGAGTGGGAAAAGGAACTCGAGGAGAGCCACCGCGCCCAGGCAGCCGCGAAGACCGCGCCGAGCGCTCAGCGCGCGCGCTCATCGAGCTCGACGAGTACATCGAAGCGGCTCGAGCTCAGGACGCTGGAACCGATGCACCGGGTCGAGGCGGCGACGATGGTCCGGGAGCTTCTCGCGTCCTTTCCATCACTCAATTTGCCAGACCCAAAAATCTACACGACGTCGATGGTCGAGGGCCTGATCGAGTACCCCCGGTGGGCCGGCGAGCTCACGATGAAGCTCATCAAGCGGAGCTATTCGTTCCCGCCGGCGGTAGCCGAGGTGGTGAAGACCCTCGAGGAGCTCGTGGCGCCTCACAGGGCGGCCCACAGGCTGTCGGCCCCCCGGTTGCCGCCACCAGAGATCGATCGCTCCCAGCGACCGACCGGCGAGCAGCTGAAGGCCAAATACCCAGAGCTGTGGGAGGGCCGCGGGCAATCATCCGCGGCTGACCTGGTACGCGCGCGCCAGCAGATGGTTGAGCAGATCGGCCAGGAGGCTTGGGACAGGATACCGAACGCTGCACCCCGGATGGCGGGGTGGCGGAAGCTGGGATGAATGAAATGAATGAGCCGACGATTGAGGACCTAATCGACCCAGATGCCATAACTAGGCACCTCCGAGAGGCCGACCTCAGCGCCCTCAGATGGGAGGATGTTCGCTGTGAGAGCTTCTTCTGCGAGGGCTGCCAGCGTTGGCACGCGAGGATGTGGGCAGTTGTGCCGCACGCCGAGGGTGACCGGGTTTATTCGATTGCGGTGCTCGCGGTGAAGATGGAGTTCGCTGAGAACTCAACCCACGCCGACGTACAGGACTGGTTTCACCAGATCTGGGCCGAGAAGGCCTGGAGGGGGATGCTGCATTGAGATGGGCCAGCGGTACTATGGGTCGACGCTGGAACCGCGGCCCGAATAGCGGCCGCTGGCCCTAAAAAGCCCGCCGGGGCCTCGACTACGCAGGGCTCCGGCGGGTGGCTTGGAGGGGGGTACAGTACCCCAACTCACCCCAGCCGCTATAGTTCCGGGGTACTTTTTGGAGGGCGTAATGAGAGTTTTGGTGCTTTTCTTGGGGGTAATTCTGGGGAGCGGGGTGCAGCCTGCCGAGGCCTCCCGCCACCACCATTGGCACAGGTATACCAAATCGGTACACGGCCATGGCGGCATTCCTTGGTGCGGCCGCTGGATGCAGGGCCACACTGGGATCCGCAGCAGGCCAGGGGTCAACCTCGACCGGGCGATCGAGTGGCTCAAGGTCGGGGTGAGGGTCTTCGGCCCAGCGCCTGGGGTGATCGGAGTGCAGGCGCACCACGTCTACCAAGTGATCCGCGTCACCGGCCGCGGGCGAGTGCTGGCGATATCTGGAAATGACGGCAATGCGGTTCGGGTGCGCGAGCGCTCGACCTCAAACACAATCGGATGGAGAATGTAATGAGCAACATTCCTGCGGCTCGCGAAGAGCTGATTGAGATAGCCGACATGCTGGCGAAAGCGGCTCGGCGCATACGCAAGATCGTGGCGAATGACCTGACCAGGGAGAGCCCGATCAGCAGGGCCAAGCCGACGGCGATCAAGGTGACGCCGGCGATCGCCAAGAACATACGGAAGCTCGCTCTGGCGTTCCCGGACCTGCCGCATCGAGAGATCGCCCGAAAGGTCGGCGTCGACGGCGGTCGCGTGAGCGAGGTGCTCAATGATAAGCGATAATGTGCCAGACACCCCGCACGAGCGCGCCAAGGTGCTCGCAGTCGCTGCCACACGCGCTATCCGTGCGCACCTACGAGCTCACCCGCTCGCGTCAGCCCGGGTCGAACGCGAGCTTACGATCTTCTTCGAGCTCACCATGAGGGGGTGGGAACGGCCACTATGGTGGGAGCGGCACCGATGAGCGAGCCGCTGCAGGACAGGCCGTCCTTTAATGACTACCAGGGCTGGGCGACCTCGGGCGCGATCTATCCGGGGCGAGGATCGCTTATCGGGGTAGCCTACTGTGCGCTCAAGCTTAATGGCGAGGCGGGGGAGGTTGCCGAGAAGATCGGCAAAGCCTGGCGTGATTACGATGGCGTCATCACGCCAGAGCGCCGCGAGGCGGTGATGCTCGAGCTGGGTGACGTCCTATGGTACGTCGCCAACCTCGCCTCAGAGCTCAGCATCCCGCTCGAGCAGGTCGTCGCCGGTAATATGGCGAAGATCATCAGCCGCAGAGCACGTGGCAAGCAGCGCGGCGAGGGCGACAACCGATGAGACATCCCGTCAAGTGGACCATCAAATGCCGCACCAGCAGCAAGAGCCTTGACGGCGCGCGGGAGTGGGTCACGTGGTACAGGGGCCGCCCGGTGCTGTTCGACAGCCGTAAGCGCGCGCAGGGATGGATAGATGAGCATTACGGCTACCAGCGCCGGCGGCCAGATCTGAAGGCACATCCCCACGGATGTCTGATGCCGATCCCTGTCCGCGTGGAAGTGATCCTAAGGCCTCTCGAGGACAAGCCATGATCCGGCTTAGGCACAACACTGGCGGCGATCTGTGGGTTGATGAGCATGGCCTGATCGCCGAACCAGCATCGCCAGGGTACACCAAAATCTATTGGACGGCCGGGGCACGCTATATGTATGTGTTTGATACGCCGGAGGAGATCAAACTACTGATTGATCATGAAAAGCTGGCGCGCGAACGCGCGATGGCCAAGCTCGTTGCACGAGTGGTGGGGGACATCAGGAAGCGCAAGCCATGATGGATCAAGCATACGAAGCTGGACGAAAAGCCGGTGAGCGTAGAGCGCGGGAGGAGGCGGCGCAATGGATAGAGCGACGAGCACATCTAATGGGAGGGACGGTATCGCGCCAATTGGCTGCTGAAATCCGCGCGCTCGGTGTCAAGCCATGACGACGCTTCAGATCTTGGCGTTGTTTGGTGTCCTTATCGTGCTTTGGATAGGCGCGGCGCTATCGTCTACCCTGCTCACAGCGTACTTTTCTGCGCGCACCCGCACCCTCAAGCGCATGGACGCCGCGCAATCGGAGGCGCTGGAGGATGCGGCACGTCTTATGGAACAGATAGAAGCCCCCGGCCCGTCGCTTGCAGCAGAGGCCATCCGCGCCCTCAAGGACAAGCCATGACAAAATCCGCAGAACTGGTCAGGATCATTACTTTCAGCAATCGGTTGAGTGACGCCATTCGCGCCGAAAGAGAGGTGATGTCCGTTGAAGCCGAACCCGGTGTTGTAGCGCAGCCCCTGTCGGATTGGTCAATCAACCATCCTGGCGGTTCCGGTTCGGCCTGGGCTAAGGGGGAATGGCGGGAGATCGAGAGCGCTCCGCGTGACGGCCGATGGGTTTATGGCCGGCGGCCAGGATCACCGGGAAGAATACAGACGGTCAAGTGGCATTCGGGGGCTGGCCAATGGCTCTCGCGGGGAAGCCGGTATATCTACGATCTTACCCAGTGGATGCCCTTGGAAGAGGAGAAATAGATATGTTTACCTGGCACTTGTTGAGAGCGGCGGCGATCGCGCGTCACCGGATCGCGTGGCGGGCAGCAGGGAGCAATCCGGCGACCTGGGAACTGCACATGGAGATGATCCGAGCCGTGTACGGATACTGAGGGGAATAGTGCCGATATGGAACCAGAGGGGGATGGTGATGGTAGGCATTGGCTGGTGGCCTACACAGCGCCAGGAGGCGAGGGGCTGGCTTGGGCAGCCCTGGGCGCTAGGGGGGTAGCGGCTTGGTATCCTCGCCGCTGGCGGCGCCTACACAGGCGTGGCAGCTCGCTCAAGGTGAGGCGGCCGGTGTTCCAGCGCTACATCTTCGTCCGAGCCGGGGAGAGCGAGATCGAGCGGGTCGAGACCGCGGTCGGCGTCGAGCACGTGCTGCGTTCGAGCGGCCACGCGGCTTGGATCTCGGAGAAGAACATCCTCGACATGAAGGTCGCCGAGAGCCTTGGCAAGTTCGACGACGTCGATGCTGGGAGCTTCAAGAAGGGCGACATCGCTCGGATCATCCACGGGCCATTCAGCGGCTTCGTGGGCGAGGTCATCCGGCGGCGTGGGCATGGCGCGGTCGAGGTCTTGCTGGCGTTCCTTGGAGCACCTCGGGTGGTCGAGGTCGAGCTCGGTGGCGTGCGGCCGGCTGGTAGGGAGGCTTGAGTGAGCGCGGTCGACAGGCGCCCCAAAGACGCCTGCCCCCGCTGCGGCGAGCCGAAGCTCGTTGGGTCGAAGCTCTGTAGGCCTTGTTCCTCGCGGTTCATCCATCTCAAGCGCGGTGGATGGGCTTTCCACGAGATGCCGAGGTGGCGCAAGCAGCTTGCTGCGCACCGGCGGCACATGAGGGGACGCAGCTAGTTTTCCACACCCCACCGATTGCGTATCGGAAACGGATCACATACAACGGATGGCGGGATTGGTGCGTCGGGTCGGGGGACGAGGCAGCGATTGCCGTTTCCTGCCCTTTTTGCGGAGCATTGCGTGGGGACGCAGCGTCTCAAGCCGAAATCGAAGAACGGTTACAGCCGGGCTGACTACAAGCGGGCCCGGACAGAGAAGCATAAGCGCCTCACAAAGGGTGGCCGGAAGCAAGCCAGGGTGTTTCGGCGGATCGTTAGTGACGCCGGCGCGGTACCCAAGCCCCACCTAAAGAACATCGAACGATTGGAGAGCGGTCAGTGACCGACGCGACGAAGAAAGACCTCGAGCAGGACCAAGCGCAGGCGAAGACCGCCAAGTCGCTGCAGAAGCAGGTCGATGAGTTGAAGGCCGATCAGGTCGAGCTGCGGCGCCGGCTCGGCGAGCTCATCGACGAGTATCACCAGCAGCTGCGCGGCAACGCGCCGCACAACACCACCTTTCTCGAACGCCTTGAGGCCCTGCACAAGGACCTCTTCGGCAAGTAACCCGTTGCGGTCCCCAGGGTCGGCGCCACGAACACACGCTACTCTTCGCAACGGTACCCGCGCCGGTCTAAGTTCCGGCGAACTGAACCCGGCGCGGGGTCAATTCTTAGGGGTCTCGGGTGAGTGGTAACGGACGGAAAGCCTCGAGCTACAGGGCAGCGCGGCGCAACGACAGCCGCGGCTCGACCTGGACGCGGGCGGACTATTTTCGCCCGATCGAGCACCGCAGGCTCGAGCATGCCCCCGTGCGGCCGAACCAACGAGACCGCACCAACCTCCCCCGAGCCACCGCCACCCCCGGCGCTTGGCAGCGCTCGATTGATGCGATCGCAATGAGGCTTGGGATCCGATGACGTTGCAGGTTAGCCAAGAAACCGTCAACGTCCTCACGCACGCGCTCGAGGACGCAAAGGCTGGCAGGATCACCAACGTCGCGTTGATCATGGTGCTCGGCCCCGGCAAGGTCTCATACGTCAGCATGCCAGGCATGGCCTTCGAGAAGAACTTTGGCGCCGACATGCTCAAGCGCCAGCTGATCGAGGACGCCTTCCGCGGCGCCCAGAACCTGATCGTGCAGCCGCTCCCGCACGACGTTCCTTTCCCTGAGCCAACCACGGAGCTTAAATTCTAATGATCGAGCCCACTGTAGGACGCGTCGTATGGTTTCACTCGCCCACGAGCGATCAGCCCCAGGCGGCGCTGGTCGCGTATGTCCACGGCAGCCGACTGGTGAACCTTCTGGTCGTTGACAAGAACGGATCGCCGTATCAAGCTACCTCAGTCCAGCTCCTGCAGGAAGACGACGTGCCCGCGGCCGCTGGCGTTCCTTATGCCGAGTGGATGCCGTTCCAGAAGGGCCAGTCGGTGCGGAACGAAGGGCTCACGAGCCTGATCGAGCAGGTCGCACACCAGGCTGGGGTACTCGCCGACCGCGTGGCGCAGCTCGAGAAGGTATATGTAACGGGGAAAGCGGGACCGTCCCCGGGAGGTGTAGGAACGGCCCCGCTCGACACCGCGTGGCGGATTGACTTGCGCACGGGCGTCGCCCACCCGGTCAGGGTTCAGGACCCGAACGGGCGGTAGCCTCCTCATAAAAAAACGGGGCGACCCTGTGGGGGAGAAGAAACCAGGGCCGCCCCGAGAGGAGGACGTCTTGTTTTACTGCTGCATAGCCTGGTCGAGCTCCGGCTGAATTGCCGTGAGCTGATTGAGGATCGCGTCGACCTCCTGCCGTCCATTGGACTGAGCGTTGGCGCGACGGATTTCGCCGACGACATTGGTGATCAGCGCTTGGCATTTTAGCTGCTGCGGGGCGTTCCCGACCTCTTTCAACAGCTTCGTAAATTGGCCTTGGGTACCGGTACCCTGCGCCATCTTAATCCTCCTCAGAACCGCCGGACAATCCCGGCGTGCTTCGTGAACCAGGCCACACAGGTCCTGTTCCTTCTGTTTCCGCATACCTTCCATCTCGAAAGGACATGGCTATGGCAGCGTCTGCAAGCTCATTGCTGCGCCGCGGCGCGATCTCGACGAAGGCCTACAACGCTGTGGCCAAGTCGACGAAGCACCAGCGCGGCAAAATGGCGCCGTTTCACGGCAAGGGCTCGAAGGACCAAGGCTCGGGCCGCAACAGCGGCGCCGTCGAGTGCGACGAAATCAACGAGAAGGCCAACCAGGCCAAGAGCGCTCCGGGCGTGAAGGCGCCGAGCGGCAAGTCTGGCGCCATGAGGGGCGGCCAGCCGAAAGCCGGGCACATCGACCACGAGCAGGGCAAGAAATCCCCCGGCGGCGTCAGCGGCAAGGCCGGCACGCCCAAGCCGCCCTCGAAGATCAGGGGTGGCGTCGTGCCGAGCGGAGGATCGTCCTACGCCGGCGGCGGCCGCAACACCCAGTGACTGTCGACATCATCGTCCTGCGCATCCTGTTCCGCCAGATGATCATGGCGGCACTGCGCGAGCAGCAGGCCAGCTAATGCGCCACGCGATCCCGACCATCACCGACGGTGGCTTCGACTTTGACCTGCAGCCGAGCGGCGCGCTGGTCATCCGGCGCAAGTATCTCGACATGCACACGCTCATGATCGAGACCATCGGGGTGATCGTCAGCCCGCCGGTATCCGAGGACGACATCAATGCCGGCAAGGCGGCGATCCTCGAGGTGATCGAAGGCGAGAAGACCGGCGTCTTCACGCACCAGGACCTGCCTGGCTACAAGTTCGGGCTCGTCAACGACAATCGCGTCGGGCTGGATAAGATCCTCGACGAGCTCACCGACGGGGATGGCGCGGTTGTCGACTGAGCCGCACGCTTCCGATTGTGCTCTCCATAATGGCCCCGCGCTTCCGGTAGGGGAGTGCGATTGCGAGGTTGCCCATGCCTTGGGATGCCAAGAGCTTCGCCTCGAAGCACAATCACAAGCTCGAGGGCAAGCCGGACGTCGCCAAGAAGGTGGCGGCCCAGGCCTCGGCCATGGTGCGCTCCGGCGCCGACGAGGGCGTCGCGATCGCCACGGCCAATAAACGGGCGAACAAGCTAATGAAGCGCGGGGCGATCTCGCCGAAGGCCAGATCTCTGGTCGAAACCAAGCACGATGTCGATGGGGCGAGCCGGTGAATGAGGATCAGCCATTCGCCGATCCGCTGAGTGGGCTCGTCCAAGGCAGAGATTACGCCAGCGAGCTCTCTGGCCTGCTTGGGCACGTGGGGCGCTTCATGCAGGGCGGCTTGACGGGCCTATCTGGCCAAGAGCAGCCGCCGTGGTCGCAGACGCTGGGAACCCTGGCACACGCGGCGACGGACATCCCTGGCGCCGGTGGCGGCATCGGTGCAGTCCTCGGCCCGGCCCGCGGCATGATGGGCCGGCGAGTGAGCCACGACATCCTCGACAAGGTGGGACCGGAGGGGACCAAGGTTGGGGTCCTGGATCTCGCCAAGAACCCCGAGAACGATCTCCATGTGCGATGGGTCCACGGCAATCCCGACGACCCAAGCTGGGGCAGCCCAAATTCGCTCGGGCTCAGGGAAACGCGGGAGCTCCTGAACTCGATCAGAGCGGCCTACCCAGAGGCCGAGACATTGTCTGGGTTCCGCGTCTCAGGCGCTCGTGGCGCCATTAACAAGCCGGCAGACGCTGTCTTGCGGCTCCGGCCGAAGGGCTCCGGCGAGCCATGGGACCCCCAGCCGACGGCACACTCGGGGCCAGAAGATTTCAGTGGCGCACGCCGGGTCGGTCGTGAAATGGGCGAGCGGCTCTTCACTCCAGAGCGTCAGACGCGGTCTGGGCCGGTGAATTATGATCGGCTGCGCCGGGAGCTCGACGAGGACCGGCGCGCCGCAGCTGGAGCCCCGGGAGCGGCCGACGACATACCGGAAGGACGTGGTTGGTATTGGTCGGAGGCGAATGGCGGCCAATGGTTGCAAGATCCGCCGCGCGCCGCCAATCCAGGATGGCCACCGGAGGGGACGGTCCGTGGCGATGCACTGAGGCGAGCTTTCCCGGCGCCGGAGCCACGGACTGACTACCACGCCATTCGGCGGCAAGCCGCGGAGGAGCTTCGTAGGCTCGGCGCGTGGCGAGAGGGGGAGCAGCTCTCCGGGGACCAGGCTCGCAGGATGGGCTCGTGGGCAGATGATCCCAATGTAGGTCACGATTGATGAACACTCCGTGGATCACGCTCGCGTTCCTCGCTATCGCCGCATTCGCGGTCTTTGAAGCACGCGCATTCCGTCACCCCGATCGGCAGAACACGCTCTCGAGGTGGATCTACGATCTCGGCCGCGAATGGCCGCTCTCGATCTTCCTGATGGGGATGTTCGCCGGTGGCCTCGCAGTTCATTTCTTCTGGCATTGGTGCCCTCCGGGCTCCATCAGCGGTGGATAAGGCGATCGACATGCTCCTCGTCGTCGGCAGTCTCGGCGTATTGCTCGGCTTCTGGTCGCTGGTGGGGCTATGGCTGACGACACTGTTCTCGGGGCTCTGACCGACCAAGACTACGCAGGGGGCCTGCCCGACTGGGTCCAGCGAGGACAGGGCGAGACGCTGCCGAGCTATCAAGACCCAATCTCGCGGAAGATTGGTGAGGCCCTTGTTGGCTCGGCAGCGGACGTCGGCAGGCCGCTCATCAAGGCCTGGCAGGGGGGGAGCCCAAGCTCGGCGCTCGAGGGCACGGCCGGCGCCATGATGGCTGTGGCGGGCCCTCCGGGCGCCAGGGCCGGCGGCAAGATCGCGTTCGACGCGACGCGCATCGGCTCCGGGATGCCGCTCTACAAGGGCACCAAGGTTCTGAACGTCGACCCCGAAGCCCTAATGAGGGCCTTTAAGAGTACAGACCGGGACTTTTACGAGAACATGAGCCACGGTCGCATGGAACGGCTCAGGGACTACGTCGACAAGGGGAACACGCTGGCGATGCCCGAGGTCGGGGCCTATGAGGGCTCGATCCGGTTCACGAATGGCCGCCACCGGGCTCGGCTCGCAGCCGAGGAGGGCGTCCCCTCGATCCCGATCGCGGTCGACAAGGGCAACGAGAAGGACGTCCAGGCGATCCTGGACAAGTACAGCGGCGGTGAGCCGGCTCAGGCCAGGTCCGCGTCGTTTACCGCGGCGCAATACCCGGAGCTCGCCGAGCATCCCGGTATGGTTTCGCCCAGGCTGCCGACCGCAGTCGAAAGGAACCGGGTCGCGGACCCAGACGTCCACTACCTCGAGGCCTCGACCGATGCCATGCGGCTCGATCCCAAGGCCTTCGAGCACAACGTCGGCCTGGTACGCAATTACCCGACGATCGCCGAGAAGGAGGCCTCGGCGCCGGCGCCAGAGCTCGCCGAGATCTTCCGTGGACGCCTCAAGGACAACCTGCTCTGGATCCACGACCACCCCGATCTCGATCCGTGGCGCGAGCGGGCGAAGCTTTGGTACGACGGAGCCAACCGGCTCGCGACCGATCGCTCGCTCCAGACCGGTGTGCAGCGGCCCTCGGTCAGCGGGGTCTACTCGAGGCTCTCGCCGGGGGCCCACTGGTTCGAGAACGTCGCCAGCGCCGACCACTTGATGAACATCCATACCAACATGGGTGATTTCAGGTGGACGCCGATGATGAACGACAAGGCTGGCGAGCTCTTCGGCGGCAACCCCGACTTGAATGCGCTGGTAGACAAGATCCGCGGTCGCAAGCTCGATGATCTCGAGAACCCGGCCGAGAAGGCGCTCTGGATCCGCACGTTCCACCAAGCCTACCACCCCGGAATGGAGCATTTCATCGTAACGCCGGAGGGTGAGCTCTCCGGGATCCGCGTAAACCTGGACGGCGCGCCGACCAAGTTCCGCTGGCAGTCGACCCCAAACCTCGAGAAGGCCGTCAAGATCTTTGAGGCCGACGGCCATATGCCCACGATCAGCGCCGAGCTCGGCGACGGTCACAAGATCCGGTCATTCCACAACACGATCGAGAACCCAAACAGCAAACTCGGCGACGTCGTCGTCGACACGCACCAGGTTGCCGGCGGGATGCTGCTGCCGCTGGGCCAGAAGGCCCCTTACGTGGCGCAGGGGTTCGGGACCTCGGTCGAGAGCGCCGATCGCGCCGCGGGGCACCTCAATACCAGCAATTCGGCCAAGACCGGCGCCTCAGGGCTCTATGGCATCCATGCCGATGCGGTACGCGATGCCGCACACGAGCGCGGCCGGCTGCCCAGGGAGATGCAATCTATCGTCTGGGAAGGGATCCGAGGCCTGATGCCGGACGTTTACAAGAAACCGGCGAACAGTGAATACGTCGCAGGTCTGTGGCGAGGCTTTCGCCGGGGCGACAGGACCATCGACGAGGTGCGAAATGAGATCTACCGGCACGCAGGCGGGTTCAAGGCCCCGGATTGGCATCGATAGGGATGAGCGGCCGTTGCCGCCCGGCAAACCTGCCAGGCCCAACACCCAGGACGGCCTACTCGAGTACATGCGGCACCAGGGGCTGCCTCTCACCCGCGAGAAATACATCGAGCTGGCGACGGCTGGAGATACGATACCGTGGACAGCGGAGCACGAGGTCGATCTGCCGCCCGAGTTGCGCCGAAAGTGACGGTGATCGTACCCGTGTCGAAAGAGGACGAGCGGGCCTACTATGCCGAAATGCCAGAAGACGCTCCCGCCGGGCATCATTACGAGGCCCGCGGCATCTGGATGGCGGACGGCAAGCTTTGCCTCGTGCTCGAGTTGGTGGTGGGGGATGAGGAACAGGATCAGGCCGACGTGGGAAATCTTCTGCCTAGCAGTCCACCGTGGCGAGCCATTACTGGACGCCTATCGGCAGGCTTTTCCGGGCACTATTGGTAAACCCAACAAGCAAGTCAGCAAGTACGCGCACAAGCTGCATATCAAGCCCGGCATCAAGAAGCGTCTCGCCGAGCTCACCCAGTCCAACGCCGCGGTCGCGATCAAGGAGGTCGGCGACCACCGCAGTCGCATCATCCTCGAGCTCGCCCGCATCGCATTCGTGACGATCGACGACGTCATCAAGTGGGACAAGGACGATCTTGGCGCTGATCACGTGACGCTCATTGCTCAGGATCGGGTACACCCGGACGTCAAGGCCGCGATCAGGTCGGTGAAACAGATGAGCACCGGCATGCAGGTCACAATGCACGACAAGCTGCCGGCACTTAAGCTGCTCGGCGAGTATTACGGCATGTGGGGCGCTGAGGATGCTGAACGAGGGGACGTCAACATCACTCAAAACAACACTTACGTCGATGCCCCTCCGCGAGAAACGTTCGAGGAGTGGACTGCCCGCCGAAACCGTGAGCTCGGTGTGGAAACCCCAGCCAGGGCCACAAACGGAAGCGATCCAGCTAAGGACCGTCCCTGAGCTCTTCTACGGCGGCGCCGCGGGTGGCGGCAAATCAGACTTTCTGCTCGGTGATTTCCTCCAGGACGTGCCGGTCTACGGCGAGGCCTGGAAGGGCATCATCTTTCGCAGGACATTCGGCGAGCTGCGTCACTTGCTCGATCGTTCCTCGGAGCTGTTTCCGCAGACGGGGGCGAAATGGCGCGAGAACTGGACCACGTGGACCTGGCCGAACGGGGCAACGCTCCGGTTTGCCTACCTCGAGGCGGATCGGGATGCGACGCGCTACCAGGGCCTCGAGTTCACCTGGGTCGGTTGGGACGAGTTGACGCAATGGCCGACAGATTTTGCCTACAGGTATCTGCGGGCTCGCTGCCGCTCCAAGCATGGCGTGCCCTCGAGGATCCGCGCCACAGCAAACCCGGGTGGGGTCGGGCATCACTGGGTGAAAAGCTATTTTGTCTCCTGGGCGCCTGGTGGCTATGTATGCAAGCGCGACCCCGCAACCAAAGCGCAGAGGATCTTCGTCCCCGCGAAGCTGTGGGACAACAAGGTCCTTGTCCTAGCCGATCCTGGATACGAAGACCGCTTGCGTGGCTTAGGGACCGAGGCGCAGGTGCGCGGCTGGCTCTTGGGCGACTGGAACATCGTCGAGGGGGCGTTCTTCGATTGCTGGTCGCCGAAAGTGATCTTGCGCCCGACCGAGCTGCCGAAAGAATGGTCGAGGCTACGTTCGGCGGACTGGGGCTGGTCGTCACCATTCTCGATCGGCTGGTGGGCTATTGCGCAGGACGATTGGGAACACCCCGAGGGCCAGATCGTGCCACGAGGATCGCTGGTCCGGTATCGGGAGTGGTACGGGACCAAGGACGCCTCACAGGGCGGCCTTAAGGGCATCAAGGCGACGGCCGAGGAGGTTGGCCGCGGCATCGTCCGACGCGAGATGGGGGATCCGAAGCTCGCCTATGGTGTGCTCGACCCGCGATGCTTCGGCAAGGACGGCTCGGGCCCCTCGATCGCGGAACGCATCAATGATGAGCTCATCCGGGCTCACCTCACTGCGTTTCACGAGGCCGACAACAATCGTGTGCCGAAGCTCGACAGCAGAGAGAAGCGCGGCCCGATGGGCGGCTGGAACCAGATGTACCAGCGCATCAAGGGCCGCGGCCGGCGCCCGCTGATATACTGCTTCGACACGTGCGTCGCCTCGATCAGGACCATCCCGGTCCTGCAGCACGACCCGGTGAAGAGCGAAGACGTCGACACCAACAGTGAAGACCACGCGGCCGACGAGTGGCGCTACGCCTGCATGTCGAGGCCGTACCTGAAGCACGTCGAAGAGAAGAAGGAAAACGAGCTCGATCGCGCCTACATCGATGCTCAGGAGGAGTTTATCAATGACAGCATCCTCACCCTTTGAAAGGGCCATCGAGGACATCCAGTGGCTCGCCGAGCGCCTCAACGGGATCCTGGGGCTCAAGCCCGAGCTCGAGCGCCTGGGTTCGCTCGAGAAGGTCCGCGCTGAGCTCGAGGGCTCTGTCTTGCAGCTACGCAAGAGCGAGAAGCAGATCGTCGCCAACCAGGCCGCCCAGGTCGTGACGGAGACCAAGGCGCAGGCCGACGAGACGCTCGCGTTGGCCGAGGCTCAGGCCAAGGATCTCGTCGCGGCTGCCCACACGCGTGCCGAGGACCATTTCAGGCTGGTGAAGGCTGACGCGGACGACTACGCGGCGAAGATGTACTCCGAGGCAGCCGTATCGGCCGCGCGCGTTCAGGGGCTCGAGAGAATACGCGGCGACCTCGAGAAGGAGCTCGACGAGCTCACAGCGAAGCGCGACGAGCTCAAGGAGCACGTACGCGGCGCGCTCAAGCAAGGGCTGGCCGCCCTAGACTGATGGCCACGCTCTACATTGCCGAGTTCATTCTCGAGACGATCAATGGCGTGCCATACGCCAAGCAGCCACCCGTGGGCGAGCAGACCGTCGCGATCGCCGCCGGCGCCGCCTCCTCGGCCCCGTTCAGCCACGCCACCAAGCTCGTGCGGCTGCACTGCGATGTGGCGTGCTCGATCCGGTTCGGCGGTGGCGCCGCCTCCTCGGCCAACACGAGGATGGCGGCCAACCAGACCGAATACTTTGCGGCGCCTGTCCCCGGCGACAGTGTCTCGGTCATAGCGAGCGCATGAAATGGCCGCCTTCATCGTCGCCACCATTACCGCTCGCTGATCACGGAGCCTCGCCTCCATGCCCATTCCTGGCCTCGCCAACTCTCGACCCGCCGGCCGGGCCTTCGTGACGGGGCCGGGAGGCGTCGGCAACGAAAGGTACCTCTCGAACGAGGGGACGCTCGGCAACTGGTCGACCAACAGCCCGGACGAGTTCGACTGGTCGGGCGACGAGGACGGGTATTTCCCGGTCTCGAGGCTTCGCCAGCAGTACGTCGACTACCTGGCCGCCAAGGTGCAGGAGTACGAGGAGGCGAAACAGTCTCGGCACTACTACCACGGGTCGCAGTACACGCCGGAGGAGGTCCGCACGCTCCGGGCTCGCCGGCAGCCGATCGTCACCTTCAACCGCACGAACCGCAAGATCGACCAGATCGTGGGCCTCGTGCAGCGCATTCGCCAGGAGCCAAAGGGCTACCCGCGGCACCCGAAGGACGGCCCCGGCGCCCAGGTGGCGACGAACTGTATCCGCAATGTGCTCGAGGCGAACGATTGGAAATTCCTCGACGCCTTCGTTGCCGGCCAGGGGGCGACCGAGGGCATCGGCGGCATCGAGCTCAAGCTGATCCCGGGGGACCACGGCGACCCGGACATCGGCATGGATTTCGTGTTCGGCGATGATTTCTTCTACGACCCGCGCTCCTACAAGCCGGATTTCTCTGATGCGCGCTACATGGGCATCGCGAAATGGCTCGACGTCGAGGCGGCGATCGAGCTCTTCCCCGACAAGGAGGAGCAGATCCGGTCGCTGATGGTCGAGACCGGCTTCGATCTCACCACCCATGCCGATCGTGAATACAAGTGGATCTACGTCAACGAGAAGCGGCTGCGGCTCGTCGAGCATTGGTACCGGCACCGTAACCAGTGGTACTGGTCGTTCTACTGCTCGATGATCATGCTCGACCAGGGCATCTCGCCTTTCGTCGATGAGCGCGGCCGCGCGATGAACCGTTTCATCATGTTCAGCGCCGCGGTCGACCACGACGGCGATCGCTACGGTTTCACCCGCCAGTTCAAGGGCCCGCAGGACGAAATCAATCAGCGCCGATCGAAAGCGCTGTTCATCTCCAATACCACCCGAGCCACGGCCCAGAAGGGTGCCGTCGATGACGTCGAGACCGCACGGCGCGAGATGGCGCGCCCCGACGGCTGGGTCGAATACAATCGGGGCTTCGACAAGCCGGAGGAGAAGCAGAAGCAGGAGGATCTGGCGGCGCACCTGTCGCTGATGCAGGACGCGCGGTCGGAAATCGACAGCTTCGCCAACATCCGGCCCGACGCGCTTCCTGGCCAGCAGGGCGACGACACCACGGACCACTCTGGCATCGCGATCAACATGCTGCAGAAGGCCGGGATCGCTGAGCTTGGCTCGTTCCTGCGCAATTACCGCTCCTGGAAGATCCGCCTCTACCGAGCCACCTGGAACGCAATTCAGCGCACGTGGCAGAAGGAGCGCTGGATCCGGGTGAGCGGCAATCCCCAAATGTTCGGAGGCACCGGTGTACCGATCGGCGGCGGCGGCACGCCAGGGCAGCCCCAGGACTTTCTGATGCCAGTCAATCAGATGAGGGTGGGCCCGAACGGGGTGCCGCAGATCGTCAATGCCGTCGGCTCCCTCGACGTCAACATCATCCTCGATGACGGGCCCGACAACGCCAACATCATGCAGGACGCCTACGAGGTGCTCAAGGGCGACCCGAGCGTGCCGTGGCAGATTAAGCTGATGTTCATGCCGTTGCCTGAAGAAATGCGATCGCAGGTCAATCAGGCGATGTCGCAGCAGCAGCAGCCCGACCCGAAGGTCCAGGCCGAGCAGCTCAAGCTGCAGGGGCTACAGCGGAAGACGCAGGCCGAGGTCCAAAAAGCTCAGATGAGCCAGCAGGAAGGTATGGTCGCCGCTCAGAAGGAGCGCGAGAGCGACCAGCGGGCACAGCAGCTCGAGATGCTCCGCTCCGGCGTCGAGCGGACGCGCGTGCAGAACGAAATGGTGCAGTCGCGTCAGGAGCACGTGCTCAAGATGCGCGAGCTCGAGGCGCAGCACCAGGCGAAGATGAACGAGCTGCAGCAACAGGCCCAGCTCAAGAGGGAAGAGCATGCCGCCAAGCGGCGGGAGATGGCGCAACAGAAGGCCAAGCCGGCCGCAGCAAAGAGCAGGAGATGATCGATGGCTTCGTATTGCACTGACGCATTCAACTTTCACAAGGCGCTCGACGGCGGCTCCGCTGCCGATCTCGTGCCGGTTGGCGCGACCCAGGCGGCCGCGGCCCCGATCGGCAACGTCGAGGTGGTTCAGATCCGCCAGGGCGTCTCGAACGGCGGGCTGATCCTGCCGAGCGTCCTCGGCCTCGATGCCTCCGGGATCGTCTACATCACCAACGACGGCCCCAACAGCATCAACATCTACCCGGCTGTCGGCGAGGTGATCAACGCCCTGGCCGCCAACGCGGCGATCGCGCTCGTCTCTGGCGCCGTCGCGGTCTGTGTCCGCATCCCGAGGCATCTGAGCACGACCCACGGCCGCACCGCGGTAGCGACCGCCGGCTGGTCGGTCGGCATCTGCCCGGCCGTCACCTGAACCCCGGTGATGCTCGAGCGGGTCGGCCTGGAGGGCCTGTACAAGGTCCGCTGTATCCGGCCCGACGGCGGGCTCCGCTGGCAGGACGAGGCGCCTAACGTCGTCGTCAAGGTCGGCAAGAACCTGCTCTTCGATGCCGGCCTCGAGGGCAACTTTTACAAGGTCACAGGGCCCTACATGGGGCTCGTGAGCACCGTCGACTACACCCAGATCTCGGCCGACGACACGATGTCGGACCACCCCGGATGGGCCGAGGCGGGGCTGGGGCACCCCCCGATCTACACCGGGCCGCGGCCGACCGTGGCGTGGCAGCCGGCGGTCGGCGGCCACAAGGACGCGGTCGACGTCGAGTTCAAGATGCTGAGTAACGGGCCGGTGCGTGGCGCCTTTCTGGTGTACGGCGACGCCGCGCTTCCTGGGATCGACACCACGGTCGGCGTGCTGTTCTCCGTCGGCCCATTCCTGAACGGCGATCAGTTCGTGCAGATCTCCGATCGCTTGCTGATCAGCTACTCATTGTTCGGATAGGAGCACCGATGCCCTACTACTACGATTTTACCCGGGCGCTCACGACCAACGGCTCGGCCAACACCGAGAGCTCGCATTTCCGCATGGCGACAGTCGCCAACCAGGAGAGCTGCGGCATCTCTGGCATGTACGCCGCGGGCCGCCTCGCGACCGCCGGTGGCGCCCAGATCCGCCTCAAGGACAACACTGGCACCGCAGCGAGCGGCGGGACCGCGCAGACCCCAGTCCCACGCAACCGGCGCGGCAGCGTCGCGGCGCAGACCACGGTCTTCAACGACGCGACTGCAATCACGGCCGGCAGCGCGCTGACCACGCGTATGAGCGTCGGTTTCGCCCAGACGGGCGGCATGGGTGGCTGGGTCGCGCTCGAGCCGGCGGCGAAGATCCAGATGATGCCCAACGCAACGAACCCGGTCGACTGCGAGATCACCTCGCTCGCCTCGGCCGCCTCGGTCACCATGGACGCCTCCGTCGAGTTCTCGGAAGGCATGTAATGGGCGAGATCTCGAGCGAGCGCCGGCGGTGGGATCCGCAGCTCGAGGGAGGGCTGCCGGACTGCCGCCTCACGGGGCACCGGCGTCGCGCCACGACGATCGCCGGCGTGCCCACCATGGTCGGCAGGGTGACCATGGAGCGGGTCTACTGCGCCAACTGCGGGGCTCCAGGAGGTGCCGTGACGCAGGAGTGGGCCGCGCACATCTTCTATGTCTGCGATGACTGCGCCGGTCGGCTCGGGCCGATCCCGCTGCCCCTGATCGATGAGCGGCTGCTCGGCGTGGAGCGCTGAAGGATGGGGCTCATCTTTGCCGACAGCTTTGATTTTTATGCCCAGGCGGGCGATATGCTTGCGGGGGTCTGGGATGGAATGACCGCAACATTAAGCAGCGTCGCTACACGCTTCGGCGTCGGGCTTGGTATGAGGGTTAACAACGGCGGCACCGCCACCAAAATTCTCCCAGGCAACTACACCACGATTTTCGTGGGATTTGCGTTCCGCCCAACCTTCACTATCAGTCCTGGAAACACCACCCAGGCTACCGGCTTCACTCTGGGCGATGGCGCCTCGGTACAGCTCGGTATCTTCGCTCGCCTTGGAGGCGACATCGTCGTCACCAGCGGTAGTTTCGGCAGCTCCGTCCTGGCAACCTGGCCAATCGGTCTCCTGACCAATCAATGGTATTATTTGCAATTCAAGATCACGATCAACAACACGACGGGGTCGGTCGAGGCCCGACTGAACGGGAACAGCGTCAATGATTTCACGGCGACCAACATCAACACTCGGAATGGAACCGCGAACAGCTTTGTGAACCGATACGTCGCAACCTCGCCGTTCGGCACAAATAACGGCGACGTCGACGACCTGGCTTTGTGGGACACCACTGGTGTCGGCCCGCTCGTCGACTGGACCGACGACATGCGGGCCATCCAGATCATGCCGCGGGCGGATACGGCGCAGAAGCAGTTCACGTTGGGCGGTCTAGCGACCCCGATTACGGTTGCTCCGAACAACTTTATTAGTTCGGGCAACCTTGCGGCAAATACCATAATTTATTCCAAATTCACGGTAACTCAGCAGCAGGGTGGAACTGTATCCACGCTGACTGTAGCGATCAATGCCTCGTTCGCTGGTAGCCTGAAGGGGGCTATCTATTCTGATAACGCGGGCACTCCGGGTACGTTGCTGGGTAGTACAGCGACCGTAACAAATCCAGGAGTTAACGGACTTTTAACTTTCGGCAGTCCGGTGGCCCTGCCTCGAGGGACCTACTGGCTCGCGATTGTGGCCGATGCCATCATAAATCTGAGCACCACCACCGCTATTGCTCAGTACAGTCAGGCGCTGGCGTTCGCGAGTGCCTTTCCTGGTACAGCAGGAGGTGCGTCTTCTGCCACTAACTGGAAAATGAATGCCTCGGTCGCGTTGTATAATGCGTCCGGCGTCAGCGAGCTCCTTGAAGACGGCGACACCACCTACGTCCAGGACGCCACCATCGGCGATTTCGATCTGTATACCTGCGACCAGCTCGCCACGACGCCGGCGGCCATCTACGCGGTTGGGGTGAAGGAGTTCATCAAGAAGACGGACGCCAATTTCCGCGCCGGCGGGCTGGTGGTCAAGTCGGGGGCGTTTCAGGAAATCCTACCCAACTCGAGCGGCCTGAACCTAAACACGACCAACCAGTGGATCTGGAAATACTACGAGCAGGACCCAAACACCGGCCTGCAGTGGCAACCGGGTGCGGTGAACTCGCTGCAGGCTGGGCCCAAGACCACGGGTTAACGCGATGGCTCATGCCCGCTGGTGGGACGGTGACGGCTCGCATTTTGTCGGCACGTACCGGCCGACGATCTATCGCCAAAACCGGTACAGGTTTCGGAGCGAGAGGTCCGAACTCTCGTTCACCAGGGCGACGCAGGTCGGCTTCGACCCGTTTGTTGCGCTTACAGCGTCGGCCCGCGCGACCCAGCTCGGGTTCGAGAACTACTACACGCCGCTCGACGTCGACACGGCCGCCCGACCGACCCAGCTCGGCTTCGAGCTCTGGAAGACCACCACCGACGTCCCCACCAAGACGCAGGCCACCCAGGTCGGCTACGAGGTCTGGCGCACCACCCGCGACGCGCCGGTCAACGAGCACACGCTCGTTCCGTATTTCGTCGCCAGGATCTTCGCGCAGATCTCGAAAAACCACCAAGGCGCCCGCTACTGGGGCATCTTTGGGTTCAACTCGAGCCTGGATCTCAACGGCCCGCCTCCCGTCGATCGGGTGTTCATCGGTGAGGGCCTCGGGCTACTCGATCAGATCACCGCCACCGTAGTGCGCGGCCCGCGCAAG
>WNGD01001383.1_pt1 | contig 26441 bp, 24 predicted proteins | sample 5400671 | NCBI WGS metagenome assembly WNGD01 (sample SAMN13153369, study PRJNA577476) | soil metagenome | isolation source: 40 cm soil or saprolite under grassland replicate 2 | place: USA:California | collected 2016-06-15
GCGACCAGCGCGTACATCATGCCGAGCATCAGCCCGTTCATGACGTATTGGGCAAAGAGCCCCGCGTCCATCTGCCGGACTCGTTACAACGTCGTCCCCGCGAACGCGGGGACCCATGGCCATGGATTGTGCGGAATTGCCAGGTCCGTGGTCATGGATCCCGGATAGCCGCTTCGCGGCTTCCGGGATGACCATCTCGTTGGGTCATGGCACAACTCAAAACTTACGGACATCGGGACCAGCTATTTCTGTCCGGGCAGCTTGCGCTTGCCCGTCGCGTAATCGCTGTCCTCCCAGACCACCCATTTGCCGTCCTGGACCACGTATTTGGTGATCAGCGGCACCGTGTTCTGGCCGTGGTCGTCGAACGTGATCGCGCCGACGATGGAGTCGCGATCCTTGACGTCGCCGAGCGCGTCGCGCACCGCCTTGCGGTCCGGGCCGACGCGCTCGATGGTATCGAGGATCAGCTCCGTGGCGGCGAACGCGAAGGCGCCGTACGCCTCGGGCGGATTGTCGTAGTGCTGCGCCTCGTATTTCTCCAGGAAGAATTTGCCGCCGGGCAGTTTCTCGGTCGGCGCGCCTTCGCGGAAGGCGAGCGAGCCCTCGGCCAAAGGCCCCAGCCCCTGGATGTAGGCGTCCGACACGATGCCCGAGGTGCCGTCGAACACCGCGGTGATGCCGAGCTTGTCCATTTGCGCCCGGATGCGCACCCCGATCGGGGTCAGCCCGCCGAAATAGATGGCCTGCGGGTCAAGCGATTTGATCTGGGTGAGCTCCGCGGTGAAATCCTGCTGGTCGGCGGTGACGCCGAAGGTGCCGAGAATCTTGCCGCCGTCTTTCCCCAGCGCTTCGCTGAAGTACTGGTTGTGGCCCTTGCCGTAGTCGGTGGTATCGTGGATCACCGCGAAGGTCTTGTAGCCGAGGCTGGTCAAGAGCTCGGCGTTGGTCTGGTTCTGGTTGATCATGGTGCCGTTGACGCGATGGATCTCGGGATATTTGTTGCGGTAGGTGATGTCGGGCAGCACCGCGCCCCATACCACGACCGGCAGGCCGAACTTGTGATAGGTGTCGACCGCGGCGATGGCGGTCGATGAGCAATAATGCGTCGCCGCCGCGACGACGTCCTTGTCGGCCGCCATCTTGGTGGCCTGCTGAACGGCGACGTTGGGCTTGCATTCGTCGTCGAGCACGAGGAGCTCGTATTGGTATTTCGCTTTTGTATCGGCGTTGCGCAGCCGCACCGCGAGATCGGCGGAGTTGCGGCCGCCCAGTCCGTTCACGGAAACCCCGCCCGTGAGCGGACCGATGAACCCGACCTTGACCGCCTCCTTGGCCTGTGCGCCCAGGGTCGACGCGGCGAGCAGCACGCCCGCGACAACGAGGCCTCCCCCATGCCGTTTGCTCATTGCTTGCCTCCGCTTTGCACGGGCCGATCTTAGACGAGGCGTTTGCCATTGCAAAAGCCGGCCGAGGGCCGACACGCCAGGTGCCAGCCCGCGAGGCTCGCCTCGCGCGGATCGCTTTCGGGCGCTACGTTGCGGCCGTCAGCCATTGCGGATCGAACCAGCGGTCGGCCTCGCCGTCATAGGGCAGCCGCGTGATGTCCCAGTGCTGGACGAAGCGGGCGTAGGCGGCGAACACCGACGGCCCGCCGCCGACGAAAATAACACGATCCGGATATCCGGCGATGGCGTCCTCGGGCGCGAGCGATGAGCGGATCTCCACGATCGTGCGATCCGCATAGGCGAACTGAGGCACCGAGCGTTTCGTGCGCGGACCCATCAGGATCACATGGCCGCGCGTCATGTCCCAGAAGCGCTGCACGTCCGCGATGTATTCGGGGCCTTTGGCGCCTTCCCACGGCAGCACGCCGGCAAGCCCGAGCTGGCCGCGCCTGCCGATGGCGCACATGGCACGAACGTAGGACATGGCGCGCTCCCCCGCCGCTGCCGCCCCTCACGCGCGAGATTGCGGCGATTCACCAGCGCGGGCGAGGCGGCTCGGACTCAAGAATCCTTGGCATCCATGCGCGATCCATCTGCGGGCATCAAGCAAATTTGCATCGAACGGTTTCGAGCTCCGCGCTTCAGGCCAATCGAGCCGCGCGCGGGCCCGGTGCCGGTCGCCGGTGCGAGGCGGCGGGCTGTTCGCGCCGGAGCGCGTGGGAAGCTTCCGCGGCCGAGCCGTGTGCGGAGGCCGAGCCGATCAGGTGCGCGCGTGCGTGAACGCTCTTCGGCGCGGCAACCGTACTCTTCGGGGCGGCGACACTGGAATCCAGATGCGCCAGCTTCACGCCATGCGCGGGCGTGCGACGAATGTTTTCCGGCTGGTGCGCCGCGGGGATCGGGCGATCCGGCTGCTGCGCCACGACGATCGGATGCGCCGGGCGAACCGGCTGGCGGACTGCGATCAGCGGCTGCGTGCGATGCGGAACCGGCCTGGCGAGCTGCGCACACGGCGCGGGTGCCGGGAGCGCCACGTCCCAGGCGCCGGCCTCGGCGCTGGTCCATTCCTGTGCGGAGCGGCCGGTTATGATCCGGACGTAGGCTTCGGTCTCTTGCGGCAAGAGCTTGCGCTTTGCCAGCCAGTCCTCGACGCGCTTGGGGCCGGCATTATAGGCGGCGGCGGCAAGGCCGAGATTGCCGAACTGCACGCGCAGGCCGCGCAACAGCGCCGCCGACTTCGGCAGCGCCTCGATCGGATCGAATGGATCGACGAGGCCGACCTTATGGGCCGTCCCGGGCATGAATTGCGCGATGCCTTGCGCGCCGGCGTGGCTGACGGAGAAGGGATTGAACCGGCTCTCCTGCCAGATCAGGCGCGTGAAAAACTCCAGCGGAAGATCGTTTCGCGAGGCCGACCGGTCGAGCACCGCGCAGATCGCATCCGCAGACATCCGGGCAGACCCGGCCGAGTCCGGCGGAACGGACGCGGCAACGGCATTTGGATCACGGTCCGAACCGGAGAACCGAGCGCTCGGCGCCGGTTCGAATGCACCGAGCGCCGCATCCTGCGGAGTTTGGTCCGATTGCGCTGCCGTCGCATGCGACGGCGCGTTCGCATCGGCTGCGGATTCTATCGCATACGCCAGCGGTTCGAATCCTGCTTGAATCGGCACAAGAACCACGGCAGCCGCGATCGCTCTCGCGGCCAGCAGAGCACGCATGTGGATTTTCCCACCATCCCGTTGTGAGAAGCGCGCCCCAAATGAACGAGCATCCAAGCAGGTTCAATGCGCCCTATGTCGCAGGGCATAAAGGGACGCGATGCTCGATCAATCTCGGGAGCTCCGAAGTCGTCGTCGAAGGATCGTTGATCGATCGGAGGAAGGAATGGGCCCCACACGAAACGGTCGAACGAACGTCGGACATCAACATGCGATTGCGGCGGGTGATCCGCGGCTATTGGGAGACGTCCGCGCGCATTTTCAGCGAGCAAGGAACCTAAGTGCGGACAGTCAAGTTTCCATGGCGCGACCGTGCCCCATGGCGGGGCGCAGAACTGGAGGCGCGATCATGAATAAAGCGGTTATGAAGCTTCCGCTCATGCTCGGCGTCGTCGGAGCGATAGCCTTCGCCGCGGCGACGCCCTCTTGGGCGGCTGAGCAAAAGGGACCGAATGCGGCAGACGGCGGCAACGCGCCGGCGGCAGCCCAGGCCAAGACGACCCAGGCCAAGACGACCGGCTCCGCGGCTAAGACGTCGGCGGGGACCAACACTGGCGCCAAGATGTCGACCGGCCACGCGGCCTCGAACGAAGGCATAGCGGCCGGTAAGAAGCTTTCGAAGAGCTCCCAGCTTTCGGGCCGGACCCATATGGGCCCCGGCCGGAAGCACCTGAGCTCCAAGGAAGGCGTGCGGACCCGAACCCATATCGGGAGCCGGACCCGCACCAGCGTCGGGCTCAGGGAAGCGCGTTTGCGTAACCGGAGCCTTGCAACCAGTTCCGTTGGCTTCGGGGTAGACGCCGGCTTCCAAGACACCGGCTTCGCCTACGGGTATGGCTCGCCCGGCTATGGCTATGGGGCCGGCTATCCGGGCTACCAAGGCTATGGCTATGCGGCCAGATATCCCGGCCGGTGCACCTGCGCTCCCGGCGTTGCCTCGGGTTATGGCTCTCCGGCCTACGACGCTGCCTATGGTTGGGGCGGCTGGGGCCCGGGTTGGGGTCCCGGCTACGCGTCCTGGGGTTGGGGCGGAACCGAAGCTGGCTTCGGCGTAACCGCGACCGGCACCAGCGTGGGCGTGTCCTCGAGGTCGAGAGTGCGTGGAGCGCGCGTGAGCGCCAACACCACGGGCGGGGCCCAGGCCGGAATGACGACCCAGCCCGGAATGACGGCCCAGACTGGAACGACGGCCCAACCCGGAGTGTCGGGCCAACCCGGTGGCGCCAAGGTCAAGGCGAGCACCGGGGCTGCCGGAACGAAGTGAGTGCTGGCGGTCGGCCAAATCGACCCAGTTGGGTCGAGCCAGGAGGGCGGGCGAATTGCCCGCCCTTCTTTTTGATTTGCGCCGGCCCCTCCCCGGTCGAGCTTGACAACCTGAATTCCCTCAGGCGGTTCGGATCCAGCCGGAGGCGCTTGACGCAACGCAATGGGGCGCGAATGCACTGCCGTGTATCATCAGGTCGTGGCCGAAGGAGCGCCGGAATGGGAACGGCCTTGCTGATGGTGCGTGCCGAACTCGCCGAAGCCGCCGACCGGCCGGCGTTCGATCGCTGGTACGAGACCGAGCATTTGCCCGATGCGCTGAAAGTGTTCCAGGCGGATCGAGCCTGGCGGTGCTGGAGCGCCGTCGATTCCTCCATCCACTACGCCTTCTACCAGTTCGCCGGCGTGGAAAAGGCACAATCGGTATTACGGTCCGCCGGCATGCGGACACTCATCGCCGAGTTCGACCGCGCCTGGGGTACGCGCGTCCGCCGGACCCGGGACATTCTCGATGTGGTTCAGTCGGTTCCGGCGCAAGCCCGCCCGAAGCTAGCGGCGCGCGGCGCCTGCCCGCGGACGCGCGGGCGCGCGGGCGCGCGGGCGCGCGGGCGCGCGGGCAGAAAAAACCCCGCACATGCCGGAACCAAGACCGCCGGCGCGAATTTCCATGGAGGGCCGGGTTCCAGCCCATATCGGGGAAGGTCCACATGCGCATTCCGATCATCGTGCTTCTGGGTTGCGGCTTGGCAACCGCGGCACAGGCGCAAGGCAATGTTCTCGATCGCGCGGCCGGGCTCGTGAGCCAGTGCATCGCCGAGCAGACCCTGGCCGAGCTCGGCAAGGGCACCGCGCCGCGGCAATTCGAGACCGTGCTGCGCGACAAGTGCCGCTCGCAGGAGCAGCGCTTCCGGGCAACCCTGACCGCCGGCCTGAAGAAGGAAGGCTCGCTCGATCCGCGGATGCTGCGCACGGTAGAGGAATTGCTCGCGGCGCTTCGCGAGCAATCCGTGGCCGATTACGCCGATCTGCTCAAGCAGCGGCCGCCGACAAAGCCGACCAAGAGCGCGTCCAACAAGAGCGTATGATCTCGATCGGCGAATAGCCGCGCATTCAGGTGCCGCCTAGATCGCCGCTGAGCACCGGGCCGAACAGTTCGGTGTATTCCCCGTTGAAACGCGTCATCTGCATCTGCTCGATCGGGAAATAATCGTTCGGGCCGGTCTTGATCCTGATTCCCGGCAACAGCATTCCGAGCTCGAGATCGAGGCTTGCCGCCTGCCGCATGACGTTTTCGCGCGTCAGCTCGTCCCCGCACTGTTTGAGCACCTGGACCATGGTTTGCGCCAGCAAGTAGCCGTAAACCGTGAAGGTGCTGGTCTTGTCCCCGCCGGACAGGTACTTGTCCATGAAGGCTCCCCATTCCTTCGTTGCCGGATCGTTGCGCCAGGTCGGGTCGGTGGGATCCTTGAGGTAGGCCGCCGACAGGATGCCTTTGGCGTTGTCGACGCCGGCCGGCTTGAGCACCGATCCGACGGAGTTGGAGATGCTGGCGAGGAGATGGACGGGCTTCCAATCGAGCTCGGCCGCCTTTCGGATCGCCTGTGCGGCGAACTTCGGCGATGCCTCGTTGAAGAACACCTCGGCACCCGACGCCTTCAGCAGGACCATTTGCGAATCGACGGTGGGGTCCGACACCTCGTAGGGCGCCTCGCCGACGATCTGCATCTTGCCGCCGAGCCCGTCCTTGAGGCCTTTCAGATAATCCTTGCCGGAATCGTCGTTCTGGTAGAGCACCCCGATCCTCGCGTCGGGATGGTTCCGCAGCAGATATTTGGCGTAGATGCGGCCTTCGGTCTGGTAGGTCGGCTGCCATCCCATCGTCCACGGGAAGCTCTTCGGATCCCCAAATTTCGTGGCGCCGGTGGCGACGAACAGCTGCGGGACCTTCTTCGCGTTCATGTATTTCTGGATCGCGGTATTGGTCGGCGTGCCGAGGCCCTGGAAGATCAGCAACACCTCGTCGCTCTCCACCAGCTTGCGCGCTTGCTCGACCGTTTTCGGCGGGCTGAAGCCGTCGTCGTAGGAAATGAAATCGATCTTGCGGCCGTTGACACCGCCTTCGGCATTGATCTTGGCGAAATACGCCGCCTCGGTCTTGCCGATCAGGCCGTAGGCGGACAGCGGCCCGCTGTAGGGCATGATGTTGCCGAGCTTGATTTCGACATCGCTGGCACCGGGATCGTATTTCTTCTGCGCGACGGCCGGATCGGCAAGCGCTGCCGCGGCAGCGAAAACCACCGATGCAAACAGAAGACGCCGGGCTGCCATGTTCCCCTCCTGAACGGGTGCGAGGACGCGATGCGCGGCCGCCGAGCGCGGGCGCTCGATCGGAACGGCCGAGTCCTTCGGACCTTGAGCGGCACTCTACTCCATCCGCCCGCCCTCGGCCATTTCGGCCCGCGCCTTGCGAGGGCGTCCCAATAAGATTGGCCCCGCGCGAGGCGGGGCCAATTCGCTTGCGTATGCGCAACCGCGCGATCAGCGCCAGCGGCAGTGGCGGACCCCGAAGCTGTCGTGCCAGCACGCCCGGGTCGCGGTCGGGGCATAGCTCGGCGCCGCGTAGCTCCTGGTCGGGGCGTACGCATAGCCCGGCGCCGCGTAGCTCCTGGTCGGGGCGTAGGCGTAGCCGGAATCCGCATAATCGTAGTCGGTTTCCGTCGCATAGGCGGGCGCGTACGTGGGCGCCGGTGCCACATAGGCATAGCCGGGCGTCGGAATCGGCGCCGGGGGCACCGGCCGCGCCTCGTAATAGGCCGGCGCCGCATAGCTGGGAGACGCATAGCCATAGGCCGGGGCTGCGGGAGCGGCGTAGGTCGCAGCCGGCGGGGATATCACAACGGTGACGGATGGAGCGGGCGCCCCATAGGCGGGCGCCGGCGCCGCATAGGCCGGGGGCGCATAGCCATAACCCGGCGCATAGCCGTAGCCCGGCGCATAGCCGTAACCGGGCGAAATGGTGACGACCTGGGCCGATGCGCCGCCCCCGCAGAAAGCAGTGGCAAGCATTGCAGCGGCGAGACTCAGTGCCTTCGTGTTCATGGCTGGGCCTCCCTATGAACATGGGACAGGCGATCAACCGATACCGGGCTTCATAGGTTCCCTCGCTTGTCGCAAAAGCCCGAAAAGCGCATGATCCCGCCGGAATTCCTGCCTTCCGGCATGGGAGCACGAGCGATCGGGCGCGCGGCGGTGTTGCCGCCCTCGAGCGAGCGCGGCAGGGCATCGCGGTTGAAGAAAAGCAAAGCGGAGGAAACGTTCATGGCTCAGTGGATCCGGTTCGAGCGCAATGGCCGGCTCGGGTTCGGCACCTTGCAGAACGGCGAGATCGTCGTGCACGAGGGCGACATGTTCGCCGGCGCCTCGCCGTCGGGCGAGCGGGTACGTCTTTCCGACGTGCGGGTGTCGACCCCGTGCGACCCCTCGAAGATGATCTGCTTGTGGAACAACTTTCACCAGCTCGCGGCCAAGAACGACTTCAAGGTACCGGACGAGCCGCTGTATTTCCTGAAAGCCCCCAACGCCTACCTTCCGCACGGCGAGCCCATTCGCCGGCCGCACTCCTATGACGGAAAGATCATCTACGAGGGCGAGCTCGGCGTTGTCATCGGCAAGCGATGCTCGATGGTGAGCGAAGCCGAGGCCCCGGATTACATCTTCGGCTACACCTGCATCAACGACGTGACCGCGGTCGACATCCTCAAGAAGAACCCGACCTTCGATCAATGGGTGCGTGCCAAGAGCTTCGACAGCTTCGGCGTGTTCGGCCCGGTGATCGCCACCGGCCTCGACCCGACGCAGCTGCGCATCCGCACCATCCTCAACGGCCAGGAGCGGCAGAACTATCCGGTCAGCGACATGTTCTTCCCGCCCTACAAGCTGGTGAGCATGGTGTCGCGCGACATGACGCTGATGCCGGGCGACGTCATCGCCTGCGGCACCTCGCTCGGCGCCGGGGTGATGAAGGACGCCAGCAACGTCATCGAGATCTCGATCGAGGGCGTCGGCACGCTGAGCAACCGCTTCGACCAGGAACTGCCGAGCCCGTACTTGCTCGGCGCGGCGCCGCAGCCGCTGCGCGTGTGCGTGGTCGGCGCCGGCGCCATCGGCGGGCTGGTTGCGGCCAAGCTGGCGCTAGCCGGCAATGCGGTGACCGTGGTCGATCTCGGCGTGCATCTCGCCGCCATCAAGCAGAACGGCCTCAAGCTCGAATGGCACGACGGCAAGGTGGAGACCGCGAAGGTCAAGGCGGTCGACAAGGCGGCCGACGCCGGCAAGCAGGACCTCGTCATCCTCGCGGTCAAGGCGCATTATCTCGATCAAGCCGCGCGCGACATCGACGCCCTGCTCGGCCCCGATACCATGATCATGACGGTGCAGAACGGGCTGCCGTGGTGGTATTTCCAGAAACTGGGCGGCAAGTACGACAATAAGAAGCTACAGACGCTCGACCCGACCGGCGTCCTGACCCAGAAGATCGACGCCGGCCGCCTCATCGGCTGCGTCGTGTACCCCGCCGCGGCCGTCACCGCGCCGGGAGTCATCCATCACGTCGAGGGCGATCGTTTCCCCTTGGGCGAGCTCGACGGTCGCGAGACCGAACGCGCCAAGCGCCTGCACGACGTGTTGGTCAAGGCCGGGCTGCAGTCGCGCGTGCTGAAAGACATCCGCTCGGAGATCTGGCTCAAAGCCTGGGGCAATCTCTCCTTCAATCCGATCAGCGCGCTGACGCATGCTACGCTGGTCGACATCTGCCAGTTCCCGGAGACACGGCATCTGGCGGCCAAGATGATGGAGGAGGCGCAGGCGATCGCCCAAAAGCTCGGCGTCACGTTCCGGGTGAGCATCGAGAAGCGCATCGCCGGAGCCGAGAGCGTCGGCGCGCACAAGACCTCGATGCTGCAGGACGTCGAGGCCGGGCGCTCGCTCGAGACCGAGGCGCTGATCGGCTCGGTGCTGGAGATGGCGCGGCTGACCGAGACGCCGGCGCCGGCGATCGAGGCGGTCTATGCCTGCGTCAAGCTGCTCAACAAGGTGATGCTCTTGGAGGGCGCCGGCGTGCGCGTCGCCAAGGCGGCGTGACGGTTGCGCGAAGACCGCCATCACGGCTGAGGGATCCAGGCCGGCGTTCCCCGGATGCGGCGCGGTGCTGATCCGGGGCCGAACCTGCGCCCCGTGCTCGCAATTGCCGGCCGTTTCGGCATAATGGCTTCGTGACAGGTGCGAGCGACCGCCATGGCTAATCTCGCCGAGTGCCGAACCAAAGCCGCCGAGTTCGAATCGCGCGCCGCGCGCGCGACGGATTGGCAGCTCAAAGCCACATTCAAGGACTTGGCCCGATTTTATCGGCAATTGGCGAAGCACCTGGAAGAAACCGGCAGCGAAAAATCCCAACCGCCGCAATCGAGCTGAGGCGCTACCAGGGCGCCGCACGCATTCCCGGTGCTCTACCGTCACACTGCTCAACAACACGACGCTGCTGGAGGGCGCCGGCGAGCGCGTCACCCTGATGCCGAGTGCCGCCGTCCATACCGATCGACAGCGACGGCGGCATGAAAGCTCGGAACGGCCCTGGCGTAACGCGGATGAAGGCGAGATCCATGGCGAATTACGAGTCCACATCGCGAGCTCACCATCCGATCCTCCATCCCGGGACGCGGGAGCTCACCGAGGGCGGCTTCTCCCGGGAGGAAGTCGCGCTCGCGAACCGCAATTCCGGCACGCTGTTGGAAATGCTGCGCTACGACGTGACGCCGCCCGGCCTGCACTACCTCCTCATCCATTTCGACGTGCCCTATGTACCTTCAGCCGCCGACTGGGCGCTCGACATCGGTGGTTTGGTCGAGCGCCCGCTGAAGCTGACGCCGGATGAGTTGAAGCGTTGCCCTCAGCGTACGCTGCGCGTGACGCTCGAGTGTGCCGGCAATGGCCGCGCAGCCATCACGCCCCGCTCGCCCAGTCAGCCCTGGCATACCGAGGCCGTCGGCACCGCCGAGTGGACCGGGACGCCACTCAAAGCTTTATTGGAGCGGGCCGGCATGGTCGCCGGCGCGCGCGACGTGGTTTTTCATGCGAGCGACCGCGGCTTCGATGGTGGAGTCGAGCACAATTATGCTCGGAGCCTGACGCCCGAGCAGGCGCTCGGCGACGACGTGCTGCTCGCCTGGGCCATGAATGGCGCTGCGCTATTGCCGCAGCATGGTTTCCCGCTGCGTCTCCTCGTGCCCGGTTGGTACGGGATGGCAAGCGTCAAATGGCTCAACCGCATCGAGGTGATCGGCCGCCGTTTCGACGGCTTCCAGCAGGTCGGCACCTACATGTATCGGAAAACAGCCGACGAGCAGGGCGTTCCGGTAACGACGATGCGAGTCAGGTCGCTGATGGTGCCGCCGGGCATTCCTGATTGGTACACGCGCCGGCGCCTGATCGAACCCGGTCGTGTCGAGTTGTTTGGGCGCGCATGGTCGGGCCAGGGCGTCCCGATCGCGAAGGTCGAGGTCGCGGCGGCGGGACACTGGCGCGAGGCGAGGCTCGATCCGGTACCGGACCGTTATGCCTGGCGGGGCTGCCATTTCGAATGGCACGCGACACCCGGCGAGCACGAGCTGATGTGTCGGGCCACCGACGCCAAGGGCGAAACCCAGCCGATCGAGCAGCGCTTCGATCGCGGCGGCTTCGGCAACAACGCCGTGCATCGGGTGCAAGTCACGGTCAGATAGCCGCGCGGGTCGGCTCCGTCGGCAATCCTGAAAATTCGCCCGCGCGCGCTTGCCAAACCTTGCCGGCCCGTGGCACCGGCCCATCATAAAACCGTGTTGGTGCGGATGTCGCGCGGCGCCTGGGTGATGATCTCGGGCGTCTGCCCGATCACCACGGTGTCGTCGATGCGGAACCCGCCGAGCCCATAGACGTAGACGCCGGGCTCGACCGAATAGACTTCGCCCGCCAGCAGCGGGCGGTGACAGAACGGCATGTCGTCGGGATATTCGTGCCCCTGCACGCCCATGCCGTGGCCGGTGCGGTGCAGGATGCACTCGCCGAATCCCGCCTTCTCGATCACGGCCTGGGCGGCGGCATCGATCGCCGCGACCGGATTGCCGGCGACCGCCGCCGCGGCGCCCGCCTCGTTGGCGGCGCGCGCCGTCTGGTAGAGCGCCGTCTGCTCGCTGCTGGGCTTGCCGACGAAGAAGGTGCGCTCGTTCTCGGTCATCATGCCGTTGAGGCGGACGTTGCAGATGTTGACGATGCCGTGGCCCTGCTCGATCGCCGCCCCGGTCGGCATGCCGTCGCCGTGCGGCGAGGCCGAGGCCGGGCCGCTCAAGGTCAAGCAGCGGATCTCGGCGTTCTCGCCGGGAAATCGCCGGGCGGCTTCCTCGGAGATCATCGCCGCGAGCGTGAAGTCGAGCTCCTGGAGCCGGCGTCCGGGCCGGATGTTTTCGAGATAACGCGCCTGGCCCCAGTCGCTGAGCGCGCCTGCGTCGCGGTGCACCTGCAGCTCCTCGCCGCATTTGACGAAGCGCAGCGCGCACAGCTCACGCAAGCACGGCACCAGTTCGAGGCCCGGCAGCAGCGCGGCCACCGGCGCCAGCGGGCCGCTCGCGGATTCCACGCCGATGCGCCCGGCGCCGAGTCCGCGCTGGCGCAGCAGATCGGCGAGCGCCTCGGCCCATTGCGAGCGCAGCGGCGCCCGCTGTCCTACCCGCGGGTGCTCGCTATAGATCGTGACCGCGCCGACCCACATCGTGCCACGCTCGAGCGTGCCGCGCAGGTGATGGGTCGAGAGCTCGTTCATGATCGCGAAGGCTTCGCCCTCGCGCGGCGCGACGACGGCGATCGGCCGTTCCCAGGTCTGCACGTCGACGTGAAAATTGGTCGCCCATTGGAAGAAATCGCTACTCAGGAACGCCAGCGCATCGAGCGCGTTCGCGTCCATCATCCTGCGCATGAGGCGGCAGCGGTAGTCGAAGGTGGTGCGAGTGAGGAACGCCATGGCAAAGCCTTTCAAAGCGCACGGCGCGCGTAGCCCTTCTGCATCAGCTGCGTCGACGCTATCGTGAGCACCAGCGTCGTCCCCATCAGGATGAACGCCAGCGCGCCGCCGAACGGCCAGTTCGATTGGCCGGTGATCTGCTCGTAGACCTGTGGCGCCATCATGTGGAAGCGCGGGCCGCCGAGCAGCACCGGCGTCGCATAGGCGTTCATGCACAGGATGAACACCAGCACGGTGCCGGCGATGACGCCCGGCATCGCCAGCGGCAGCACGACGCGGCGGAACGCCGTGAACGGCCGTGCGCCGAGATTGCCGGCGGCCTCCTCGAGGCTCGGATCGATCTGCTCCAGCACGCTCTGCAGCGACAGCGTCATGAACGGCAGCACCACGGCGATGATGCCGATCACGACCGCGGTGGGCGTGTAGAGGATCTCCAGCGGCTCGTCGATCAGTCCGAGCCCGAGCAGCAGCTGGTTGACGAAGCCGCGGTTGCCCATCACCGCCATCCAGCCCGCCGCCCGCACCAGGTTGCCGACCAGCAGCGGAAACACCACCAGGATGATCAGCGCGCTTTTGAAGCGCGCCGGCGCGCGGGCGATGAAATAGGCAACCGGGAGAGCCAACACCAAAGCCACCGCGGTCGAGATTGCCGCGACCAGGATCGTGCGCATCAGCACGTTGCGGAAGAACGCGTCGCGGAAAATCGCGGCGTAATTGTCGAGGGTGAGCGCCTCGCGCATCATGTCGTAGCGATCGTACTGATTCAGGCTGTAGCGGAACAGCAGCACCAGCGGCAGCCCGAGGATCATGACGACCAGCAGCGTCGCCGGGACCGCGAGCAGGAAACTGCGGGCTCGTGCGGTCCGGCCTTCCGACGGGACCACGCGCTCGAGCGGCGCAGGAGAGGCCGCGATGCTCATCGATCTTAAGCCAGGAACTCGCGGTCCCACCATTGCTTGAGATTCTGATATTCCTTGGCGACGTAGTCGTAGTCGGTTTTGACCAGCTTGGCCTGTTCGGCGGCGCTGAACATGAGCTTTTCGGCCTGCTCGGGCGGCAGCTGCGCATTGGCGACGGTGGGCGCATATCCCATCTTCTGCGCGAATCCGATCTGCGCGGCCGGCTCCAGCGACGCGTTGAGGAACGCGTAGGCGCCCTCCTTGTCGGGCGCGTTCTTGGGAACTCCGAACTCGAACAGGATCGGGATCGCCCCCTCCGCCGGCGCCACGTTGGCGACGGGGATGCCGGCGTTCTGCCATTGCACGCAGCGCGCGCGCCACATCGGCGTGATCCACACTTCGCCCGACTGCAGCGCCTGGGCCATGGCCTCGTTGCTCGGCAGCACGCGCACGCCGAGCTTCTTGAGCTCGATGAGCTTCTTCTTGCCGGGCTCGAAATCCGACGGCGTGCCGCCGGCCGCGACCGTAGCGACGATCAGGATCTGCGTGAACAACAAGTCGACCAGCCCGACCTTACCGCGATATTTCTCGTCCCACAGGTCCGCATAGGCTTTCGGCTGCGCGTGCGCCGGATTGTAGACCAGCACCATGCCGCTGTAGATGTGCGGCACCGCGTAGGCGTGCCGCAGCGCCGCGACCGCGTTCTTCAGGTTGGAGACCTTGGATTCATCGAGCGTTTCGAGCGCGCCCGAGAGCGAAATGTCGTACATGTCCACGTCGGACAGGCAGGCGATGTCGAGCGTGCCGCGCGGCAGGCGACGCTCCGCCATCAGCTTGTTCTTGCGCGGGCCCTGCGCCGCCACGTCCCATTGCACGCTGACGCCCTTGGGCTCGAGCAGCGGCTTGACGATATTGGCATCGAGCAGATTCTGGTAATCGCCGCCCCACGTACCGACCACGCAGGTTGCCGGTTGCGCTCGCGCGCGGCCGAGGCCGAGCGCCGCGGAGGAAGCTAGCGCGCTCGCGCCAAAGCCGAAGGCGCGGCGGGTGAGTTGCAATTGCGGGGCATCCGCCATGGCGAGTTCTCCCTCATGAATTTCGCGCCGGTGCGCGGTCCGACGCATCGAGCAGCAGGCTTGCCTCGGGCGGCCACGCTATCCGCACCGCTTCGCCCGGCACCGGGCCGGCGCCGGCCCGCTGCGCGGTCGGCGCATGCACGATCACCCGCTCGCCCGAGGCGAGCTCGATCATAGACTCGGTCGTGGGCCCGAGGAAGGTGACGACCTTGGTCACGCCGGGGACCGCATTGGCCTGCTCGGTCCCCGGCTCCCCGCTCCCGCCGGTCCGCAGGATCTCCATGCGCTCCGGCCGCACCGCCAGCACCGCGACGCCGGGCCGCCCCTCGCCGGCGAAATGGATGCGCAGCCCCGAGCGGGCGCGGAACACGCAGGGCTCGGCAATCTCGCCCTCGAAGAAATTCGACTTGCCGATGAAGTCGGCCACGAAGGCGGAGCGCGGCTTGTCGTAGAGCTCGCGGGGCGTGCCGACCTGGGCGATCACACCGTGGTTCATCACCGCCAGCCGGTCGGCGACCGTGAGCGCCTCGTCCTGATCGTGGGTCACGAACACCGTGGTGAGCCCCAGCTCGCGCTGCAATTGCCGGATCTCGAGCCGCACCTCCTGGCGCAGCTTGGCGTCGAGATTCGACAGCGGCTCGTCGAGCAGCAGCACGTCCGGATTGATGACGAGCGCGCGGGCCAGCGCGACGCGCTGCTGCTGTCCGCCGGAAAGCTCGCGCGGGTAGCGCGATTCCAGTCCGGACAACCGCACCAGGCGCAGCACATCGGCGACCTTGGCGGCGATCTGCGGCCTCGGCAGGCCGCGCATCTCGAGCCCGAACGCCACGTTCTGGGCGACGCTCATGTGCGGAAACAGCGCATAGCCCTGGAACACCATGCCGGTCGCGCGCCGGTACGGCGGCGCGGCGGTGACATCGCGGCCGCCGATGCGGATCGCGCCGGCGGAAGGCAGGATGAAGCCGGCGATCATGCGCAGCGTCGTGGTCTTGCCGCAGCCAGAGGGCCCCAGCAACGCCAGGAGCTCGCCGTGCGCGACGGCGAGCGAAAAATCCCGCACCGCAAACGCGGTGCCATAGGCCTTGCTGACGCGATCGAGGGTCAGCTCCGACACTCAGACCACCTTGGAGAGCTTCACGAACCGGTCCGTCACCACAAGGCCGACCCCGATGATCGCAATCTGCACGACGGAAACCGCCGCGACCGTCGGATCGAATTTCCATTCGAGGTATTGCAGCATGGCGATCGGCAGCGTGCTGCGGCCCGGCCCGATCAGGAACAGCGACATTTCCAGATCCGTGAACGAGACGATGAAGCTGAAGATGCCGGCCGCGACCACCCCGGGGCGGATCATCGGCAGCGTGATGCGCCGGAACGTGGTGAACGGCCGCGCGCCGAGGTTCATCGCCGCTTCCTCGACCGCGCGGTCGAGGCCGACGAGGCTTGCGGATATCAGCCGGACCGTCCATGGGATCGTCAGGGCCACGTGCGCGACGATGAACCCGGGGAGCGTCGCGATCATGCGCACGCCGGTCATGAGCTCGATCTCGACGAAATAAATGTAGATCGCGGTTCCCGCCACGATTCCCGGAACGATCAGGGGTGAGAGCAGGAAGGCGGCGAGAACCTCGCGTCCGGGGAAGCGGCCGCGCACCAGCGCGAAGCTCGCCGGAACGCCCAGCGCCAGTCCGGCCAGCATGGCGAACGCGCCGATCTCGATCGAGCTGATGAATCCGTTCAGGAACGCGGCATTGGCCCAGGCATTGCCGAACCAGCGCAGCGTATAGCCCTGCGGCGGAAAGGTGATGATCTCGTTCTTGAACAGGCTCACCCAGATCACGAAGATGAGCGGAGTGAACATGAACAGGAACACCAGCGCGACGCCGGCCAGATAGGCGGTGCGCAGCAGCGACGGCCGCGGCCGGGGTGGCGCTACGCGCGCGGCAAGTTCGGAGCTGGTCGGCATCGGGTCTCCGGGCAGGCGACGACAAACGCTAGAGCCGAACATGCCGCCGCACAAGCAAGCCGCCGCGATCAGGACAGCCGATTCTTGGCGAAGCGCCCGCCTTGCATGATGGCCGGGATGCGCTCGCCCTGCCCGCCGAGCACGCCGAGATCCTCGAGCGGGTTGCCGTCGACCACGATCAGGTCGGCATAGGCCCCCGGCGCAATGGTGCCGAGCCTGTCGGTCATGCCGAGCACTTCGGCGGCGACGCCGGTAGCGCTGGCGATGACCTCCTGCGCCGGCAATACCCGGTGCCGGATGGTGAACTCTTCCGACTGGCGGCGATGCATCTCGCCGAGCAGATCCGAGCCGTACGCCATTTTCACGCCGGCCTCGCGCAGGATCTCCAGCGACTTGAGCCCGGCCAAGCGTACGTCGTCGATCTTGGCGATGGAAACTTCGGGCAGCCCGAAGCGCGCGCCTTCTTCCTTGAGCGCCTCGAAGGTGACGAGCGTGGGCACCGCCCAGGCATCGCGCTCGACCATCAGCTCCGCGGTCGCCGGCGTGATCAGGTTGGCGTGCTCGACCGACTTCACCCCGCATTCGACCGCGCGGCGGATCGCGTCGTCGGTGTAGAGGTGGGCGGCCACATAGGTGTTCGCCATCGCGGCTTCCTCGACCGCCGCGGCGATTTCCTCGCGCGAGAACCCGAGAAAGAAGATCGGGTCCGTGGGCGACGCGATGCCGCCGTTGGCCATGATCTTGATGAGATCGGCGCCCGCCTTGATCTCCTCGCGGGCGGCGCGGCGCACCTCGGCGACACCGTCGCAAATACGCCCGAGCGCGCCGAGCCGCCGCTCGAAATAGCGCGCCTCGCGCGCATCGAAGCGGCCGCGCAGATCGCCGTGTCCGCCGGTCTGGGACAGCGCCTTGCCGCAGATGAACAGGCGCGGGCCGGAAATCGCGCCCTCCTGCAACGCCAGCTTGAGGCCGAAATCGGCGCCGCCGACGTCGCGCACGCTGGTGAAGCCGCGCATCAGCATGGCGCGCAGGATCCCGCCGGCGCGCGCGGCGACGAGCGAGTCGGGAAGCAGCGAGTTCTGCGCCAGATTGACCAGCGTCGCGACCACGTGCACGTGGCAATCGATCAGCCCCGGCATCAAAGTCCTGCCGGCGAGGTCGATCACGTCGGCGGCGCCAGCGATCGGGGCCTCGCCAACCTCGCGAAAAATCTCGCCCTCGATCAGGATATTCATCCCGGGCCGCGGCTCGGCCGAGGCTCCGTCGACGATCGATGCATTGCGCAACAGGATCATGCCCGCTCTCCCAGATCCGCTAGCCGAAGGCTCCGACGCGTGAAAGTTCCGGAGCCGATTCTGCCCCTAGCGACCGCCCCAAGCGCCGATCGGCCACCCGCTTGAGCTCGATTCTTAGCCCAATCGTCGCCTCAAGGTCTTGGATCGCGCGTGGCGGCGAATGCTTCCGGACCTCCGCAATCGATGCGACTGCCGACCCATAATAACCGGTCCGCAAGGTCGCAGAAGTGCCAAACTCGGAAATTGCAACGGCCTCAATGCTTGGTAAAGCGGCGCCATCAAACCGAGATCAAATCCTGCCACTTCACTCGATCACTTCATCGGCGCGGCCGAGCAATGATAGCGGAACTGTGAGGCCGAGCATCTTGGCGGTCCTCAGATTGATGATCAGCTCGACTTTCGCGGACTGCACGACCGGCAGGTCGGCGGGGCTCTCGCCCTTGAGAATCCGACCGCTGTAGAGGCCGGCCTGACGGTACGCGTCCGTAAGGCTGGTTCCGTAGCTCGCCAGACCGCCCGCCGCGGCGAAGGTGCGGAACTGGTAGATCGTGGGCACCGCGTGGCGGATGCTCAGCGCGCCGAGCCGTTCGCCCCGGCTGTTGAAGAATGGCTCACCGCCGATCACAAGCCCGCCTGCTTGCAGCCCGGCCAGGCTCGCGAAGACGGCATCGAAGTCGCGGTCCGTGCTGGCATTGAGGGCATGGAGCTGCAGCCCGAGGGTATCGGCCGCGGACTGCAGCTGCTTCAATGTGGCCTCGGCACGTGCGGGATCGGTCGGGTTGACGAGCACGGCAATCATGGTCGCCGTGGGGACCAGTTCGTGCAGCAGCTCCAGCCGCTTCGGCCCCAGCTCCACGTCGAGAATGCCCACGCCCGTGATGTTGCCGCCCGGTTGGTTCAGGGCTGGCGACAAGTCCTACCGCGACCGGGTCGAACCCTGCCGTGAAGACGATCGGGATCGTCGCGGTTGCTGCCTTTGCCGCCTGTGCCGCAACGCCGTTCGCGGCAATCAGCGCCACCTGACGCCGAACGAGATCGGCTGCCAATGCCGCCAGCCGATCGTATTGATTCTCCGCGAAGCGGTATTCGATCGCCACGTTCTGCCCCTCGACATAGCCGGATTCTTTCAAGCCTAGACGGTAAGCGGTCAAAAGTTGCGGGTCATCGCCGGACGCCCGGGTGCCGAGGAACCCGACCACGGGCATCCCCGGCTGCTGCGCCCGCGCCGCGGGCGACCAGGCGGCGGCTGAGCCGGCAATGGCTTTGATGAAATCGCGCCGTCGCACGTAGCTCTCCCCCGGAGCCTCAAGACCGGCCCAAAGCAGCCTGAACGATATCACACCCGTCATGGCGGTGCGGGGCGTGAAAACGCGGTCGGAGGACGAGAATAGCAACTAGCTGTTCTGCACTGCGCCGGTGTCGTTAAGGTTAACAAAAGGTTTATTCCAACTTAATAAAACGTTTATTCCCGCAGGCGGCGCGCAGGATTAAGAATTTTTGGCTTGTTGCGAAAGCAGTACAGGTTCGCACCGTGTCCAATCTCACTCCCTATGTCGCGGGCGCGCTCGCCGCGGTCTTGGTGATGGATCATGCGCCGACGGTCGGAACCCTCCGGCCGCCGCTTGAACTTTTCACGCCGCCCGGCGAAATTGCCGAGCCGGCAATCAGTGTGAACCGTTCGCGCAAGGGAGACAGCTGGGCACCGGCTCGCATGCAACGGGATTCCAGGCCGGCGAATGCTCCGCTGGAAGTCGTCGACTTGCCGACCGGAAGCACGGGCGCACAACGTTCCGTCCCCGCTCCAGCATCCCTGCTGAACAATGTCACGGCCGTGATGAAGCGGGAGGCGCCCGCGCGCGACCAGCCGCCGGGAAAACAAGCGCTGCCGTTGGGTTGCGAATCGGCATTTGGAAGACTGGCGGCGCCGCCGCTGGCCCGTGTTCCCGGCCGCTGCATCATTTGAGGCGGCATTCTGGGGCGCGGAATCCGCCGGGATACTGGAGTTGCAGAGACCATGAGGCTGTTACTCCGAATGGCTTTCTGGTTGGCCCTGGTGAGCTTGCTGTTGCCAAGCTCTGTTTTGCGGCCGGCAGCGCCCGAGACCCGAACCAGCGGCACGCCAACGCTTGCCGTGAATGCCACCGGCAAGGATGCGCGCCGGCCTTCGCAGCAGCAGCCCGATATCAAGCCCGGCGGCCTTCAGGCATTCGCTGAATTCTGTCGAGATTTCTACCGGTTTCTCACGGAAGGCGGCGTGCAGCCCGACAACAAATCGGCAAGCCGTGCCGGCAAGCCATCCCAAGACACCCTGACGCGCACGGATCTCATGACGCCGTGGCACGGATCGGTGCCGCGTCGGGAAACCGTGACGAGACGGTCGATCTAAGACCGTTTCCCATCAGGAACCGATCCTGGGACCGGCGGGGCTGCTGATGGGCGTTACATTCCGCCGAAAAAAGGACGCGTTAAATCTCGATTCAGCTCCTGGCCCGATGATCCTCCGGGGATCGTGCCATGGTCCCGGATCGGATCCGCATGAGCGACGAATGCCTCGCCGGGCCTACCTCGCCGCAGCAGCGGCCACCCCTCGGGATCGATCCGATCGGATGCGGTTACGAAGTCAAGCCGACCAATCGGCAGGAGGCGTGGGCTTCGAACCTGCCTGGTGATGACCGCGAGATCCCAGTCGGGCTCCTCACGCTCGCTCTCATCGCGGCGCTGGGATTGGCCTGGCTCGGCGGCACCCACTTGGTTCGCTGGGTCCTCGAACGTCCGCCACTGACCGGCGACGCGGCGATCCATGCGGTCGTCGAGCGCATCATCCAGGTTGAATCGAACGGCGATCCGAATGCGAAGAACAAGCGCTCCAGCGCGACCGGAGCCGGCCAGTTTCTCGATAGGACGTGGCTCGAGATGATCCGGGCGCACCGGCCCGACCTCGCCCAAGGCCGCGGCGAAAAGCAAGTGTTGGAACTGCGGCGGCAACCGGAACTTGCCCGTGAGATCACCACGCGATGGGTCGAGCGGAACGCCGCGATGCTGAGCAAGCGCGGCCTTCCCGTCACGCCCGGCACGCTCTATCTGACCTATTTTGCCGGCCCCGCCGGAGCCGTGGCGATCCTGTCCGTTGCGGAACATGCCGACGCGGCTGCGCTCATGGCGAGCGCGGACGCGACCGGCCGGACCACGCGCGAGAAGATCGTCAATGCCAACCCGTTCCTGGGAACGTTCACGGCCGGCGATCTCAAGTCCTGGGCCGACCGTAAGATGCGCGGTTTGTGATCTTCGCCGCGCACGCCCATCCAGACGATGCGCCCGATGGCCGCTCGAGCGCGGGCCGGGGCCCTGATAGACATTCGCCCGAGGGCCAGCCCGCGCAGAATGTGCCGGCGAATCTTTCCGGTGCCGACCAAAGAACACCCGTCATCAAGGTCGCAGACGTGCGCCCCTAGCAGACATCTAGTCTAGCCGCCGGCCACCACGTTCATTCTCTGGCCGCGATTCAGTTCACCCACTTGGCGGCCGGTGGTGTATTGCATTCTATCTAAAACAGCGTGCCTCAGCTTCCATTTTGTAGCCGCCGCCGAAAAGGTTGAACGTGTGGGAGCCTTCGGCCTGACTGGCTCAATGGCGCTCGTCCGATGCCACCACGCGGCTTACCAGAGGAACCAGAACGCGAACACCATCAGGCCGTAGATCGCTACCACCAACACCGCTCCGCCGAGTTCGCTCCGGCCCGGGTTCGGGCCGGCCGGCTGCAGCCACCAGGAAAAGCGGTTGCTGGTCCACGGCAGGAGGTAGCTCAGCAACAGGACGCTCGCGACGTTGCCGATGAACAATGCGATCGCGAACGGCAGGCCCGCACGTCTGGTCAGAAGCGGCGTTTGCACGAAAACTCCGAAAAGAAAGACTACCGGATATAGCATCAACAGAACCAGCATGTTCTGTTTCCAGGCCGGGGGGGAACCGCGCTCGCCCGCCCCCAGGGAAAACCATTGGTCGAAGCCCGTTCGGGCAATGCGCGCGTGGAACTCCTCGGTGAAAGGCGTGGCCTCCTCCAGCAGCTTGTGGCGTTCCGGGGAGGCGAGCCAGGCCTCCAGGTTGGCGTCGGTGTCGAAGCGCAGAATGGCAAGCCAATCATTCTGCACGCCCGGAATCGGCGGCTCGAACCGGTAGCCTTGAAACCCCGGGGCTTTGGACTGGGCGGCGGCGATGCGCTGCTCCCATTGACGATAGGCGGCCTCCTGGCCGGGCTTGATACGCGTCGAGATCACGGCGGAAACAGCCGCGGGCAACGCCCCCGATGCGCCGTCGTTCACGACGTGGACGTCGTCGTGGCCGACCAGCATGGGCTCCGCCTCCTCCACCCGCTCCAACCGCTGGCTGGAATTGAGCCATGCGAGCGCATCAGCGGCGCGCGCGAACCGCTGGAGGATCACCCAGTCCACCTGCTCGGGCGGGCTCGGCGACATCACCGTCTGGTTGATGAAGCCGGGGAAGCCCGCAACGATCTTGCCGGTCTCATCCTGCCAGCGCGCGAAAGGACCGGCGGCCTCCGGCCGCACCCGCGTTTGCGTAATGATGGTCACCGGGCCTTGGCGGCCTGACGATGCCGAGGCACTTTGGCTGCCGCTCATGGCTGGAAGGCTAGTTTGGCGAAGATGCGATCGGGCGTAAACGGCAGGCTCGGGAAGCGCACGCCGGTCGCCTTTGCCAGCGCGTTGGCGACCGCGGGCGCGACCGGATTGATCGCGCATTCGCCCTGCGACTTGGCACCGAGCGGACCGATCGTATCGTAGGTGTCGGCGAAGAACACGTCGGTGTGCGGCACGTCGGCAATGGCCGGAATACGGTAGTTGCGCAGCGAGGGATTCACCATCTTGCCGCCCGCGTCGTAGACCATGTTTTCAGTGAGCGCCCAGCCAAACCCCATGGCGACGGCGCCGTCGATCTGACCTCTGCACTGCATGGGATTGATCAGCCGCCCGATGTCGGCGGCGTGCACGCTCTGCAGGATCCGGATCTCGCCGGTCATGCGGTGGACGGCGAGCCGGATTCCATGAACGTTGAAGGCGACCGTACGCGGCGACAGGTACGCCTTGCGCTTGGCCTCGAAGCGATGGCCGGCTTTGATTCCCGCGGCATGGAGATCGACCAGCGATATGCGGTTGTTGCCGCTGACGACGCTGTCGTGCTCCAAGCGCCAGGCGGAGGAATCGGTGCCCGTCTTGCGCGCCGCATAGTCGAGAATGTTGTCGCGCAGCGCTTGGGCCGTCAGGCCCACCGCCTGGCCGGCCACGACCGTTCCGGTGCTGGCGAAGGTACCGCTGTCGTAAGGCGTCAGATCGGTATCCGCATTGATGATGTCGATCTGATCGGCGCGCGCCCCGAGATGACAAGCGGCGATCTGGCGATGCGCGGTCACGGTTCCGTTGCCCATCTCGGTCGAGCCGACGGCGAGGTGATAACGCCCATCCGGCAGCAGCGTCATCAGCGCGCCCGAGCGATGCTCGGTCGGCGGCCCGCAATCCAGCATCGCAAGCGCGACGCCGGTGCCCTCGGCCCACTCGTCGCCATCCGGCTTGGACGATCCGCCGCCGTTCCCCAACTCCTTCTCAACCATGTCGAGGCACTGGTCGAGCCCGTAGCTGCCGAAGCCGACGTCGGAAGGATCTTTCCAAACGGATTCGATCCAGTCGTCGGGCCGAACCATGTTCTTGCGGCGGATCGCGAACGGATCCATGCCGACCCGCTGTGCGACCTCATCGATGGCGCATTCGATCGCGAAGGTCGTCTGTGACGAGCCGTAGCCGCGAAAGCCCCCTGCCGGGACCATGTTGGTGTAGACCGCATAGCCATCCGCCTTCTTGTTGGCGCAACGATAGGCGGTGAGCGGGCCGCCGAGCGCGGCCGCGAGCGTCTCGCCCGCGTGTCCCCCATAGGCGCCGGTGTTGGAGACGACATGGATCTCGACCGCGGTCAGCGTCCCGTCCTGCTTGGCGCCGAGCTTCACATGCGTGGTCATCTGGTGGCGCGTGGTCGCGCCGATGAACTGCTCTTCGCGGGTGAACTCCCATTTCACCGGCCGCCCGATCTTCAGCGTCGCCAGCACGCACAGATCTTCCGAGATCATCTCCTGCTTGCCGCCGAACCCGCCGCCTACACGCTCGGTGAAGACGTGCACATTCCGCGGAAACAACCCGAAGAGATGGCAAAGCTTCTGCTGGGCAATGAACGGCGCCTGTGAGCTGGTGCGCACGTGAAGCCGTCCGTGGTCGTCCTTCCAGGCGATCGATCCGTGCGTCTCGAGGTGGACGTGCTGCACCCGCGACGTCGAATAGGTCATCTCGTGGACGGCATCGGCTTCCTTGAAGCCCTGCTCGACGCTTCCGACCTCGCCGTGAATATCCACATAGATGTTGCCTTTGGCCTCGCCGCCTTTCTGGTGGAGGATCGGCGCATCCGGCTCCATGGCGGCGACCGGATCGAACACCGCGGGCAGGATTTCGTACTCGATCTCGAGCGCTCGGCAGCCGGCTTCGGCGGCGGCCTCCGTCTCGGCGACGACCGCGGCGACCCGCTGGCCGACAAAGCGCACCACATTGTCGAGAATGTAGCTGTCGTCGGGATCGACGAGGTGGTCCTCGTGGGTAGCGGTGCTGTAGAGCCGGCGCGGGACGTCCTCCCAGGTGAAGATCTCGATGACACCGGGCACCGCCATCGCCGCACCGCGGTCGATCCGGATGATCCGCGCATGGGCATGGGGCGACCGCAGCACCTTGAGGTGTGCCAGCCCCTCCACCGTCAGATCCATGGTGTAGCGAGCTTGCCCGGTGACGATCCTCTCGCCGAATGGGTTCGCCAGGCTCGCGCCGCAGGCTTTGCCGGCCACATCCTCCTCGGCGGAGCCGACGCCGTGGATTGCGTCCTTGATCGCGCGATAGCCCGTGCAGCGGCACAGGTTGCCCTTCAGCGCATGAGGCAGATCCGCCCGTTGCTCATCATTGAGCGAGGCAACCGTCATGATCATGCCGGCCGAACAAAATCCGCACTGAAACGCCTGCGCGTCGAGAAAGGCCTGCTGCACCGGATGCAGTCCACCGCCGCGCGCCAGTCCCTCGATCGTGATGACCTCGCGTCCGGCGGCGCGGAAGGCCGGCATCAGGCAGGAATGCACCGGCATCCCGTCGAGCCAGACCGTGCAGGCGCCGCAATCGCCGGCGTCGCAGCCCTTCTTGACGCCAAAGACACCGCGGTCGCGCAGGAAGGTGCGCAGGCACTGACCCGGCTGCGGTTCAGCGGAGAACTTCTTGCCATTGACGGTGTAGTTCATGCCCGGACCCCGGGCTGCGCCGGTTTGGCTGGCCGCGCCAGCTCGGCGCGGATTTGCTCGGCAAAATAATAGGTGAGATGCCGCTTGTAGGCTGGCGTCCCGTGCACATCATCGAAGTAGGAATCAGCGGGAATTCGCGCATCGATTGCTTGGCGCAAGTCATTGGCCGAGGGGAAGCGGTCGAAACGCAGCTGCAGCGGGCGCGGCGTCGTCGCCGTGATCGTGATCAGGAGATCGTCGTCGGAATGTACGCTACGCGTTCCGATCAACAGAGCGGCCGATCGTCCAAGCTGGGTGAGCGAAGCGCGCCGCAACGCAAAGCGCCTGGAAAGGGCGCGCGCCGGCAGATGGATGTTGCGAAGCAATTCGCCCCGTTGCAACACGTTGGTATGGTTGCCCGTGACAAAATCGACAGCCGGGACTTCCCGTGGGGCGGCGTCGCGCGGCCACAGCGTGAGCGTTGCCTCCAGCGCGGCAGCCAGCGAAATCATGGGACCGGCCGGCAATGACATGCAGATGTTGCCGCCGACCGTCGCCGCATTCCAGATCTTGAACGACGCCAGGAAACAATTGCAGCACTCCCGCAGCAACGGTGTGGCGATCCACTCGGCCGGTCCTTCGAAGCGATAGAGCTCGGCGATGCGGCAGGTCGCGGCAATGTCGAGCCCGGCGGATGATGCCTCGAGGGCCGGCCAATGCAGCTGATCGAGATCGATCAGCGTGTCGGTCGCGTCCTGCGGCTCCGAGAACAGCCACGTGCCCCCTGCAAGCCAGGCATATCCATCGCGCCACTGCCTGATCTCGTCGGCCGAGGCCGGACGTTTGACCTCGACGACCGAATTCAGGTTCATGCGGTTCGCCTCCAAGGGCAGCTGACAGCCGAGCTGGTTGGGCCGGGTAGAGCGCGCGCGGTGTGCGCGCTGCACTTGACTTCAGGGAAGATCCGCGAGCGTTTTGGGACCGGGCCCGGGCGTGACCAGCGCCGGCCATTGATGCGAGCCCCACGGTACCAGCGGCGGCAAGGTGGGGTCGATCTTGCGCTTGGCGTCTTCGTCGATGATCGCGCGGCGCCCATCGCCGCCCATCAGCTCGAAGTCCATCAAATGATAGTTGCCAAAGAAAATCTGGCCCACGGGACGGTCGGCGACGACGCGGGTCAGCGCCTCCAACATTTCGTCCGGCGTCGTCGTGAACGAGATGGTCTCGACCAGCAGCAGACGGTCGTTGATAGCGTCGGGTCCGAAATACTGGGCGAGCACGCTGAACAGAACGTTGTTCTGCCGCGCGACGTAGATGGTGTTGCTGGCCGCGAAGGTCTTGTCCCAGTCGGCGCCGAGCATCAGCTTCCATTCGGCGATCACGTTCATCCAATGGCCCACCTGGGTCTCCGCCG
>WNGD01001619.1_pt1 | contig 26432 bp, 29 predicted proteins | sample 5400671 | NCBI WGS metagenome assembly WNGD01 (sample SAMN13153369, study PRJNA577476) | soil metagenome | isolation source: 40 cm soil or saprolite under grassland replicate 2 | place: USA:California | collected 2016-06-15
TTCTGGTTGGAATGGGATTGCGGGACGATGAATGTACGCGACCTCGCCATCAAGTTTACCTCCTATAGGCACTACCTTGCCTCGCGTGAGTGGGCAAAAGAGTGCTCACGGATCCCAGCACTTATTTGTGTTGCGCCAGATATCGCACAGGAGAAGCGTATGTTGCGTGTAGCTCAAGCCAGACTCGCGCCTATTCGTGGATTTGAACTGTGGACGGCCACTGAGGTACTATTGGACGAACGTGGACCACTCGCTCCTATCTGGTTACAGGGTATTCCACAGCGCAGTCACATGTCACAGACAGAGGGTAAGCGCCGACAATGCTTGTTTGATGCGATACTCGGAAAGCGCTGCATGTGAGCCTTCTTCAACAGTTCCTTGTTCCTGGTGGCTCAATGTGACGAAAGAGGTGCTGAGCTGTTCGCTCGTCTCTCGCTCTAGATCATAAGCAAGAGGGAAATGTGCCATACTGTCGCGTTGGCACACATACTGACCGGAAGCCTTTGCACTCAGCCTCTGAGCGACGGGTCATGGAGAGTGGCGCGGTGAGCATTCTGTTCAAGGATGCGCTTGCCACGGAATGAGCCGTCCCGCTACTGCGCATAATGATGAACGAGCGGGTGGTTGACCCTGATCTGACCCTGGCTGGGCTCTCCGAAGGAAGCAAACCGTTAACAGCCCGCGAGCGTGATGTGCTCTCCGACACTTTCTTCGGGGCGAGCCTGGCCTAGATCGCAAGCACAGCTGTATCTTTCTGAGGGAACGGTCCGCAATCATTTGTCGACGGCGATGCAAAAACTGGGCGCCCAGAATCGCATGGAGGCGGCATGGCTCGCAGTGCAGAAAGGGTGTTTGTGAGCAAGCAAGAAGACGAGAAAAATCTTACTGATTGCTGTCGTTGACGATCCGATCTCTGGAATCCATTTCCAGGCTCTTCTTGCTCGAAGTTCTCGGTCGATTTCGTTAGTCCTTGAAACATTTTCTCCATAGAACAGGTACCATTCCGCCTTACGTAAGCTTATCTTTTCTCTTCTATCAAGGGATTCATGTGCGGACATTATCAACACGATGAGACCATTTTTCGAAACAACCAGAATCATCTGGGTGTTCTCAGTTTCTGTTAGATTGAGATGGTGTGATTGTCCCTCCGAACTTCAAGCAGAAGAGGACAAAGCGCCATGAGGCGAAAGCAAGTATTGTGCCATCTGATGCGGGGAAAAAGGCATGTCATGCTCAAGCCACCAGGACAGGAGGCTAAGGGTGGCGCCCGAGACAAAGTGCGCATGCATATCAAGTGGAACCGCGAAAGGCTGATTAGCAGGAGGCAATTCACCCACTTTGGCAGATACCACTTCGGCAATATACTCCTTGAGCAGCTTCTGAAAGCGGCCAATCCCCTCTCCACACACCATCAATTTGTAGAAGTGTTGATGTTGTGCCGCATGCTCGAACAGGCGAATAAAGTAGGGAGGTGGATGCTCTACCGAATACGCGCTGGGTGGCTTATGCTCCTCTTCTGCCAGCAGGTCATTGTACATCTGTCGTATGCCCTGTTCCAGCAGGGCATACTTATCCTCGTAATGCTTATAAAACGTGGTGCGATGAACCATGGCTCGATCACAAATATCTGTAACAGTAATCTCCTCAAATGTCCGCTCGGAAAGCTCCGCCATCAGCGCTTCCCAGAGCAACTTGTGGGTGCGTCGAACCCGTAAATCTTCTTGCTCGAAAGGTGACTTTATCGACACTCTCCTGCTCCTTTGTCGCTTATCCTACAAAGTGGCTGTTTTTGCTTCTTGACTGTTGATGCTTTCTCTAGCATACTCGAAATAGGAACAGATGTAAAGATATACTACAAAGTGTTGACAATATGTCGGACCAAGGTCATATCTTTTTGAACGTTCACCTTCGGAAAGAGAGTGTGAAAACGCTGTTGTCACAGGGTTTGTGCCACACGTCATTCATGAACGGGAGGTTGCTGATGTCTGTTCATACAAACAGTATATTCACAGGAGAAGAGAAAGTATCGCTGAAAGGAGCTAGATGTATGCATTCGTTTGCACGTCGCCTTCATGGTTCTGAGAGCAAGTCGTCGGCCAAAGAGACAAAAGGGTTAATCGGGAGCGGGGGCTGGCGCTACGATTTGATGGGATGGTTTATCGACACCTTTGTGTTCCGTGGCCAATGGCGGGGGCTGAGGCAGAGGACCGCCAACCTGGCCAGTATTCAACCCGGAGAGCAGGTGCTGGATGTGGGCTGCGGCACAGGAACGCTAGCGATTGAAGTGGCACACTGTGTTGGCAGAGCGGGCCGCGTTGCAGGTATTGACCCTAGTACACAGCAGATCGCCCGTGCCCGCAGATCAGCGGCTCGGCGCAACTTGCCCATCGCGTTCCAGATCGGAGTGATCGAGCACCTCCCCTTTCCCGATCAGACCTTCGATGTGGTGCTCTCTACCTTGATGATGCATCATTTGCCTGGTAACCTCAAACGTCAGGGGCTCGCTGAAATCGCTCGTGTGCTCAAACCAGGAAGTCGTCTGGTCATCGCAGATTTCACGCCCAAGAGGGAACGCAAGGGACAGGCTGCGCGTTTTCACGCCGGGGGAAGTAGCATGCAAGATCTGGCTGCCATGGCAGCGGACGCTGGTTTCGAACATCTGAAAACGGAGGAGATGGAACCTTTACGATTCTCCGCTTTCCCAGGCGCGGGCTTTGTGTGGGCATACAAAAGCTAAGACCAGGTGATGTACCAACCGAACAAGGTACTCAGTGCGATAGAGCCGGAGATGTAGATTCTCTAGAAATTAGATCTTCATGGTTCAAGGGCACGAAGAAATGCATCAATGAGCGGTTGAAGAGAGAGGAGAACACATGCTTTCATAAGCAAGAAGCTCTTGCTTTGTCACGCTCTCAGCTTCTTCTCCATGCCCTTGAGCAGTACCGCATTGGTCGCCACCGTGATCGAACTGGCGCTCATCGCTAGCGCGCCTACCTCCGGTGCGAGCAGAATACCAAAGGGATACAGCACCCCGGCCGCGACGGGGATGGCGATCACGTTGTAGATGGCCGCCCAGAACAAGTTCTGCTTCATTTTCGTGACGGTGGCTTTGGAGAGGCGAATAGCTGCCAGCACGTCCAGCGGGTCGCTGCGCATTAACACCACCTCGGCGGTCTCAATCGCCACGCCAGTTCCCGCGCCGATGGCGATGCCCAGGTCTGCCTGTGCCAGTGCCGGCGCATCGTTCACCCCGTCGCCCACCATCGCGGTGAATAGCCTTTCGCCCTGGAGCTGCTTTACGTAGTTCGCTTTGTCGGATGGCAACACCTCGGCAAAGATCCGCTCAATGCCCAGCTCGCGACCGACGGCATCACCCGTGCGCCGGTTATCTCCTGTCAGCATCGCCACCTGGATGCCCAATGCTTTCAGCTGTGCGATCGTTTCACGTGAGGTCGCTCGGATACGATCGGCGACCGCGATCAATCCGACCGCCTGTCCGTTCATTGCCACGAGCATCGCCGTCTTCCCTTCCGCTTGCAGCCTGATCAGTTCTTCCTGTTCTGCTGGCTGTAGTTGCATATGGTTTTCTGCCAGGAGTTTCGGGGTTCCGACCAGTACGGTATCCCCATCTACCTGCGCCTGAACGCCTCCGCCCGCAATCGCTTTGAACTGGCTGTATGGCAGCAGGGCGAGCTCGCGATCTCTCGCACCCTCCACAATGGCGCTTGCCAGCGGATGCTCTGAGTCGGCTTCCGCCGTCGCCGTCACTTGCAGGAGCCGCGCCTCGTCCAAACCGGCCAGTTTGCCCGCTGCGAACGCGACTACATTGGTGACTGCCGGTTTGCCCTCGGTGAGCGTCCCCGTCTTGTCAAACATGATGGCCTGGATTTTTGAAGTCTGTTCCAGGGCCGTCGCGTTTTTGATCAGGATGCCATTCCTGGCTCCGATGCCTGTGCCAACCGCCACCACTGTTGGGGTGGCAAGGCCAAGCGCATCGGGACAGGCGATGACAATCGCGGTGACCGCCAGGGTCAGGGCGAACAATGCAGTTTGTCCAATCACAAAGAACCAGACCAGGAAGGTCAATACCCCGGCGCTCACGGCGGTCAGGACTAACCATTCTGCCGCCCGGTCAGCCAGTCGTTGGGCGGGCGCTTTGGAGTTTTGCGCCGTCTGGACCAGTTGCACAATTTGAGCGAGAGCCGTATCGCTACCGACTTTCGTCGCCTTGAAACGCAGCGAGCTCGAGCCGTTGACTGTGCCGCCGATCACTTCATCACCCGTGTGCAGGCTTCTGGGCAGGCTTTCACCTGTGACCATGCTCTCATCAATGGCGCTCTCGCCCTCGGTCACCTCTCCGTCAACTGGCACTTTCTCGCCAGGGCGCAACAGGAGCAAATCACCTACCTGAACCTGTTCCACAGGCACTGTCCGTACCTCTCCATCCTGGCCGATGACATTCGCCTGTGTAGGCGCAAGCCGCAGCAATGCATTGAGCGCGTCGGAGGAACCACGTCGGCTGCGCATCTCCATCCAGTGACCGAACAGGACGAACGTTACAAGCATGGCTGCCGCGTCGTAGCTCGTCTCTACCTGTGGTGCAAAAAAGGTGGCAAACACGCTGAAGAAGTAGGCAACGAGTACGCCCAGGCTGACCAATACATTCATATCGAGTGTGCGATTGCGCAATGCACGCCATGCGCCGGAGTGAAAGATCCAGCCACACCACCAGACGATGGGTGTGGCAAGCACGAACAAGATCCAGTTGAGACTGATGCCAAAGGGAGTCGGCAAGTGCACCTTGAAGAAGTCTGTGCCCAGTGGTGAGTACAAGATGACAGGAATGGTGAGCACTAGCGACACGAAGAAGCGATTGCGCATGTCAGCTTCCATGGCCCGAGCCATCGCTGGATCACTCATGTCATGGCCCATCATGCTGTGATCCACGATACCCATGTCCATCTTCGTGGCAGCCGCAATATGCGCGGGATGTTCCATGGCGGGATATGTTATAGCTAGATGGGATGGAGCCGCTTCCGTTGGCGGAGATACAGTGGCGATTGGTGCTGTAAATCTGGTGATAGGTGCTCCACAGGCGAAACCGCAATCCTTGACCATCTCGCGTAGTTGCGCCTCACCGAGCCTCGTCTCATCATAGGTAATCGTGACCGTCTGCGAGACATAGCTCGCATCTACCTGTGCGATTGGTTCAAGCTTGCTGAGGTGTTTCTCAATCTCGCGGGCGCACCCGGCGAAGTTTAACCCTTTGACTGGTAGTGTGACGGTTTCCATCTGCTTCATACCCCTGCTTTCGCTCTATCATTCGGCACTACTTTCTTCAGAGCGACCAATTCTTCCTGGCACATTGGTATGTATACCACATAGGGTTTCCTTCTTGCTATCCACATTCCGAGCTATCGAGGCAAATCCTTTTTTACGTTGCAACGAGCGCACCACAAGAACCATTACGGTGGCACCAAGCAACCGTTCTCGTAAATGTTCTTCGCCGAGCAACAGCCATGCCCACACGAGGGTAAAGGTAGCGTTGAGCTTGAACGGGTGCAGTCACGTATCCAACGAGACCCAAAGCAATCGCCGTACACTCAAAAACACGTGGATATCTTTGGAGGATTTTCCTGCTTGCTGATGCAATTGCACAATGACAACATGATAGCCTGCCATGATGGAAGCCGTATAGATATCTTTCCCCATGGCAGGCTGCCTACTAACGGTGTCTAACGAACACCTGCCGTAGGTGGATTCTCATACTGAGAACGGCGTGGATCCGAGGTCTGGAGCCGTTCGTACATCTGCTCATAGGTCGCCGTATCGATCTCCCCACGTGCATAGCGTTGTTGCAGGATCTCGAGCGCTGTTGGCCCACTTTGCAACCCACTCGATGGTGGAGGAACCTGCGTACTGGCCCGATTATTCAACCAGCGGATGAGCGCCCAGACGAGCACAACGAGGATAGCAATCCAGAGTATCATGCCCAACGACATCATCAGCCAGCCCCAACCAAAACCGTATCCCCACATCATAGGAGTATCCTCACTTTCGTATCTATCCGATAGCATAGCTTCTACTGAAAAAGGAACAATCAATGCTCTTACTAGAAGTATCGCTCGAACAGGTCACAGTTCCGTCACAACAGAGGTTTACTTCATCTCTCTTTGCTCACAACGTTCTTCTGATAATCTCTCCAAGCAGGCTCAGATGAATGTACGGTCAGAGTTGAGACCATGTACCCCTGGGTCATCTTTGGTCCCATCATTCCCATGAGGCCAGTGCCCCATGGATCATTGCATTGGAAGGTAGAGGTTCCTCCTGAATGCTTGCAATTCTTTCACCCTCCAGGTATACTCTAACAGTGGTTATATATTATAAAAACCATTGTTTGTATGGATGAAAAGCTGGCCGCTGATGATACGGAAGAGCGAGGAATGGATGGATACATCTCAGACAGCCGATTCAACCTCGGCACAAACCTCAGAGCCAGTGCCTTACACCCTCTGGCAACTGGTGCGCTATTTCTTGCGCCTGGGGACGATCGGCTTTGGTGGCCCGGTCGCCCTGGTCGGATATATGCAGCGCGACCTCGTCGAGCAGCGAGGCTGGATTGCCGAAGCTGACTACAAGGAGGGATTGGCCCTCGCCCAGCTTTCTCCGGGTCCGCTCGCCGCTCAGTTAGCTATGTACCTGGGCTACGTCCGCTATCGTACTCTGGGGGCAACGCTCGTTGGTTTGGCCTTTATCTGGCCGTCGTTTCTGATGGTGGTTGTGCTCGGCTGGCTCTATACCATCTATGGTGGACTTACCTGGATGCAAGCCGTATTCTACGGTGTAGGCGCCAGCGTGATCGGCATCGTCGCCGTTAGCGCCTTGAAGCTGACGAACCGAACCATTGGCCGTGACCCTCTGCTCTGGGGGATTTACCTCGTGATGGCGGCGGTGACCGTTCTCACGCAGACCGAACAGGTGCTGCTCTTCCTGGCCGCTGGTTTCCTGGTCTGGCTGGTCAAAGCCCGACCGTGGTCTTCGTGGAGACGCTGGGGGAAAGGCAAGACAGGAGTTGTGAGCTTCTCACCGCTCCCCCTGGCAGCCCTGTTTGCGGCGGTGGCAACGACGGGTGGAACCCTCTGGGCGCTCTTTTCGTTCTTCGCCATCGCCGGGGCTTTTGTGTTTGGCAGCGGACTGGCGATCATTCCTTTTCTCTATGGTGGTGTTGTGCAGGGCCACCACTGGCTCACCGACCGCCAGTTTGTGGATGCGGTGGCAGTTGCCATGATTACGCCCGGACCGGTCGTCATTACGTCCGGCTTCATCGGGTACCTGGTGGCCGGGTTTGCCGGGGCCGCTGTTGCAGCTCTGGGAACCTTCCTGCCCTGCTACTTGTTCGTCGTCGTTGCCGCACCCGCTTTCAGGAAGTATGGCAAGCGCCCGGCGATCGGAGCGTTCGTGCAGGGAGTGACGGCTGCCGCCATCGGAGCGATCACGGGGGCGGTGATCGTCCTGGGACGGCGCACGATTACGGACATCCCTACGATTGCGCTGGCGCTGGTCACCCTGGTTTTGCTATGGCGGTGGAAGAAGATCCCGGAACCGTTTGTCGTCTTAGGAGCTGCTGTCGTCGGCCTGATTGTCTTTTCGCTACTCCACCACTAGGAGGAATACAACGTGGAACAGGTGCAGGAGATACCCTGGGTGCTGCTCGTGTACAAAATACCACGCGAGCCTACGTCAAGCCGGGCGCAGGTCTGGCGGAAACTGAAACGGCTGGGGGCGCTGCTGTTACACGACGCTGTCTGGGTGTTGCCCGCCACTGCCTGGACACGCGAGCAGTTCCAGTGGCTGGCCGTGGAGATTGGCGAGCTAGGCGGTGAAGCGCACCTGTGGGAATCGCACCTGCTCCTAAACGGGCAGGCGGAAGCGCTGGTCCGGCAGTTTCAGGCGCGTGTGGATGCAGCCTACCAGGAGATCCTGAATGAACTCACGCAGGAGGATGCCGACCTGGTAGCACTTTCTCGCACGTATCAACAGGTGCGAACGCAAGACTACTTTCACTCAGTGCTGGGGACACACGTGAGGGAGCGACTGATGAGTGCGAGAGGAGGATTAACAACATGAAATGGGTAACCTGGGAGCAGGTGGGCGTTGACCGCATGGCCTGCGCCTGGCTCATTCTGAAATATATCGATCCCATTGCTGAATTCCTGTTTGTCCCTGCCGGAAAGACACCGCTGCCGGAGGGGGCGGAGCCATTCGATATTCCAGGTGTGCGGCTGTCCCATCACGGCGGCCATTGCACGTTTTACACCATGCTTCGCGAGTATGACTTGGGCGATCCGGTCTTGCAGCACATCGCTCGGGTGGTGGATGAGGCCGACACCGTGCAGGATGTCCTGCTGGAGCCTGTGGCAGCCGGTCTGGATGTGATCTGCCAGGGTATGCGCCTGATCAGTCCCGATGACCGGGTCGCTCTGGAACGTGGCAGGCTCGTCTACGATGCCTTATATGCGCAGTTCGCGAGCGAGCCAACCCAGGCATAAACAGGTGACACTATACAAGGAGAAGCCTATGACCACAAGTCCTTCTGTCTTTTCGTTTGCGCACATCGCGCTGACAGCGGCCATCACGGCAGTGATTGCACTGCTCGTGCTGCTTGTCCAGCGATCGCGCTTCAAGATACTCTCGCTGGTCGATTGTCTGCTGGTCGCTGTCGTCGTGGGCCTCTCGGTCATCGTGTGGCGGTCGGCAGGCAATACTGGGGCATTAAACAACGATCCCATTCCAGGTGTGAGTCCCAATGATGTGCTGTGTCCCCTGGTGACGTACCTGTTCATCGGTTTTTACGCCGCCTTCCGGCCACCGCTCGATGCCAGGCGCTTCGAGCAGGTACGGGTGCTGCTCACCCTGGTGTCCTTTGTTGTCAATGTGGTCACGATTTAATGAGAAGGAAGGAGCACAACTATGGCAAGCAAACTGGCTCTACGCCAGTACATTCCCCTGCCTCCGCATCCGGCGGGTGACTTCGACCACGGGGATGTGTACCTCGAGAGTGGTCGCGTCTTCGTCGCCAATACGAAAGCCTGTACTGTTGAGGTGATCGATGGGGAAAATCTGTGCCATCTGGCAACTATTCCCGATTGCCCGGAGGCCAGCGGCGTTCTCGCAGCACAAGATGAAACGCTGATCTTTGCGGCGGCGCGCGGAGCGGGCAAACTGCTGGTGATCGATCCCATTACTCTCGGCGTGCTGCGAACCGTTGCCGTGGGGGCTCGCCCCAATGGTCTCGCCTGGGACTCGCTCCGCAAACATCTGCTGGTAGCCGATGTACAGGATAACTCCGCACGGCTGGTCGACCCGCACACAGGCGAGGTGATGGCTTCGGTGGAATTTCCAGGTCGCCCGCGCTGGGCTGTCTACCACCAGGCAAGCGATCGCTTTCTGGTCAATATACGCGAACCGGCCTGCGTAGCAGTGCTCTCAGCGGATCCGTTCGCGCTGGTTGAGCGGTTCCCCGTCTGGAGCCCTGGGCCGCATGGGTTGGACCTCGACCAGGATGGCCGCCGGGCATTTGTGGCTTGCGATGGGGGCACGGTGGTCACGCTCGATCTGGCAAAGGGGCGAGAACAGGCGCGGGTACCGATTGCAGGTCCACCCGACGCGATCTGGCACAATCACCGGCTTGGTCGCCTCTACGTTGCCATCACGCACCTGGGCACCCTCGATCAGGCGACGGGTGTGATCGACGTGGTCAACACAGAGACCATGAAAGTCGAGGAGCAGATTACGACTGAGGCAGGAGCCCACACCACTGCCTATGACTCACGGCGGCAACGCCTCTACGTCTTCCTGCCGAGTTGCCGCGTCGCCGTCTATGAGGAAAACGAGGTGGGTTAGACGGAACGAGAGCTTTTCCATGATACTGTATGGTTAGAATGTCTCTTCACGAGCAATGAAGAAGGAGAACCCAACCTATGAAATGGATTACCCGTGAACATGTCAAGGTAGACCGCGTGGCCTGCCCCTGGCTGATTCAAAAGTTTATCGACAAGGATGCCGAGTTCCTGTTTGTGCCGACCGACCAGGTAATGGAAGTGGCACAGCGGGAAGGAGCCACGCCCTACGACGTGAAAAATGTGGAACTGGGCCATCACGGCAAAGCGTGTTCGTTTGAGGCCATCCTCAAGAAGTACAACCTCACCGGTGACCCGGCGTTGGTCTTGCTCGGCAAGATTGTCAACGGCGCCGATACCGACAATACCCTTTGGCACCAGCCAGAAGGAGAGGGATTGGAGGCCATCGCAGAGGGCTTCCGCCACCTTGGTTTCAAGGATGACCACGAGCAGAATGCGGCTGAGTGGATTGTGTATGATGCCCTGTATGCCTACTGTCAGGAGATGGTTCGTCAGGGCAAACCCGATGGCGCTTTCAAAGCAGACCCATCAGGGTCATCTGCGGGGAGCGTCAATCCGTATGATCGCACCGGGCAACAGGCCGGGCCGAAGCAGTGATGCTTTCCGCCGGTGAACGAGATCGGCGAGCAACAGCCCGGCTCATTCTGATGATGCGCGGACTGCGCTCACTTGCCTACGGACTGCTGGCTGTGTTGCTGGGCGTGGCCCTGGCAGGCGAGGGCTTCACGCCTGTGGCCATCGGTGCCCTGATCACGGTGTCCCTGGTCGGCGACATGGTCGGGACCTATGTGATTGGCCTCTTCGCCGATACGTGGGGACGGCGGCGCACGCTGGCTCTGCTTGCCCTCCTCATGGCTGCGACTGGGATCATCTTTGGGCTGGTGACGAGTTATGGCGTGCTGCTCCTCGCGGCGTTCTTCGGCACCCTCGGCACCTCGGCCTCGGAGACTGCACCCTTTCTACCGATTGACCAGACGATGATCGCGCAGGTGACCGCGCCTGAGCAGCGCACCTCACTCTTTGCCCGCTACAATCTGGTCGCCTCCTTCAGCGCTGCGGTAGGAGCCCTGATGGCAGGAGTACCAGGTCTGCTGACGCGAACCGGGTTGCCGCTTGCCACCGGTGTGCGTCTCATGTTCGGTGTCTATGCGGTGCTGGCGCTCATCGTGGCAGGGCTGTCCTTTCGGCTGTCCTCAGATGTCGAGGCAACGCACCAGAGTTCCGCCAAGGTGCAAAGCAAAAGGTCTCGGCTCGTCCCACCACTGTATCGCTCAGGCGGCATCGTGTGGCGACTCACGGCGCTCTTCAGCGTGGATGCGCTGGCCGGAGGGTTGGTGGTGCAGAGCCTGATGGCGCTCTACTTTCTCGAGCGTTTCGGTATTCCGCTCACGACGCTCTCCGTCCTGTTCTTTGCGGCCAATCTCCTCTCGGCGCTCTCGTTCCTGGCAGCGGTACCCCTCGCGCGTCGTTTTGGGCTGCTCAACACGATGGTCTTCACCCATCTGCCCTCAAATGTCCTCTTAATCCTGGTGGCCTTCGCATCCACGTTTCCCATTGCGGCGACCCTGCTGCTCATGCGCCAGGCGCTGTCACAGATGGATGTTCCCACCCGACAAGCCTACACGATGGCCCTGGTCGCCCCGGAAGAACGTACAGCGGCAGCCAGTGTGACCTCCCTGGCCCGCAGCGTCGGCTCCGCCACCAGCCCGGTCTTTTCCGGTTTACTGCTACAAGGACCTTTGCTCATCCTGGGGTTGCCGTTCATCCTGGCCGGAACGCTCAAAGCGGCCTACGACCTCACGCTGTGGTCCATCTTCCGGCACGTGCGCCTGCACGAGGAGACGTGATGAGGAGCACAGCGAAACAGGAAGCAGTTGCTTCCTGCTGTCATGGTCCTGGCTGATGTGATCGTCATGGCGCACTCTCCGGATCGGGGGGCGCAAGCGACAGATGAGCCCCATGCACCTGCTCGCTACGATCAAGCCTGATGCGGCATTTTTACTTCACCGAGTACGAGGTGGTGTCTGCTCTATACAGCAGACGTCAGTTCCGCTCCCGAGCTAGATGGAAGAGGTATGAAGAGTGATACAACCGAGGACGCAGTGCTCCTCGAACATGTGACAAAAACCTATCCAGGGGTCGAGCAGTCTCCGCGTGGTGCCTGGCTCGAATGGAGAGGCCCGGCGCTCTGGCTCCGCAACCTGCTGGGGGTGGTGCGCCTGACCAGCAACAAGGCTCCGCCGGTGCGGGCGCTGCACGACTTTAGCCTTCGCATCCAGCCTGGGGAGATTTTTGGGTTGGTCGGCCCCAATGGCTCCGGGAAGACCACTCTGATGAAGCTTGTGGCCGGATTACTCCGAGCCACTTCCGGGACCGGATCCGTCGCTGGCACGTGCCTCTCGAACACCCGCGAGATTCGTCGCAAGGTCTCCTACGTTTCGACCACAGGCTGGATGGGCCTGGAGTGGCCACTGACGGCAGAAGAGAACATTCGCTTTTTCGCGACGCTCTGCGGTATGCCTACCCCTCTGGCGCGCGTGCGCACTGAGGAGGCGTTGCAGGCTGTGAATCTCTGGGAGGACCGTCAGAAATATCCGTCCCAGCTCTCTAACGGCATGCGTCAACGGGTCATCCTGGCGCGGGCATTGCTTTTCCACACCCCACTGATCTTGCTGGATGAGCCCACAGTTGGCCTGGACCCGGTTCATACCCAGCTCCTGCTTGACCTTCTGAGGGGTCGCCTGAGCACGACCGGCCAGACAATTGTGCTCACGGACCACCAGGCGGCGGAAATGGAGGCCGTCGCAGACCGCATCGCCGTTCTCAACGAAGGTGAACTCGTGATGCTTGGGACACCTGGTGAGTTGCGCGCGGTGCTCAAAGAGTTGACCGTCATCGAGGTGCATACCGAAGAGATGGAGAGGCCTGCAGCGCTTCCCCCTCCACTGGTCCTGGCGGCAGAGCATATCGAACGACCCGGTGCTCTCTCGGTGCGCACCTGGCGGGTGTATGCCCGAGAATCTTCCGAGGCGCTGCAGACCGTCCTCGATTGGATCGTCCAGCCCACCGGACGGGTGGTCTTCCTCGCCGAGACCGCTCCGAATTTACAAGATGTCCTGGTCTTGCCATATGCTCCCCGAGGCGCTGCAACCAGCGGGCAAGAGGAGAGCAAGCAAGCTCACTAGGAGGCACGCCTATGACTACATTCCATACGCACGAACCCGATACCGCGCCAATGCGTAATCCGGGGCAACAACGACAACCCTTGTGGCGCCAGTTTGCCGCGCTCTGGGCCTTCGGTCTGCGCGAGTATCGGCTCTGGCAGTCCTATCGCGTCAACCAGGTGCTCTGGATGACGAATATCCTGGTGACCACCTTGTTGTTCTTCCTGCTCGGCCAGACCATTGCCGGTCAGGCTGCCGCCCTCTTGGGGCCAGCCTACGGCACGAACTATATGTCCTTTGTGGTGATCGGGGTGACCGTCAATGTCTTCATCGCGACCAATCTGAGCGATCCCTTCTTTCGCATTCAGCGCAGTTATTTTACTGGCACGATGGATCTCTTCCTGCTCAGCCCGATGTCTATCTATACGCCGCTGCTGGGGCTGATGGCCAGATCCGTCCTGGATGATTATCCGCGCCTATTCTTTACCTTCGGCTTTGGTATGCTCTTATTCGGCGCGACCTTTAATTTCTCGTCGTGGCTACTGGCCTTGCTCGTTACGGTGCTGTTCCTGGCCGCGGGTTTTGGTCTCGGCATGCTCAGCGCCAGTTCGTTCTATTTACTCGATATCAAAAGGGGGACGGAGCCCATTCAGTTTGTGATCCAGCAATTACTGGCTACTTTGCTGGCGGGTACCTATTATCCCATCACGGTCTTGCCAAAATCTTTGCAATGGATCGCGTGCCTGATCCCGCACACCTATGCCAATGATGCGCTGCGTCGTCTGCTGGACCCTGGAGCGCAGCCAGATGTGCCGGTCCTGCCCATCCAACAGGTCTTTCCCGGCATCACCCCGGTGCTGATTGATGGAGTTGTACTCATGCTTTTCACGGTGATCTTAGTGCCGCTCGGCGTCTTCGCCTATGGACGGGGCATCGAGCGCGCGCGACGGAATGGGACGTTAACACGATGGCAATAATTGATGTGCATGGTATCGGCAAACACTATAGGCTGGCGGGACGCGGGCGCGTCTCGGCATTAGAACAGGTCAATCTGCGCCTCAGCCCAGGGACCATTCTTGGTCTGCTGGGACCCAATGGCGCGGGCAAGACGACGCTCATCAAAATTCTGGCAGGACTGCTGCGCCCCGATAGCGGCGGGGGAACGGTTCTGGGTTACGATCTGCTGCACCAGCACGACAGTATTCGAGGGCTGGTGAGCCTGGTGGCTCCGACGGCAGATGTCGGGATCGATAACAACCTCACAGTGCGCCAGAACCTGGCCTTCTGGGCGCCTATTTTCGGTCTTCATGGCAGGCTTGCTCGAAACCGCATCGACGGCTTGCTGGAACGGTTGGGTCTGGCCGACAAGGCCGATTCCTGGCCCATGCATATCAGTGCGGGCCAGCGCCAGCGCCTGGCATTAGCGCGTTCGCTGCTAGCCGAGACGCCCTTGCTCTTTCTTGACGAACCGACCAATAAGCTCGATAGCGAGGGGGTGCGCTCGGTGCGGCAGATGATTGCTGACCTCAATCGGCACCACGCGGTCACCATCATCCTGACGACGCACGTGATGGAGGAGGCGGAGGAACTCTGCGGTGAGATCGCCCTGCTGCGCGAGGGCATGCTCGTTGCGCACCGGCCCACCGCCGAGTTGATGCGCTCGCTACGCTTGACGAGGCCCATTAAGGCCACCCTCAAGCGGCGAAACAGAGAGGGGAGAGCAGAAGCGCTGCCAACGCCAACGTTGCCGGAGACGACTGCGGTGCAGATCAGTGGGGCTTCGACTTCCAGCCCGATTGTGAACGTAGAGTCACTCGACATCCGCACGACCATACCCGCGCTCCTCGCATGGGTGCGTGAGCAGGGTTGCACACTCACGACGATGCAGGCGGAACCGGTAACCCTCACCGATGTGTTTCAGGCGCTTGCCGAGTATCGTTTGCAGGTGATAGAAGAGGGAGACTAAGCGATGCATGCGAGCGAACAACAACGCGGCGGATTGCGCGGATTTCTGCATGCCTGTAGGGTGGCCGCCTGGCTGGAATATCGCAATCTACGCTACTACCCCTCCAACCTCGTCCTGGCAGCGATTGCCGAACTGACGGCGGTCGGGGTCTGGTACTTTGTCGGGCGCTTCCTGAATGCGGGCGCGAGCCAGGAGGTGCAGCAGTACGGGGGCAACTACCTGGCTTATGTCGTACTCGGCGTGTTGCTCAATCAGGTCTGTCTGGCTGCACTGAATGGGCCATTTACGACGATTTCGGAGGCGTTCTGGGACAAGCGCCTGGAAACGTATCGCCTCTCGGTGCATGGCATCTGGGCCAACCTCATCGGGCGTCTGGGCTGGCAGGTGCTCTTCTCAACTTGCCTGCAAATCCTGATGCTGCTCTTGCTTCTGCTCCTGGGTGGAGTCACCATACGGACCGGCATCGCCTGGCCGCTCGTGCTGTGCGCCTTTCTGCTGCTGGTCTTGTCGAATGCAGGGTTGGGTCTGGCCGGGGCGAGCCTCTTCTTCCTGCTGGAAGTCAAAAGCGGCCAGGATCCCATCACCTGGGCCTACCGCTATCTGGTGATGCTGGCAAGCGGCCTGTATGTACCGCTCAGTGTCCTGCCTGGATGGCTGCAAAGGCTGAGCAGTATCCTGCCTCAAACGTATGGGCTCGCGGTCGTGCGGACGCTTGTTTTAACGGGCGCTTCCTGGAACGCACCGGAGGTCTGGGAGAATCTTCTCCCACTCGCAGCCGCCACCCTGATCACGCTCAGCTCCGGATATGCCATGCTGTCCATTGCTTTACGTCGGGCTGAACGTGGTGGCGGGATAGGGGTCGTCGTGTAGTGGAGCGCTAGCGTGTCGCATGCTCCTGGCGAGAAATACACAGGGAGAAAGGACTGAATGCACATGGGACAATACCTCACCCGGCAATCCGGAGGTGAACAGCAGCGCCTTCTTGCTGTTACATGGCGACGCGTGCGCTGGTTCAGCGTCTGTCTGTTCCTGCTTGTCGCGGCCTGCACCCCAATTCCGGCCCCATCCTCTGTCACACCCACGGCCACCAGGTCAGCACCGCAGGCTTCGATCACCGCCTATCATGGACACACCAGTACGGTCTTCGCAGTGGCCTGGTCGCCTGACGGCAGACGCATTGCTACCGGTGGCAATGACAGCACGGTGCAGGTCTGGGATGCGAGGACAGGCCACCTGAGCGTAGCGTACAGCGGGCATACAGGTACCGTGTATGCGGTGGCGTGGTCGCCTGATGGGAAGCGCATCGCCTCGGGAAGCGATGACAACACAGTGCAGGTCTGGGAAGCAACCAGCGGGCATCTGCTCCTCACCTATACCGGGCATACTGCAGGCGTGAGAGCTCTGGCATGGTCACCAGATGGGACGCGCATCGTCTCTGGTGGCAACGACAACACCATCCAGGTCTGGAACGCAACCAGCGGAAAGCGCCTGCTGACCTACACCGGGCATCTCGGCTCCATCTGGGCCGTGGCGTGGTCGCCTGATGGGAGGAGTATTGCTTCCGGCGGTAATGACAACACAGTGCAGGTCTGGGGCGCCATGAACGGGCGCTACCTCCTTACCTATCGAGGTCATGCCGCTTCGGTGAGAGAGGTGACGTGGTCGCCTGATGGCACGCGTATTGCCTCAGCGAGCCAGGACGGAACGGTACAGGTGTGGGACGCTGCGACTGGGCATCACCTCTTCACGTACACCGAGCATATAGCTCCCGTCTGGGCCGTGGCGTGGTCGCCAAGCGGAAGGTGCATTGTCTCGGCGACTGGCAATATTAGTGATGAGCGACGGATGGAGACCGTGCAGGTGTGGAACGCTATGACGGGGCACCTCATCAGCAGCTATCCTGTTGCGTCGAGTGCAACCTATGCCGACGGGACGTTGAGCGTGGCCTGGTCACCCGACAGCACGCACCTTGCCTCGGGCGGCGCCGATACGGTTGTGCATATCTGGTCTGTGCCAGCCTGTCATACCTAATACTAGGTGAAAGGACGATGTTTCCATCAAGACCAGGCGCTGTTGGTGGTGGAAGCTTTGCAACATTATGATGAAGCTCTTTGTATGTGTTGAAATATCTGTCACGCTGCCACAGGATGGAAGGAGTGTGTACGCATGACGATCCTCCTTGAAACGGTTGGCGATCCAAACTGGCAGGTGCTCACCATTGCTCTCGTTCTGGCTGCTCTCCTGATGCTGATGGTCGTGCGGACTCGTGATGCTCACCTCTCAGCAGCACGAAAGCGCCTGGAGAGCCGCCTGGTGCTCGTTGTGTGTCTGGTCGTCTTCGTGCTCATGAGCGGTGGGGAAATCCTGCTCCACTCCCAGCAGGCGTCGTCTCCACAGGGAAGCAGTCGGACCTCTACTACCATACCAACTTCTGTACCACGGGCCTCGCCAACGCTCAGCTCAGTCCCGTCGCCGAGTCCGACGCCGACTGCGACACCCCGTCTTGCCCGTTCCATTACGTCCGTGTTGACAACGATCTCGCGACGCCATCACCCACAGGGATTACCAGACGGCCTGGCTGCTATACGCGCGTTCGCTTCAGCGCACGCACCCGGAAGCGCAGGTCATTGCAGCATGGGAGAGGTATACCCGCTGCAGCATGCCAGATCAGAGCGGGGACCCGGCGGCCTGGACGATCCTGACCTTGACTCTGGCTCCTGGCTCTACCGATCGGTTTGGCAGGAGCGGAGACATCGACTATCGATTCACGATGAGCGATCAGGACAACGTGTGGACAATCAGCGGGATCTGCACTATCATGTCGGAGGGTTGCTTCGCGATCGATTGGGGCTAACTGAGAAGGACTGGTCGTGTTCTCAGTGCACCATGTCTCGCGCACCCTGCGCAATACACTGTGAGGCTCCTCTATTCACAGGAGGAGCGAAGAAGAAAGAAGCTGGAAGACCAATGCAGGTAATCATGGAGAGTCTAGGTGATCCGATCTGGCAGATCGGCGTGGGAAGTATCGCGCTCATCGCGCTGGTGCTGATTCTTGTGCTGCGCAGTCCAGATGTTCGCCTCACCGCATGGCAGCACTGGTTCTTGCCACGGATCATAGCGCTGGTGTGTCTTTCGCTCTTCCTCGTGCTGAGCACAGGCGTTGTGTTCAGCCATGGCGCAGATGCCACTCCCACCAGTGTGCATGCAACCCGCTCTCATCCATCGGTGACTGCCACGCCTCCTGTCATACCCTCACCAACATCAGTGCCTACCCCAACGCCTTCGCCGTTTCCTCATCTTTCTCCCACACCTGCTCAGGTGCTGACAACCTTCTGCAACGCCATCGATCAACACGATCTGAATGGAGCCTGGGAGCAGTACGCGACGCGTCTGCAAAAGGAGCGAACAGAGCCCCCACCTCCACACGGCTGGTTCAAGATCGTGGAGTGTAGCATCGGTGAGGTGAGCGATACATCGGCAACGGGTCTCCTCCAACTTCAAACAATTGAACCTGGTGGGTATGCCGACGGGGTCGAACGGCCGTTTCAATTTACCCTGAGTGTGGAAGATGGAGCCTGGAAGATCACGCAGATCGCACGTTGCTTTTCTGATGGCTGCCTGGATATCACTCCTACTATCGTTCCATGGTAGGCGACTAGCGCAGGCGAGAGAGAAGTGTGCGCAGCAGATACCGTCTACGCACGTAGGCTCCTTGAGAGCAGCCTGCCCACAGTGTTTGTGACAGAGCGACTATCCGAAAGGGGGAGAGATGTTCTCGGAGGTTCGCTGCTCCGTTGTACTCTTCAGGAAAGAAAACTGAAGAGCTCTGCTGTGACAGTTTTGAGGGAGAGCAACCATGAAGAGATATATGCGACACGCCAGGTGCTGGCTCCTCAGTTGCATTATGTTGATACTCGTTCTATCAGCCTGCAGCCTTGACGGAGGAGGAAACGGGAGTCAAACGGCCACACCGAGCAGTGGCAATGGGTACCCAACGCCACAAACCTCAGGCATCCGGCTCGGCCCGCAGCCCTGTCCCGCTGCTGTACAGTCCGCCGCTCACTGGGAGACGATTGTGGCCACGAGCGCTTCACAAAAGGTAGAGGGGGTACTGTGCGGCTACCTGACGGGCGCACCCACACTGCAAGCTGTGGTCAAGGTACGCTACGGGGGTACCGATGGCCTGCTAGACATCGATGTCTACACGAATATCGCCGACACGACCACATCACGCATCTTTCGCCTCAAAGGGCTGCCGCATGGTAATGTAGGGATCAGCGACTACAATACGCTTTTGACGGCAGAGATCGATCCGATGCCCAGCCAAAATGCGGCAGCCCCTGCCACACCAGCGCAGCAAGACCTCTACCGCGAATTCAAGTGGTCGGATGGCGCAGGAACGCTCGTGCAAGTGGCTTTTCCCGGCCTCTACCCCGATCTGACCCGCTACCAGGCAGAATATGAACAGAATCAGGTGAACACTGGCCAGGGATTTCAGCAATGGCGGCTGAGTGCAGTCACAACCGCTCAGAACTTCGCTGAATACGTCCTGGGATGGAATCCCAATACACCCACGACCGTGCTCAGCGGTGGTGGCACGCACGATGTGAGGGCGGAAATCCTGGTCAAGAACCCATCCGCGGGCAGTGCGACCATCAAGCTCTCGCTCACCCGACTTGAACTCAACACCAACGGTGGCATCTGGGAGGTCACGGATGTTGCAACGAATGGCATGGCGCTCACCTCTCCACAGTCTGCGCAGCAGCTGACCAGTCCCGTACAGGTGAAAGGGATCATCAATCCTGCCTTTGCCGGAAAGCCCAACACCATCACCATCTTGGACCATGATCGTACCGAGATTGGACAGGCTGCGATCCCGCAAGCAAGCGGCACCGGAAAACCAATCATTGCGACGAGTATCCCCTATTCGTCGAGCTTTCAGGGCGAGATACAGGAAGGCATCATCGTACTGTACACCTACACAGGCAATCATATCATTGCCGGCATAGTTATGGTGAAAGTGTTACTGAGTGCCTGATGGGTCATTTGCCATGTCCAATAGTATTGCCATTTCGTCTGTAAAAAGCGCACAGAACGAATAGCCGCTCAGGCACTCACGAAAGAAAATGCCCCATCCAACCAGGCACGGCACTCTGGCGCTATGTCAAGCATCTCATGATGTGCTCTCTCAGAAAGTGTCAATAGCATGTAGATTTGCTGAGCAGCAGACCAGGTCAACAGGTGAGATGCGGCTTTCGGCAGCACTTGTGAAATGATCACCTATGGCTTCCACCTGGATGTGCCTTCGTTTATCGTGTATGTAACGTCGCAACACGAGAAAAAGTGGGAGCTATCTCCAGATCACCCATCGATGAGACCGCCTTGCCAAACGGCAACGCCACACTTCATCGATGATAACTTTTCAGTGAATCACACGGCTGTTCAAGCAAGAATCTTCTATTTTTTGCTACCTCCCCAAAACAAGTTGGCTGTCCTGGCTACATTCCATATCCGTTCTTGAGCGAAGCCTAATGAGAGATGGTTAGAACGTATTTCCTATGACACATTGCCAATGATGAGAAAGAGAAGGTATAATGTGGACAGCAGTGTGACCTCCTGCCTCAAGATGTTCACAACGTCTTTTGCCCCGCATCGCGGGCAAAAACACGTGACATGTTTTGCCGAAAGGCGTAAAAAACGCGCGTGACATCTTTTGCCAGGCCCGCTCACAGTGCAAACAAATCGCATGAAACCGGCTGTAAGGCCGATGTAAACCAAACGAGCGGCGAGAGCGTGACTGCCTGCCTTCCAAGCAGGCTGTCGCGGGTTCGAGTGCCGAGGACTGATTACTCGGATTATCCTTTGCAAGGGGAAGGGGACCACTGTGCGCTCGTTTGCACTCCCGGCCCTTTGCCAGGTGCTTCCCAGATGGTTCCCGCCTTGTTTCGACACGTCCCACCCCGGTCCAGCCGCGCCATCTCTTGCTGGGAAGCACATTGCTGACTCGTGTAGCTTGTCCACGAAGATGATGGTTCACCTGGCATGGGATGCGGGGCCCATACCATGTTGCGGGCGATGGGAACCACCTCGCTTCTGCCAGGAGCGTAGGCGTAGAGCTTTCGGGCACCCTCGATTGGCCCTGCTTGCCGCCTTTTCCCGCCCCTATCCAGGTGTTATCCGTTGTCGTACTGTCTTCCACTGTTACACTTGTACTGTGCCGAAGGGACCAGAAGGGCATAGCGGACCATCTGCGTCCTTCCCTGGCTCTATTGGCTACGTGGGTGCTGCGTGCTCACACGTCCCACTTAGCGCTGACGCGTGGCACGCAGCACCCGCCGGACTGCTTCATAGGACACGCCGTAATCACGCGCAATGTGACGGAGCGGTTCCCCCTGCTCAACCCGCTGGAGCACGGTAGCCCATTCCGAGGGCGGGATTTTCCAGCGAGGATCAGGTGCGGCTTGAGGGTGGCCAGGCAGAGATACCAGCAGCGGATCGTCAAGGGCCAAGGTGTACCGGTCTTTCCGGGGTGAGGAAGCGGCAGCGTCTTTTCCTGTAAGAACCACGATCTATCAGAAAATCGCAACCAACCCTACGATGCGCTCTGAGAAGGGCACACAGCTGTTCCGGGCGAGGGGGAAATCACACCACTTCTGCCTGGAGCGCTGTCGGATGGCCTTCGCAAAACCCACATGCGGCCCTGCTTGCCGCCTTCTCCCGTCCGTGTCCCGGTGCTTCCTGTTGTTGTACCGCCATCCTGTGCTACGCTTGTTTTGTACAGATGGGACCAGCAGCGCACAGTGGACCGTCTGCGTCCTTCCCTGCACCTGTAGACAGTATGCAGGAAAGAGGCAAGGAAAGGTCGAGGTGCAGGTGGCGACCACACACCTGTGCAAGCGCTCTTGCTGCCAGGACATCATCGTGCCTCTGCGTAGGAATAGTAACTGTACAGCTAAGCTTCTTGCTGTCCACGCTGCTTCTGGACATGAAGCATGAGGCGACGGATGGTTTCATGCGAGACACCATACTCCTGTGCAACCGCACGAAGTGGTTCGTTGTTCTCTACAACACGATGAATAACCATCGGCCAGTGGGAGGGGGGAATACCATATGCTGGGTGTTTTGGTCCTGGTCGCCGTTTGCCTACAATTGGAAGAGGGCTGACGTCATGTGTTTCATCTTGAGCCAGCACGTGTTGGACCTTGAGACACAGTGTGCCAGACGGAGCAAGGAAGAGGGAGAAAATTGGTGACAGAGGAACCGACGGGTGTCGGTTCCGGTCGAGTATTTATGCAGTTTTCTAGTAATTATAGAACGCATGTTCTTTCGCATCGAAATCTCCTCTCTGCACTCGCTTTCTTGCCTCGGTGTTCTCACACATGCTTCTCAGTTATGCATTCCTGATTCTTCCGCTGCATACTCACTCAGCACTAATGGGTCTACAGTTCGTACTTTACTCTCATCATCTAGAACTGCTATACCAAGTGGCCAGCACAAGCATTGTGTTTCGTGTCAACAGTGAACGGTTGGGGGAGCCGGCGTGCTTCTAGGCTGAAAGCAGATGAGCATTATGTGGTGAGTGTTTTGCCCGTTAGCTCCCTCTGTTTGCGGGCAAATGAGGACGAAGTAAGATCGTGTAAGGGGGGAAACTGCGGACATAATCCGCCTTATTGGGCCAGTTAGTCTTCAAGCGACTAAGCTCACAGGTTATACTTCTTAAATCCTGATATGATTTCAATTCAAATTTGTGAAAATGTAGATATGCGTAATCTTAAGAAGGATGTATGAAGCTCAACTGAGAGCCGGTAGACAGTTCCTTGTCGCTAATGTGCTCGTAAAAACTGCCTGTAGTGTAGAACAGAACATTATGCTTTTTGTTAAGATGAGTTCCACCTCGGCGCTCATATTCATCTTCTACTGCCACAACCCTTGGATCAGTAGTTACCCGGTTGTCACGGACAATGGTAAAAACCGCATAGAGGTAGTTAGCCAGCGTGTTAGCATTGTAGTTTTGTTGCAGCTCGGCCTGCGCAGTTGTGACAAGCGCATCTATCATGATCAGTTGCCGGTCAATGGTGGCAATACCGCCAATCTGCCCTGACCATTCAGGACCTGTAAGACGCTGAAAGTCACGAAGGAACGCTTTATGTTCCTCAATCTTTTCTTCAAGAGTAAGGGACCTCTTGCCTTTGTTCGCCAATGTTTACGCTCCTTACTTCAGCTATATGGTGTAGTGTACTTACTGGGAGTGTAGTGTCCACTATCAACTTCTGTGTACTCACAGCCTGATAAGCTACAAGTGTTTCCTTTGAATGTGGTAGTGTCTTCACCAGACGCCTGACAAGGAGCATAACCAGGAATAGGATGAAGGCAAATCCTGATAAAGCGCCGAGTAGGTCGCCTCCTGCTTCCCAGCAGGCTCCTAGGGCTTAGCCAAGAGAAAGTGGAATCACCGCACCTGGCGTCTCACCTGTCACGTCGTACAGCAGAAAGTGTCGATAGGGATAACGCTCTGCTCCCGCGAGTAGGCTCATCACTCCACCCAAGGCAGAGAAGAGGAACCGGCTGAAAAAGATTGCGCATCCTCCCCTGCGCTTGAAGTAGAGGCGCGATCGTGTGATCGTGTGGGCAGGATTAAGAAGGCCGCTATCACGGTCTCTGTCGTGGCTAGCATACTAGCAAAGAGCAACGGATTGACACTGACAAGGTTCGCCCAGAAGGAGATCCAGCCCTGAATGAAACCGGGTTGACCAGCCTTCGCTGCTGTAACTTGTGCAACGAAGGTATTTTGAAATTGGGGTAGCCATTGTAATATAGCGGCAACGACCCAGACCAGGCCGAAGATGATACGCGCTATGCCGACTCCCCGCTCTCGCCAGTTCATCTGAATAGGACGACGTGACGAGATGGTGATTTGTTGCAATGGTTTTGTTGTTGAATTGTCGATCATAAAAGTTACTCCCAATCTAAATCAAATTGTTATGAATACCACATTTGCATATATCTGAATAGGGCCCTCGACCCCCAGCTGCATGTTCCAGAAGGAATCGCTATGATTAGACAGCCGTTGGTGATTCGTTAGCTCTCGGGTTCAGAGACAGAATCACCCATCTGACTTAATCGTCAAAGTGATGTTTAGTAGCAGAGTGGCTGATGTGGGCGTACTCATAGCCCGATACCAGAGGATTCTATTGAGTAATATTATGTAGTATTGTTCTTACACAAGTAGATTCGCAGGAGGTTACAATAAACTTGTTTGGTGAGAACATTCATTTTCAAGGGGGGAAAAGCCGCCTTTGGGGCAGGATCAGCCTGGACCTCTTGGCCCAACGACTGAAGCATGAGGAAGGTATAGGCCAGCATGACCAGGGCCAAATGACGATGCAAGCCCTCCCAGCTGCGTCCTTGAAAATGATCGAAGCCGCATTCCCCTTTGGCATCCTCATAGAACTGCTCGACCGGCCAGCGCAGATGCGCCAGTTCCACCAGGCGAGACAAGGGAGTGTCGGCAGGCAAACAACTGAAAAACCACTTGGGCTCGCCTTCCTCGCCTGGGATGGGGCGCTCCCCAAGCAACCAGCCTTCTGGCCCCGTCCAACTGCGTCCGTGGCTTTCACTGTGGCGAGCACAGCCCGTACCTGCATGGACTCGGATGGCCACGAATTGCTTGCGCAAGGGGCCTCGGCTGCCTTCGCGCCACTCCACCGTCTGCCAGGCGTCTTCTGGCTGAGCCTGGGTGATCTCTTGCGCGTCGTGGCGCGACGCGGGACGCGGTTTCTTGGGCTGACCGCGCTTGCGTGGACCAGGCACTGTTTGTTCCGCTTCGGCCTGCTGCATCTCGTGGAGCAAGCGGACCCCGAAGTCGCAGGCGACGGCACAGACATAGGACAGTTCTCGTTGGTCCAAGGCTTGCAAAAAACTGGGAATGCCATAGCCCGCATCCGTCACGATCGTCGCAAAGGGTACACCCCAGCCTTGGGCGCGATCTATCAGCTGGAGCGCCAACTCTGGCTTGGAGGCAAAGGTCACCGTTTCCGGGACACCGACCCGACGGCACCGCTCTCGATCTTCTGCCCAGACCTCGGGCAAATAGAGGCGCGCACTGAGCGGCCAATGCAACGGCTGGCTCATGTTCGGCTCAGCGACCACATACTCGGCGCTGACCACGAGTTGGCAGTTCCCTTGTTTGCCCAAGGTGCCCGAATACTGATGCTGCACGCCCACCGAAGCGTTCCCTTGTTTGGGCAAGCCCGTGTCATCCAGCACCAGGACGCCGTTGGTCGGGCTGCGCTCCACCAACAGGCGCACACGCTGTTCATCCAGGGCCAGCGGATCCCAGGCCGCATCGGTCAACAGGTGTTGCAATTGTTCCAGCGACGTGTTCGCCACCGCCTGGGCGATCGCCTCACAGTTCTTGCGCGGCAGATCGGTCAGCAATCCGGTGACATAGCGTTCCACCGAACTGCGGCTGGTGCTGCGTCGAAACAACGGCGCAAACGGCTCCAAATACGTCGCCAATTCTGGCAAGGGATCTGGAGAGCCCTTCGGCAAGGTGAGTGTCTTCATCTTCCTATCGTATCACAAAACTAACAGAGTAGTATTAGTAATTCTTCGTTAGCTTCGGAGAAATAGCTCTACAAGCCATTCAGCTTTCTTTAAACCCTCATATGTATGAGAACTCTTACCATCGATACCTACACACTTCCTCATGATGTCCAGTAAATGCCCACAGGATCAATGAAACTAGGCGCCTATCCGTCTTGCCAACGCCCCTCGCGAGGCTAAACTTCGTCTCGGTAGCAATACAAGGAGTGTGCTGCGCTCAGGCAAGACGAAAGGAGTAGGTAATTCTGTCTAGAACTTTCCAAGAGTACTGAGAGGGAGAAATTAGACGATTCTATCGATGTTCCCTACTTTCCTGCGAGGTATATCTATTGTTGTGGCAAGTAGCAGAGAAGTATTCTCGAGCTACATGATGTAGGAACCTCCGCTCTCTTGGAGAAATTGAATACTCTTCGTACTATACGGCGTCACGCTTATGTACGAAGTCAGGCAAGTCCTGAACTCGCAAATCTGATCTGCCTTCCGGTAACACAGGTCTGGCAGTGGACTAAAAAGGAACAGAGCAACGATGAGCACAAAAAGGTCTTCCGTAGGGGAGAAACTGCGGAGTATCTGGACGATTCCAGATCTACGCAACAAGATTCTCTTCACGTTGGGGTTACTACTGGTTTTCCGCATCCTCGCCCAAATTACTGTCCCCTTGACCCATCAAGAACAAATGAACCTGGCTCATCTTTTTGGCAGTACCAGGAACCAGAATCTGGGTCAATTGCTCGGCCTGTTTGATGTATTCTCCGGTGGATCCTTGCAAACATTTTC
>WNGD01004248.1_pt1 | contig 26431 bp, 26 predicted proteins | sample 5400671 | NCBI WGS metagenome assembly WNGD01 (sample SAMN13153369, study PRJNA577476) | soil metagenome | isolation source: 40 cm soil or saprolite under grassland replicate 2 | place: USA:California | collected 2016-06-15
CCCTACACCCTCTCGGATTGACTCTGCTGAGGCAGAAGAGCCTATCGAATCGGCTACTATTCGCAATAACTCACTACGTGATACCAGTTCCGTGTGTTCGTCTCGAACATGTTGAGGGAGTGCTGCCATTTCGGTTCTCTCCTTTCATCCATCCAGTGTGAAGATAGATATCATACTGGTATTACCATCTGCTTACAATAAGCTCATCTTGTCTCGCATCACAATACCATCATAATCTCTTGTGAGCACAGGCAAACCAAGAACGATGATGCCGTCCTGTTATGTCAACCACAGGCTCTGCTTCTCCTTGGCCATCTCCCGCAGTCTGGCTTGACACGGCGTGCAGTCCATCACGTCCCGGGACGTATACCAGAGTTTGACTCGTCCCACATGCGCCTCACAGACGGGGAGCAGACAATATGAGCAGCGCTCCTGGGTGGTCAACTGACAGGCGGAGCAGTACATCAAGCTCTTCGCTGGCTGCCTTGTTGTGAGGCCCTCAAGTAATGCTTCCTCCTGCACTTGCTCCGCCCCATCAATTCCTTTAAGAAGTCCAGTAAGGAGTTCCGTTGCTTGGCTGTCCAGGTTCATCGTTGCACCTCCTGGCTGATACCTTTCTAGGATACGCTTTTCTTACACACCCGATCTCAGTTGAAAAGAAGTGTAGCGCATTGATCACACAAATCCATCACAGTGAATGGCGTAATCAGCACAAAGCCATCACGATTTAACACAGGACACTCTCGCAGCTCTCTCACAACCAGAAGCTCTCACAAAACGGACGAGTTATGCGCCCATGTGGGGTCACCGCACTGCCTATGCCTCTGCTCTGGTAGCAGACTATGATATAGTGTGTGTAGAAACGCTGCATTGCAGAGACGTTTTCGACCTTAAGCACCTGAAGAGCTTGCCTACCAACCTCGTTTTAGTTGAATATGTTAAGGGACTTGAGCTTTTCGCTATTCCAACTCTCGTTGATCTAACTACGGAAGGATCGCGCAAGCCATGGTACCAGCAAACGACCACCAGGAACCCTCATGGTCCATCAACAAAGGTAATCGGATGAAGCATTCTTTGGAAAGAATTGCCATCGTCAACCGCGGCGAGGCGGCTCTACGCTTGATCCGTGCTGTGCGGGAACTAAATCGCGAACAGCATTTGAGCCTGACCACGGTGGCCTTATTCACCGAGCTAGACCGCCAGGCGCTCTTTGTGCGCGAGGCGGATGAGGCAGTCTGTATTGGTCCGGCGACTTTCGTCGATAGGCAAGATGGGCAGCCTAAAAGCAGCTACCAGCATCGTGAATATATTGAAGAGGCGCTGCTAGCCTCACAAGCCTCCGCGGTCTGGCCTGGTTGGGGCATCCAGGCCAGCGAATCCTGGCTCGCTGATCTTTGTGAGCGGCTCTTCATCACATTCGTTGGGCCAGATGCCAGTGTTCTGCGCCTTCTCAGTGACAGAATCAGCGCCAGGCAGCTTGCACAGAAGGCTAACATTCCAGTTGTACCCGCGAGCGATGGAGGAATCGAGGCCGCGCATCATCTTGAGGTGCAGATGATCGCCGACCTGTACGGGACGACCTGGGCGATCGACGTGTGCAAGTGTACACTTGTGTATCACGGCCAGAGGATATTCGCAGAATCTGGCTCTCATACGCTGCCTCAGGAGAAGGAGCACGAGCTACGTGAGGCGGCAATTCGGCTTTGCCAGCTTGCAGGCTACCAGAATGCTGGAAGTGTTACGTTCTTATACGATCCCGTCCAGCACACCTTCTGGTTCATGGAGTTTCATCCATACCTGAGCGCCGCCCATCCAGTAACGGAGGTCAACACAGGGCTGGACCTGGTGAAATTGCAGTTGGACGTGGCGTGTGGCAGCCGCCTGGAAGGAAAACCCGCCTCCGCTCCCCTTGGATACGCAGTCACTGCACACCTGTATGCAGAAGATCCAGATCAAGGCTTGGCGCCCGCTGGGGGCAAACTCGAACTGTTTCGTCTCGCATCTGGGCCGGGATTGCGCATCGATACGGGCTATGAGGAGACCGACTTCGTCCAAGCCGATTTTGATCCGCTACTTGCCACTCTGACAGCCTGGGGACGCAGCCGCCAGGAAGCGCTTGCCCGATTGAGTCGGGCGCTGTCCGAAAGTGCAGTCATCATCCGCAAGGGAACGAGCACTAAGGCGTTCCTGCTCGATCTCTTACATCGCCCCGCATTTGAAGCCTCTCAAGGTGATACCCGCTGGTCCGCACGCCTGAGTACAGGAGAGGATCATGCATTCCAGCAGTACGCTGTTGTGGCGCTGTTGCAGGCCGCAATCGAGGCCTATGACGCCGAACAGCGCCTGTCCGAGGCCGAGTTCTTCGCGAGCGCAGCCCGTGGACGACCCAGAGTGCGCCAGAGCGCGGATTTCCCCACCCACTTCCGATATCGCAGGCTCGTCTATAAGCTCAAGGTCTCCCGCCTCGGTCCCCAGCAGTATCGCGTGACCACGGGCGAACAAACTATCGAAGTAGAGCTAGAGCGACTGGGGGTAGTTAAACGGCGGCTTACCTGCTTCGGACGACGCTATCGTGTCCTTTCGCTCGCAGATGGACCCGACTGCTATGTGGAGGTTGAGGGTATCCCTTATCGTATCACACACGAGGAAGGAGGCCTGGTGCGCAGTCCTGCTCCTGCGGTGGTGGTTTCCGTGACCGTCACGCCTGGCGATCGCGTCAATGCAGGCGATCAACTTGCCTTCGTCGAGACCATGAAGATGGAGATGGCGATTACAGCTCCCTTCCCAGGCACCGTGGTGCATGTATTCGTGACAAGGCATGTGCAAGTTGATGCGGGAGCGCCTCTCATACATATTGAGCCTGCGGAATGGGTCGATACATCAGCTGATACCGAACCCATCCAGTTCGGAGATGCCATACTAACAGCAGAACCCAACGAAGATACGCTCCAGGTGCGTTGCCGTAGGATATTCGAAGCGCTGCGCTCTCAGATGCTCGGCTATGACAGTGACCCCAGCGATGCCCGGCGACTCCTGGGCGAACAGCGCGCGGTATACCAGCTCATTGAGGCTACGGACCAGGCATTGCTGCACGCTGAGAACGAGCTGCTCTCCATCTTTGCTGACATCTGCTTGCTGTTCCGCCGTGAGCTCGACCCGGCTGAGGCCAATGCGCGGGGAGAGCAGGTTCACAGCGCGGAGCATGACTTGCTCGCTTATCTCCGTTCTCGCGATACCCGTGTAGAGCGGCTACCGATGGAATTCGTTGCGAACCTGCAACGGGCGCTTGCTCACTATGGTCTGAGAAGTCTGGAGCCTTCGCCCGCACTCAACGAGAGCTTGCTCCTCATGTACAAGTCGCATCAGCAGGTCAATCAGCACCTGGCCACGGTCATCGCCATGCTTGAGAGGCGCCTGGAGCATGTTGATGAGCTAGCTTTCCTGGCCACCGCAGAGATGCATCTCGTTCTCGACCGGCTACTCCTGGCGATGCGGGAACGCTACCCGGCGGTGTACGACCTCGCGCGCGAGGTCCGCTATCGTTACTTCGAGAAGCCGCTCTTCGAGTCAGCCAGGGAAAGGGTCTACGAAGAGGTGCAGTCGCACCTCTCCTACGTTGCTGCACATCCCGGCACCCCGAATCGCGACGAGCTGATGAACTCCCTCGTAGCCTGCCCGCAGCCTTTACAGAACCTGCTCACGCGCCGCTTCTCTGAATCAGGAGTCGAGATACGTCTCTTCATGCTCGAGGTCCTCACCCGCCGCTACTATCGTATTCGCCTCCTGGAGGACTTCGAATCCAAGACCATAGACGGGCACCCATTCGTCAAAGCCGCCTACGATGATGAGGGCAGGCACGTCATCGTTGTGACCACCTTTGCTCTGTATGCCGATTTCGTCATTGCAGCAGCAACCATGTCCCACTTTGTGAGCCGCTTTTCTGCTGAGCACGATATCGTCGCGGATTTCTATACCTGGCGGTCGGAGCCCTTGCGCAAAGATGAGACGACATCGCAGGAGATTCGCGAAGTGCTCGATCAAACCAGCTTCCCACAGGCCATCCAGCGAATCGTCGTGGCGGTAAACGCTCCTGGTAAGGACCTCGGTATGGCGAGCACGCAGCATTTCACGTACCGGCCTCGCGAGAACGGTTACCAGGAGGATTACCTCTATCGTGGGCTACATCCCATGATGGGGGAGAGGCACCACATCTGGCGGCTTGCGAACTTTCAGATCGAGCGACTGCCTTCAGCAGAGGATATCTACCTGTTTCACGGGATAGCGCGTGATAATCCGAAGGACGAGCGGCTCTTCGCGCTTGCCGAGGTGCGTGATATGACACCTCTGCGGGACGAATTGGGCCAGATCCTCCAGATTCCCCACCTCGAACGCATGCTGATGGAAGCCCTGGAGAGTATCCGCCTGTACCAGTCCCACCTGCCCACCCATAAGCGCTTGCCCTGGAACCGGGTATTGCTCTATGTCTGGCCCTCACTGGAGCAGCAACCGGAGGAATTCCTGGAACTCATGCGGAAACTCTGGCCCGCTACCGAAGGGCTTGGCCTGGAAAGAATCGTGGTTCATGCGAAGATCGCAGAACCGGGGACCGGGGAACTGCGCAGCAGCATGCTGCACATCTCGAACCCCGGTGGCCGAGAACTGGTGCTCAGGGAAAGCGGGCCGATTGAAACGCCTATCGCCACACTCAGCGAATACCGGCAGAAGGTCGTGCAGTTGCGCCAGCGGGGACTTGTCTATCCCTATGAGATTATAGAAATGCTGACGCCAGAGCCAGCGGGCATCCGTACCGAGATACCTCCTGGCACCTTTACCGAATATGATCTGGATGAGGACAACCAGCTGGTGCCCGTCGATCGCCCCTATGGAAAGAACAGCGCAGGGATTGTGGTCGGGATCATCCGCAACTTCACACTCAAGTACCCGGAAGGAATGACCCGCGTAATTCTCCTCGGAGACCCAAGCCACAGCCTTGGATCGGTTGCCGAGCCGGAATGTCGGCGGATCATTGAGGCACTTAATCTTGCTGAGCGGCTCCAGGTACCGCTAGAGTGGTTTCCCCTTTCAGCCGGGGCCAAGATATCAATGGAGAGCGGTACCGAGAATATGGACTGGGTTGCCAGGACGCTGCGGCGCATCATCGAGTTCACCCAGGCCGGTGGCGAGATCAATGTGATCGTCAACGGCATCAATGTTGGCGCCCAGCCCTATTGGAATGCCGAGGCTACCATGCTCATGCACACTCGCGGCATCCTCATCATGACGCCCAATGGCGCGATGGTCCTGACTGGCAAGCAGTCCCTGGACTACTCAGGGGGTGTCTCGGCTGAGGATAACTACGGGATCGGCGGGTACGAACCCATAATGGGTCCCAACGGTCAGGCGCAGTACTTTGCCCTCGACCTCAGCGTTGCCTGTCACATACTGATGCGGCACTACGATTACACCTATGTGCTGCCAGGTGAGCGCTTTCCACGCCGCGCGCACACCGAAGACCCGGCAACACGCGATGTGCGTGACTTTCCGTATTTCAGCACGCGTCCCGAGGACAGCGATTTCACCTGCCTGGGTGACCTGTTCTCTGATGAGAAGAATACCGGTCGCAAACGGGCATTCGACATCCGAACAGTCATGAGGGGCCTGATTGATACCGATCATCAGCCGCTCGAACGCTGGCATGAGATGCGCGATGCGGACACGGTCGTGGTATGGGACGCGCATCTTGGGGGCTACCCAGTCGCTATGCTCGGTATTGAGTCCCGACCTCTTCCCCGGCGCGGCTTCATCCCTGGCGATGGACCGCAGCAGTGGACGGCAGGAACGCTGTTTCCGCTGTCAGCCAAGAAGGCAGCACGAGCCATCAACTCGGCAAGTGGCAACCGGCCGCTCGTCGTGATCGCCAACCTTTCAGGGTTCGATGGCTCACCGGAGTCACTGCGTAACTTAGTACTTGAGTATGGGGCCGAGATTGGCCGGGCGATCACCAACTTCAAGGGGCCGATCGTCTTTTGTGTGGTCTCGCGCTACCACGGTGGCTCTTTCGTCGTCTTCTCTAAGGCGTTGAAAGAGAACCTCGAGGTTGCTGCCGTGGCAGGATCATACGCCTCGGTTATCGGCGGGGTCCCGGCCGCTGCGGTCGTCTTCGCTCGCGAAGTCGATACCCGGACAAAATCCGATCCACGCGTGAAGGCGTTGCAGGAGCAGCTCGTGCAGGCAGACGATACCCAGAAAGCCTCTCTTCAAGTCAAGCTGAATGAGATCAGCTCAACGGTACGGTCAGAAAAGGTGGGCGAAGTAGCCAGCGAGTTCGATCACATCCACAACGTGCAGCGGGCGCAGCGGGTTGGCTCCATTGACCACGTGATCCCGCCAGAAGCCATTCGTCCCTACCTCATTGAAGCACTGGAACGTGGTATCGAGCGGGAACTGCAGCGAACCGCTGGGTGAAAGTTCAGGAGGGACGCTTGCGCCGCCCTCCGTTCCCCTTAAGCACATAGACCCTGTTATCAGCGCTGAGTGAAGCTTTCTCTACAAATGGGCTACGATGCCGATCATCCTCTAGCCGAGGGAGAGGTTGGCAAGGTCGGCGTCGCATTCCTCACGGGTTAGGTGCAAGTTTCTAGTATTTGGCCATAGCAGGTTGCAAGGCTGGTCTGGTGATTCATCATACTTCGACTTGGTCGCGTTGTCTCGCGCGTAGCAGGTGATAGACCAGGAGAAGCTGGGTTAGTGCCAACGGATGGCTATGCCGACTATCCCGTGTTTGGGAGTCGGAGTATTGACCAAGGTCTGCAAGTGAGGCAGCACCACACGCATCCAGGTGATCTAGAATACAACGCTCTAAGGCACGGGCTGGCTCATCAGGGATGGAGCCATCTATCTCCAGGTACTCGACGGCTCGACCATCCTCGCGTCCCAGGGTCGAACGCACACAACCCGATTGGTCTTCGGCAATGACCTCGCTCAAATCGGGATGATGCAGTGTCCCATGCAAGGTCAGATGTACATTGAGATGCGCGTCACCATCTTGTTCAGGGTTAGAAGACACGCCTGGAAAAAAAGAGATCACTACATCCGCATGATCTCGCTGTGGTCGGATGTACGCCGCCGAATCATGCTCACGGAGAGCGAGTTCGCGTAACACCTCTTCTTGCGTATACCCACGCTTTGCCGTATCACGGCGAATTTTCCAGCGCCACCTCAATTCCTCGGGTGGGTTAAGAAAGACGCGAACACTATAGGCATTGCGCATCTCTTGCCAATACATTCCGAGCAGACCCTCAACAATGAGGTAGTGATGCGGGACAATGTATTGCGGAGGCCCAAAATCACCCAACTTATGGTCGTAGTGTGGTTTTAGGATGGCTTGTCCGGCACGCAGCAGTCGCAGGTGCTGTGCCATAATATCGAGATAGTTGCATTCAGGGTTCAATGGGGTGATACCAAATGCCTTGCGCTGCATGCGATTATACCGATGGTAGTCGTCCGTACAGAGTACCGCTACATTCTCGACGCCCAAAATCTGCGCGATGCCTCGACTCAGCGTCGTCTTACCCGCAGCACTATCCCCAACTATTCCCAGGATGATGGGTCGCTTAACCCCCACAAGAGTAGGACGCTTAACCCTTACAAATGGTGCAGCCATAACGTTCTCCAAACTCCTTGTACCGCAAGGCCCTGGTTGGTCACCAGGTGCCAGTATCACTTGCCAAGATATCCTCGCTCACAATCGTCTTACATGGAATGCCAGCCCTTCGCTACCGCTGTGCTTGAGGTGTCGTTCACGCCAGGTCCGCACGCAACGCTCTGCTCTATTGATGGATTACACAAAGCTGATACGGCTGGCTTCTCAAAAAAAGTCGGGCTTATCTGTATAAGCTGGCTAGTGCCTATGATATAATGGTACTTGACAGGTTACATAAGAACAAGTCGCAATTTCCTATGCTTAGCATAGATTAGAGTTTATGAATGAACTGGTCACGCCTTGACAGCCTCACCATACGCCAGCTTCGAGTGTTTTGCACTGTCTCACGACTCCTGAGCTTTACGCAAGCTGCGGAAGAACTTGGCTGCAAACAACCTACTGTATCGGCATTGGTAGCAGAACTGGAACGAGCGACGCAGCTAACCCTTCTAGAGCAATGGGGGAAGCGCCTCGCCCTAACGGATGAAGGTCGTGCACTCTTTGCGCACGCTCAACAAGTCGTTGCGGCAGCGGATGAAGCATCGAGGGAAATGGAGGAGCTACGTGGAAGCGCCTCGCTTGAGGCTGTACCATTACGTGTCGCTGCAGATACAACGGTGGGGACCTATGTTTTACCCCATCTCCTGGGCGCCTATCACCGGCGGCGATCAACCGTCGTTCTCAAGCTACGTGTAGCTAACCGCGCTGAAGTTCGCGCTTGCTTGCTAGCAGGGGAGGCGGATCTCGTCATAGCAGGTCGACCTCCAGCGGTTGACGGGCTCGTGGCCGAGCCATTCCTGCCTAATCCATTAGTGGCGGTTGCGTCTCCTGACCACGTATTAGCCACATATGCGCATGTGCCGTTGGCTCGCCTTGCAGAAGAAGTCTTCCTCCTCCGCGAGGAGGGCTCGGGTACGCGGGCTGCCGTGGAGGAGTTGTTCGAGGTAGCAGGGATGCCACTCAAGATCGGAATGGTACTCGGACATGTTGAAGCAATCAAACGGGCGGTTATAGCAGGTCTGGGTGTGAGCGTCATTTCAGAGGTGGCAGTGAAGCGCGAAGTTCGTTATCGTACACTCGCTATCCTACAAGTAGAACATTTCCCAATCCAGCGCCGCTGGTATATCGCGCGTCTTGCTAAGCGGCCCTTGAGTGCCAGCGCTGCCGAATTCATCGCGTTCTTGCGCGAATATTGGTTACGGAATGAATGATGTATCATTCGCCAGCCTGACAATTATTGGGAATCGCTCCCGTTTTGCAAAAAGAGCTGCCGAAGGGCAGTTGCAGCCAGTGATAGCCTCCGGCCTTTCAAGTGGACAACATACCAATGTCGTTTTAGTGGAAACCCCTGTACATTCAGCATGATCAGGTCGCCGTTGGCAATTTCAAGTTCGACTGACTCCCAGGGTACCACAGCGATCCCCAACTCGGCGATTACCCCTTCCTTGATCGCTTCGATGCTGCTCAATTCTATACTGGCCTGCAAGGGCATACCTGCATGTGCGAAGTAATGCTCTGTATCTAGCCTTGTAGTGGACCCTTGTTCGCGTAGCAGGAACGTTTCCTTTTGCAGATTTTGCACTGTCACTGTTGAGCATCTCGCCAGCCGATGGGATGGTGAAGCCACGACCACCAATTTGTGGGGCATCAAAAACTCTACAACGAAACGGTCTTGCTCCTCGACAAGGCTCATCACCGCCAGGTCTACCTCGCGGGAGAGTATGCGTTCTTCAATGGAATGACGTTCAGCAACCATGAGCGTGACGTGGACTCGAGGGTAGAGAGTATGGAAGGCTCCAAGCAATGGAAGTACAACGTAGGTAGCAGCATTCGTGCTTGCGCCAACCAAAACGCTTCCCCGTCCAAGTGTGTGAATCTCGTTCACTAGAGGGGCGGTTTCAGCAAGCAGGGCGAGGATCCGTTCGGCATGGAGTAGGAATTTTTCGCCTGCAGAAGTCAGCAAAATACCTCTACCACTGCGGGTGAAAAGTCGCAAGCCCAGCGCCAGTTCAAGTGTCCTGATCTGCTGGGAGACAGCGGGCTGAGAGAGATAGAGAGCCTCAGCAGCCTTCGTATAGCTGAGACAATGTGCTACAATGCGAAATACCGTAAGCTGATGCACTGTGAAGTCTTGATGCTCATATATTATATCCATATGCAAATCGTAGCATGCAGAGGACGAAAAGAAAAGCTTCTCTAAAACTCCTCATTCTGCAATAGGGCTAAAGCTATTTACAGCCATCATAAAAGGGAAGTGGCATGAAAGCATGGAAGTCAAAACGCAGCCTTGTTAATATAAAGTCCAATCTATGGAATTGATAGCAAACTGCTACTACAACTAATAATTTTGCCATGCTATACTTCTCGTAGCGAGAGTAATACATACTAGCGTGAGGAGAAATCAGCATGATAATAGAGGTCCAACCCGAGCAGAAGAGCCGCTGGGCATCCGGAGTCATCCCCTACGCCCAGATGGGCTACTGGAGACCCGACTATGAACCGAAAGATACAGACATCCTTTGTGCATTTCGTCTGGTGCCTCAAGAGGGCGTAGATCCTGTTGAAGCTGCGGCGGCTGTCGCTGGCGAGTCTTCAACTGCCACCTGGACCGTGGTCTGGACCGATCGTTTGACAGCATACGAGGACTACCAGGCCAAAACCTATCAAGTCGTTCCAGTTCCTGGTACAGATCAGTACATTGCATTCATTGCCTACGATTTGGACTTGTTTGAAGAGGGATCTATCGCGAACCTGACCTCCAGCATTATTGGCAATGTATTCGGCTTCAAGGCGCTGAAGAGCTTGCGCCTGGAGGATATGCGCATTCCGCCGCACTATGTGAAGACCTTTCAAGGCCCGCCCCATGGAATCGTTATGGAGCGTGAGTATCTCGATAAGTACGGTCGCCCGTTGCTTGGGGCTACGACAAAGCCAAAACTTGGTCTTTCTGCTCGTAACTATGGTCGTGTGGTGTACGAGGCCCTTCGTGGTGGCCTGGACTTTGTGAAGGATGACGAAAATATTAACTCCCAGCCCTTCATGCGCTGGCGCGACCGCTTTCTCTATTGTATGGAGGCCGTCAATAAAGCCAGTGCTGAGACCGGTGAGGTCAAAGGCCATTACCTCAACGTCACTGCTGCGACGATGGAAGATATGTACGAGCGTGCCGAGTTTGCCAAGGAACTGGGAAGTATCATAATCATGATCGACCTCACCATTGGCTACACCGCGATCCAGTCCATGGCGAAATGGGCACGCAGGAATGGTCTGATTCTACACCTGCACCGGGCAGGCCATGCTACATACACGCGCCAGAAGACGCACGGCGTATCTTTCCGCGTGATTGCCAAGTGGATGCGCCTGGCGGGAGTCGACCACCTCCATGCTGGAACCGTCGTTGGGAAGCTGGAAGGTGATCCGATGATCGTGAAAGGGTACTACAAGACACTGCGCGACTCGAAGTATGACGCCGATCCCTCCCTGGGTCTGTTCTTCGAGCAGGATTGGGCGTCTTTGCCAGCGGTCATGCCTGTTGCCTCAGGTGGTATTCATGCGGGACAAATGCATCAACTGTTGCACCACCTGGGTGAGGATGTGGTACTCCAGTTTGGGGGTGGTACCATCGGTCACCCGCAGGGCATCGCTGCCGGTGCAACGGCAAACCGCGTGGCTGTGGAAGCCATGATTCAGGCGCGGAACGAGGGGCATGACCTTATGAATGAGGGACCGGAAATCCTTGAGAAGGCAGCGAAGTGGTGTGGTCCATTGCGCGTTGCACTCGAACTCTGGAAGGATATCACCTTCAACTACGCATCGACCGACACACCTGATGTTATGCCAACCCCGAATTACTAGCAGAGCGGAGAGGAGTAATCGACATGGCTTTTCATCTAACCCAGGGAACGTTTTCTTTCCTACCCCCTTTAACTGATACCGAGATCAGAATGCAGGTAGAATATTGTCTGGGCAACGACTGGCCTATCAACATTGAGTTCAGTGACGATCCCCATCCGCGCAATGCCTATTGGGAGATGTGGGGACTGCCGATGTTTGACGTGAAGGATCCGGCGGCGATCCTCTACGAGATTAACCAGTGCCGTAGAGCCAACTCAAATCATTATATCCGCGTGGGTGCATACGACCGCAGGAAAGGCCGCCAAACCCTTGCTCTCTCGTTCATTGTGAACCGACCACCTCATGACCCAGGCTTCGCTCTGTCTCGCCAGGAGTCGCATGATCGCACCATTCGTTATACCCTCCATAGCTATGCGATGGACAAGCCCAAGGGAGAGCGGTTCACGGATACTTCCTTGCAATCAGATGAGAAAGATGCGGCCGCATCTTTCTAGCTGCCTCTCGTTCTACTTGAGTGCGCACACTAGATGCGCAGCAGCGTTTCTGCACGCATATAAAGGATGACCAAAGCTTGACCCTCTGTATACTGGACAATAAGCAACCAGAATACACTTCGCTAGAGATGGCCGTTACTATTGTCCAGTAGTCTGCTGAGGGAGCTAAGCATAACTAACGAGATCGTACTTGCCCTTGTAGGCTCTGAAGGAGACCATAGACATGATTCCACTTGCTCAATCCGGGGAACCTGGCGATATTATTGATCCAGTTCTCGATGGTCCCGATGATGACAGTGCGGATGTATCAGCCGTTCTTCATGAGTCACAGGTCATGGAAGTGCTGCAAAAACTTGATCAAGAACTTGTAGGGCTTACATCTGTGAAGACACGCATTCACGAAATCGCGGCTTTGCTCCTCATTGATCGGATGCGCCGTAGCTTAGGCTTGACGGCGCGGCCGCCCTCTTTGCACATGTCCTTTACAGGTGGGCCGGGTACTGGTAAGACAACGGTAGCCATGGGCATGGCTACTATCCTGCATCGGCTCAACTGTGTACGCAAAGGGCATCTGGTGGCGGTGACACGCGACGATTTGGTTGGTCAGTACATCGGTCATACTGCGCCGAAGACTAGAGAGGTTCTCAAAAGGGCGATGGGCGGTGTACTCTTCATTGATGAGGCCTACTACCTCTACCGTCAGGAAAACGAACGCGATTATGGGCAGGAAGCCATCGAGATCCTCTTGCAGGTGATGGAGAACCAGCGCGAAGATCTCGTTGTCATTCTCGCAGGCTACAAGGATCGCATGGAAACCTTCTTCCAGTCCAATCCAGGAATTAGTTCGCGCATTGCCCATCATCTGGATTTCCCTGATTACTCACTTGATGAGCTTCTTGCGATTGCGCAACTCATGCTCGCGGAGCAAATGTACCGTTTTAGTCCAGAGGCCCTTAAGGCGTTTGAAGCTTATCTCAAGAGGCGGATGCAAATGCCTCGCTTCTCTAACGCTCGTAGCGTGCGTAACGCTATAGATCGGGCACGTCTACGCCAGGCCAATCGTCTTGTCGCCAAAGGTGGAATCATCTCTAAGGTGGATCTGATGACCATTGAGGCTGAAGATATATTGGCGAGTCGTGTGTTCACAGAGAATATGCCAGACGACGAGCAACAGCTTGATATCTCTCAGGATGCCAGTAGATCTCATGGCCCTAACGCGACAGCATAAGGTTCAGCCTGGATTTGTGACTGTTTTGTAATGTGAAGCAGTACAGCTGTTACGGTATTGTGAGGCCAATGTTACATAATTTCTTTAACAGAGTGAAGTAGTGTACTCACTTGTAGTTGAGATAGTTGGTGATCTCATGGAAAAACTTGCACTTCAAGTTAAATTATGCGGTAACGGTAATTACACACAATATCTCATGATGGGCATACCTACGGGTCACAAAATAACAGTCGTATGTTGTGAGTATGGAGTACCATGTTGTGATTAGTAGGGTAGTAGAGAATATGGCACGTGGCGGTGCCATTCCTTCCCAGGACGAGGAGGTCCGCTATGATCGCAAGAGATATTATGACCAGCAACGTCTATACGATCTCTCCAGAGGCAAGTGTGCAGGAAGTTGCACAACTACTGGTTCAGAAAAATATTAGTGGTGTGCCTGTTATCGACAAAGATGGTAAGATCATTGGTATCGTCACGTCAGCCGACATCATTGGTAAAGTCAATCGAGAAGGTCTGTGTGTTGCTGATATTATGACTCCCGAACTCATTTTTGTCGATGAAGAGACACGGGTTGGCGAGATTGCCATGCTACTTGTCGAACGCAATATCAAGCGTGTCCCGGTCATGCGGAATGGCAAGTTAGTGGGTATTGTTTGTCGCGCAGATATTGTCCATGCAGTCGCACAAGGACACTTGATCATCAGGCATTGGTAGCAGAAAAGACTATCATTCCGAGCGGGCCGCGAGCCAGGAGTCAATGTGTGGCCAGGTAAACTTCAGCGCACCACTTCCTGCCATCATACCAATGTGACCTCCTTTCACTTTCAGCAGGAATTGATCCTGGCTGCTGACCTTCGTCATGATGCTTTCCGATTGGCAGGGCGGCGAGATATGATCGGCTAGTGCGATCACATTGAGCAGGTTGGCATGGATGCGACTGAGATCCACTCGCTCGCCACGAATGACCATCGTTCCCTGAATGAGCCGATTCTCCCGGTAGAGCTCCTTGATGAGCTGCAGATAGGTTGCCCCGGCCATGGGGATGAGATCGGTGACCCAGGTGTTCATAGCGTGCCACGATTCCACAAGACGGGGGTTATCCAGGTTGTCCCACAGCGTCAAGTAGGAACCGATATAGTTCTCGACCGGCTTGAGCGCCTTGGCTCCGTAGTCGATCATCTGGCCGGGTACGTTGCCGAATGCGCCGACAATCTTGTCGGGATCGAAGGATGAGGATCGCACCGATGCACCAGCCCAGCATGGTAAACTCATCGCAACCTGAGACCGCTTTCATCTTGCGGATGGCGCGTGGCAGGTAATCCAGCACATAATCATCGAACTTCAGTTCTTTATCTTCGAGGCCAGGTGCTCCCCAGTCAAGCAGGTAGATATCATAGCCTTGCTTGACCATATACTCTATGAAACTGTTGCCCAGCCGCAAATCAAGGATATACGGCTTGTTCATGAGCGCGAAGACGAGAAACAACGGCACCTTGTGCCGCTGCTCGGCGGGGACGACGGGAATATAGCGGTACAGTTTGGCCTTGTTGAGTGTCCAGATCACTTGTTTAGGTGTCTGGCCAACCTTTGCCCTGCTGGAACTTACCCGTAACAAGGTATGAGTGTTCTCTTCGATTCGCTTCAATTCGTCTTGGAGAGCGGCTGGGGTCGTGGGTAATGGTGAGACGGACATTAGCGAGCCCCCTTTGCTTTTGCTGAAGTGTTTGTTACAGGATTTGACACAGAGACTGCCTTTATGGCGCGTAGGATGTCATCCAGCTTGGCATCCTGATCGTCCAGACGAGTCTCAATGTTGGTCAGGCGCTCCGCCAGACTCGTCATGTCGGTTCGCATCGGCATGTTCAGTCCAGCCAGTACCTGGGTCATCATTATATCGATAATGCGTTGGAACGGTTGTGATAATGTCAAATAGGTGTCTAACCACTGACCTGTTGCCTGGCTGTAGGCCTCCGAATTGACCAGGTCGATCATCATCTTGGACCAGCTTTCCAGGCTGGCATCACGCATCGATTTCCAGGTTTTCAGGCTGGCGTCGCGCATCGTATTCACGGCGTCAAATGGATCAAGTGGATTGTTCGTTTCTGCTTGATTGCTCATGGTAGTTAATAGTTCCTTTCCTTCCAGTTAGCTCGCCTCATGTTCACTAGCTTTAGTGTATCTTCTGGCCACTTCGCGAATGAGGACACTCACACTTCTCCAGGTAAAAGCATAGCCTGCTGAGATCTCAAATCCGTCACAACCACCCTCTCCTCTCCTCACAAACCTGTCTCAATTTGCCCTTACATTGACTGCCAATAGCGGCTTTTGCAAGTTAGCTTGTAGAGCCGACCGAATCGAAACGAACAAAGTAGTACCCGGATTCGTACCAAGAAACATGCTCTAATCCGTTTGAGATGCTAACGTGATTGTAAAGCGCTGCAAGGTGATCAAATTGTGTGGCCAGGACACTACACTTCGTAGTAGATTGAGTGTGTAGATTGATCAAACGCTGGAATTGAGCTGGAGCATTTCAGTGGCAGCTCACATCTGATCGCTCGTGAACCGAAGAAAACGGAAGGAGAGCGCCATCTTCCTCCAGCTCACAAGGAGGCATTAACATGCTTATACAACAAGAGAAGAAGCCACCTGTCACCTCTCACTATACAGATGTGCAATTGCTCGCAGGTGCAGAGGAGGGAGTGGAGGTAAGACAACCAGGGATCGCATTACGGATAGGAACAGCTATTGATGCGGGTATAGAACGTAAACTGTGGCCCAACGAAGATACGCTCGCCGTAATCCACGAGGCCATCCCTTCTGCCTCGTCGAAGCCGTTTGTTCTCCTCACTGTAGCAGACGGCATGGGGGGACAAGGGCACGGACAAGAAGCGAGTCGGCTTGCAGTTCAGTCCCTGACCGAGTATGTAGCTGGTTCACTCTGCTCAAAGCAGGGGACGCCACAGACCTTTCTCTCCTTGCTCGAAAAAGGTGTACAGTATGCCAATCGGGTGGTGTATCAGCGCAACTGGGAGCAGAGAACCGAGATGGGAACGACGATGACGGCATCCTTGATAGTTGATACCACGGCCTATGTGGCGCACGTTGGCGATAGTCGGTTCTACCTCTATCGCGAACCCGGTGGATTGTCGCAAATCACGCATGACCACTCGCTCGTCGCCGCTCTCGTGACAGCAGGAACCATCCAGCCGGAAGACATCTATACCCATCCCATGCGCAATCTCATCTATCGCTGCCTGGGCGAGAAAGCGAGCGTGGAGGTGGACGCCTGTGCCGTACCGCTTGTTGCTGGTGACATCCTGCTGTTCTGCACTGATGGGCTGTGGGAAATGGTGCGCGACCAGCAGATTGCCGCCATCTTGACCTCGCCTATGCCTGATCCTTCGCGTACCGCCCATGCACTCATGCAGGCGGCCCTGGCAGACGGAGGGGCAGACAACGTGAGCGTCATTGTCGTGCAGGTGGGCAAAGTGTAGCTCCAGGCCTGCTGCAGAGCAGGCTGTGTTTGATCTTTCTACTTGATAGCCAGGAGAAGGAGCAAGGCAATGATACCACGTTTTACGATTGGGATCGAGGAAGAGTTTCAAATGGTGGACAGACACACCGGTCAATTGAGTCCAAGCATTCAGACCATTTTGGAAAAGGGACATGCCTTCTTTGGCGAGCTCATTAAACCCGAGATGCTCCAATCGACGGTGGAAATCAACTCGGATATCTTGCCTGATATCCCAACCGCTCGTCAAGAGATGCGGGACCTGAGAGCGACGCTTGCCGCCCTGGTGGAAGAGGAGGGGTTGGCGCTGGTCAGCGCCGGCACCCATCCCACAGCAGCATGGCAGAACGAACTGAGGTCACCCTATGAGCGTTATAGCCAACTGGAACAAGAATTTCAGGATGTCGCCCGCTCCATCTTGATTTTCGGCTTGCATGTCCATATTGGGATTGAGAGCCACGATCTAGCTGTTGAGTTGATGAATCAGCTGCGTACCTGGCTTCCCCATTTGCTCGCGATCTCCAGCAACTCCCCATGCTGGGCTGGCCGCCTCACCGGCCTCAAGTCGTATCGCTCTGTCGTCTGGAAACCTTTCCCGCGCAGCGGAGTACCAGAAGTATTCCCCTCCTCGGGCGACTTCGACACCTATGTCCAGACACTTATTAAAACAAGCTGCATCGACGATGGCAAAAGAATCTGGTGGGATATTCGCCCGCATCCGTTTTTCAGTACCATCGAATTCCGCATCTGCGATATGCCCGCGACCTTTGACGATACCATCGCCATTGCTGCGCTCTGTCAGGCGCTCGTCGCCAAGTTGACCTGGCTCTACAAGAGCGGTCTGAGGACTCCCGCCCTATCGAGTCACTTTATCGAAGAGAACAAGTGGCGCGTCATGCACGCCGGTTTGGACGCGGAAGTGATTGATTTCGTGCAGGGCCGTCGCCTCAGGATGCGCGAGTTTATCAGCGAACTCCTTGATTTCGTGGAGGAGGTCATCGACGATCTGGGCAGCCGCAACGAGATCGAATACCTGCGCAGGTTACTTGAAGACCCACGGGGAACAGGCGCCGATCGCCAGATAGCCCTCTATGAGCAAACGGGCAGCATGGATGACGTGATCCAGTTACTGATGCAGCAGACGATGCAGGGCATACCCGTGAAAGTATCTACATGATCGGTTCAAAGTAACTGTTTCAGCTCCGCATAATAGCGATCTAATCCAGATGATGGTATCATGGTAAACACTCCTTGAAAGAGATCCGAGGGGTAAACTCGGTGAATATGTCTTGTAAAAAACCCATCATGCGCTCTTGTTAGTACCAGCGATATAATCCTCAAAAGTGCCAGGGGAAAACTCCCCAGTTGGGGAGCATGGGATATCCTCAAAGCAACGTGGCTTTCATGGTCACGATGCTTTGAGGAGGGAACCCATGTTAGCACTCGAGGAACGATTCATGATCAGAGAACTGTATCGCAAGGGGGTCTCAATCAGCGAGATTGCCCGTCGGACTGGACGAGATCGCAAAACCATTCGGCAGGTCGTCAACGCACCTGAACTCGCACCAGCCAGGCACCCACGTCAAGCCAAGGCGTGCAAAATCGATCCCTATGCCCCTTACCTGGAGCTGCGGATGGCCGAAGGCGTCTTCAACGCCCGGAAGCTCTACGGGGAAATCCTGGCACAGGGCTATCCCGGGAAAGAAAGTAAGGTGCGCGAATTTGTACATGAGCGACGCCAAGACAAGGAACCGATGGGTTCGGTCCGCTTTGAAACGGCTCCTGGAGAGCAGGGGCAAGTCGACTGGGGCTCTTTCGGGTTCATCACGCACCACGGACGCACCTATCGGCTCTATGCTTTTGTCATGACGCTGGGCTGGTCGCGAGCCTCCTACCTGCGTTTTACGATCTGTTCGGATACCACCTGGTTCATTCGGTGTCATCTGCACGCGTTTGCCTACCTGGGAGGTGTTCCCAAGCGGCTGCTCTACGATAACCTCAAAAGTGTCGTGCTCAGGCGTGATTCTGAGGACGTCGTGCAGTGGAACCCGCGCTTCCTGGACTTTGCCGATGTAGCGGGATTTGCTCCGCAAGCCTGCAAACCGCGTCGACCACAAACGAAAGGCAAAGTCGAGCATGGGGTGAAATATGTGCGGGGCAATTTCTGGCCGGGCTTGCACTTTCGGGACCTGGACGATCTCAACACCCAGGCGCTGGCCTGGCTCAACACCACGGCCAATCCGCGGGTGCATGGCACCACCGGCGAGGTGCCGTTTACGCGGCTGCGCTCGGAGGGATTACAACCGGCAGACAAGGCGTTGAGCTACGACACGAGCGTACTCGTCACGCGCAGAAGTAGCAAGGATTGCTTCATCTCGTATGCCGGCAATCTCTACTCGGTTCCCGCTGCTTATGCACGCAAGACGCTGCAGGTCAAAATCACGGAAGCGGAGGAGTTGGTGATTTGTTCGGAAGGTGGGGACGTCCTGGCGCGCCATCGTATCTTGTGTGGCAGGCAAGAACGCAGTGTGCAGGTGGATCATTACCGAGGACTGGGGACGCCTGGCTCACGCATCGAGCAAGCTGCTGCCATGCAGGAAGGAGCTCCTGAAGCTCCCTCACTGTTCTGGGAGGCACCCGTGGTCGCGCGTCCGCTCGCTCGCCGTCTACGACCAACTGCTTGGGGAGGTGTCATGAACGAGCACCGCTATCAGCACTTGCAGACGATCCTGGAACGCTTGAAATTGACCCGGCTGTCAGAGCGCCTGGATCAACTCGCCGAGGAAGCAGCCAAGGAGAGTTGGACCTACGTGGAGTTTCTGGACCGCGTCTTCGACGTAGAGGTAAGTGCCCGTGTGGAGCGGGATGTGGCCATGAAAACACGCCTGGCGCGCTTTCCGTTCGTCAAGACGCTCGAGCAGTTTGACTTCTCCTTTCAGCCAGCACTCCATGAGGCGCAGATGCGTGAACTGGCGACGGCTCGCTTTGTGGCTCATGGAGAAAACATTTTGTCGACTTCGTCCACCGGGCGTGGGGAAAACGCATCTCGCCGTTAGCCTTGGGGTAGCCGCGATCATGCAAGGGATCAGTGTCGTCTTTTTCACGGTGGCCGACCTGGTCGATCTGGTGCAACACGATGTCAAAGAGGATCGACTGGACCGACGTCTGCATGCCCTCTGCACGCCCAAATTGCTCATCCTGGATGAGATGGGCTATGTGCCCTTAGACCAGCGCTCAGCGCAGTTTCTGTTTCGCCTGATTAGCCGTCGCTATCAAAAGGGGAGCATCATCCTGACCAGTAATAAATCCTATGGCGAATGGGGCGATGTGGTGTCGGATTATGTCCTTGCCACGGCTATGTTGGACCGCCTCTTACATTACTCGACGACGATTAACATTCGAGGCGAGAGTTATCGCCTGCGCGAGAAACGCAAGGCAGGGGTGTTCCATGATCTGGCAGCCAAGCCTGTGAAAGGCAGCCTCTCTCCCTCTCAAAAAACACAGGAGAAAGGGCAAGACGAAAGCAAGAGCGGGTATGAAGACTTGTAGTGAAGAAGGAGGGACATTGTTTTAGCGAACAGACGTTCTGGGGAATTTTAGACTGGCACTCGAAAAGGCCAACTTACAATTCCCCACCCTGGAGACTTTTGGAGTGGCACTTGTGGGGGGTTTTTCGCTGCTATTGACAGTTCAGCACGTCGGCCATGGTCGAGTCGCAGACCATGGCCCTCGCTCCACATATTGGAAGACCCGAGGCTCAGCGTATCGTCAAAGCGATCTGTGATCATGCCATCATGTCAGGCAGAAGCCTTCGGCAGGCAGCCCAGGCGGATGAGCAGGTGGTTGCTCTCCTCTCCTCAGAAGAGATCGACCACGCACTCGACCCCAGCAGATACCTGGGCAGTACAGATACATTCATCAACCGGGCCCTCGCATCCTACTGCGAGGTCCAGTCGTTGCGAGGTGGAGAATGAACTTCTTTGTGGCCGATGGGGTGCGCCTTGCGTACCGCATCGATGGACCAGACCATGCCCCGACAATTGTAATGCTGAACTCACTTGGAACAGATCTGCGCATGTGGGACCCCCAGGTCGCGCTGCTCAGCCACACCCTGCGCATCGTCCGCTACGACTGCCGCGGGCATGGGAGCTCCGATGTACCCGCTGGACCCTACACGCTCGAGAGATTGGGACTCGATCTCCTCGCGCTCTTCGACCGGCTCGGCATCGAACAAGCGTACATCTGTGGCCTCTCGCTCGGAGGGATGGTGGCGTTGTGGTTCGCTGCCAGCTATCCCGACCGGGTCGTCCGGGCGGTGTTCGCAAATACCGCAGCGCGAATCGGCACACAGGAAAGCTGGAATGCACGCATTGAGGCGGTGCGAACGGGCGGGATGAGGGCTGTACGGGACATGGCGCTCGCACGCTTTCTCAGTGAGGGATTCCGCCGGAAACATCCCGAGGTGGTGCGCAATCTCGGCGAGATGCTCGAGGCGACCAACCCACGCGGCTACATGCAAGCATGTGCCGCTCTGCGCGAGGCAGACCTACGAACGGCACTCCCCGTTATCCATATCCCTTCTCTCATCATCGCTGGTGGGCTGGACGAGTCCACTCCACCGTTGCAAGCGCGAGAACTGCACGCCGCCATCAGCGGGAGTCAGCTTGTGGTACTGCGCGAGGCCGCGCACCTGTCGAATGTGGAGCAGCCCGAGGAGTTCAGCAGAGCTGTCCTCGCCTTTCTTGTTCGCTTGTGAAGCGTCATATGAGGGAGTAGACATTGTGCAAAGAAAGAGGTCACCATGGTAGATAAACGTCTCTCGTTGAAAGAGGCCATTGCCGAGTATGTGCAGGATGACCTGTCGGTGGCGATTGAAGGCTTTACCGCCTTCATCTGCTTCGCCGCCGGACATGAGATCATCCGCCAGCAGCGTCGCAACCTGACGCTCATTCGCATGACGCCCGACGTGATTTACGATCAGATGGTTGCGGCGGGCGTAGCACGCAAATTGGTGTTCAGTTATCTGGGCAACCCGGGTGTTGGCCCGTTGCATTGCCTGCGCCGCGCTATCGAAAAGAGCATCCCAGCACCCCTTGAAATTGAAGAATACTCCCATTACGGGATGGTGGGGCGTTACCTGGCTGGCGCATCCCACCTCCCGTTCTTTCCCTTGCGCAGCTACCTCGGCTCGGAGATGCCGCGTGCGAATGAGCAGATCAGAATGGTGCAGACTCCGTATGGAGACGATGTCGTAGCCGTCGTCCCACCGCTCAATCCTGATGTGGCTCTTATTCGTGCTCAGCGCGCCGATCGACAAGGCAACACCCACATGTGGGGTCTCTTAGGCGTGCAAAAAGAAGTAGCCTTTGGCGGTCACAAGGTGATCGTCGTCGTAGAAGAGATCGTGGAGGAGTCCGTCATTCGTGCCGATCCCAACCGCACACTCATTCCGGGTCTCATCGTTGACGCCGTGGTCCAAGTGCCGTACGGAGCCCATCCCTCGTATGTCCAGGGACACTATGATCGGGACAATGAGTTTTATCTGAGGTGGGATGCACTCTCGCGTGACCAAGGCGTGTCCAGGCCTGGCTCGATGAATGGGTCTACGGCCTGTCAGATCACACTGAGTATGTTCGTAAGCTTGGTTCAGAGACTTTAGATCGCATCAAACCCGGCGTTGCACCTGCCGCCAGCGTAGATTATGGAGCTTATCGATGACCGACCTCAATACATCCCATACACAAGCGTATACGGCCGCCGAGATCATGGTGGTTGCGGCGGCACGAGCCCTCGTTGGTGTCCGCACCGTCTTTGTCGGTGTCGGCTTGCCCAATCTCGCCTGCAATGTAGCCCGCTCGACGGTCGCACCCGAGCTCGAACTGCTTTATGAATCGGGCGTCTATGGAGCCCAGCCGGCTCGCCAGCCGCTCTCCATCGGCGATCCGACGCTGGTGACCGGGGCCACCTCGGTTATCTCGATGGCCGACCTGTTCGGCCTGTACCTACAGGGTGGCCTGATGGAGGTGGCCTTATTAGGGGGAGCGCAAATCGATCGCTTTGGGAACCTGAACACTACGGTGATCGGCAGCTACAGCAAGCCGAAAGTGCGTTTGCCGGGCAGCGGTGGTGCCTGCGAAATTGCCATCAACGCCCAGCGCGTCTACATCATCATGCACCTCAAACAGCGAGCCTTCGTAGAAAAGCTCGACTTCCTCACCAGTCCAGGCCACCTGCAGGTAAGCATAACAGCTCATCAGCTCGGGATACCTGGTCAGGGGCCGCACCTCGTGATCACCGACAAAGCGCTCTTTGATTTTGCGAATGCGGAGCGTGAAATGCAACTCGTCTCGCTGTATCCCGGGGTGACGCTGGAGGCCATCTCCTGTGGAATGGGATGGAGGGTGCGCGTGGCCGAGACCTGGAGCGAGACACAAGCGCCCACAGTTGATGAATTGGCCGTCATGCGCAGGCTGAGTTCAGGCGACACATCTCAGAGAGCGGGTGAAGCGTGATCGGCGGTGCAACACGGCAGTGGGCAAGGTGTTGAGCATCGATAATTTCTCGCGAAAGGGGAGAACGATCATGGAAGAAGCCGTCATTATTTCAGCAGTACGCGCTCCCGTTGGGCGCTCCGCTGGAATCCTGAAAGATGTCCGTCCAGAGGATCTTGCGGCTCCGGTCATAGCCAAAGCTGTACAATGTGCGAATATCGATCCTGGTAGCATCGAAAATGTGAGTTTTGGGGCGCCAAACCAGTCGGGTGAGGATATCCTTGAGGGTGTCTATGTGGGCTGCCGTCCTGGGCTCGTGCCAGAAAGGAGCCAGTAGACATGGTGTACGGAGGAGTGAACGAGGCCTGGATCGGGGGTGCGGTGCGCACCCCCCGTCGGAAGGCATGGCGGGTCCCTGAGCGTCGTCAGACCCGATGACCTGGGCGACCTCGTCCTGGAGGCGCTTATGGAAAGGACAGGCTTCCCGCCCACCGAGGTCGAGGACGTCTACTTCGGTTGTGCCAATCAGGCGGGCGAGGACAACCGCGACGTGGCACGCATGTCGCTATTGCTCGCCGGCTTTCCGGTCGAGGTGGCGGGGGCAACAGTCAACCGCCTGTGCGGCTCAGGGCTCGAGGCAGTCGCCAATGCCGCGCGCGCCGTAATGCTCGGCGAGGCCGATGTGTACATCGGCGGGGGGGTCGAGTCGATGAGCCGAGCCCCCTACGCCCTGTCCAAGCCTGAAAAGGGCTTTGCCACTGGGCACCAGACCGTCTACGATACCACCCTGGGCTGGCGCTTCGTCAACCCGAGGATGGAAGAGATGGGGTACACCGACTCGCTCGGGATGACCGCCGAGAACCTGGCCCAGGAGCGCTTCAAGTTCACTCCTGAGGAGCAGAGGCCCGAAGAACTCGCAGGTCTGTATGATATCTCCCGCGAGCGCCAGGACCGCTTCGCCTTGAGGAGCCACGAGAAGGCTGTCGCAGCACAGGACAAGCAGCGCTTCAGCGATGAGATCGTGCCGGTCACAGTAAGGACCCGCAGGTCCGAAATCGTAGTCGAGGCAGACGAGGGTCCCCGGCGCGACACCTCGCTGGAGCAGCTCGCCAAACTCAAGCCCGTCTTCAAGCAAGGTGGGACCGTCACGGCGGGCAACTCCAGTTCCCTCAATGACGGGGCGGCGGCGGTGCTGGTTGTCTCCGCCCCTTACGCTCGGGCGCACGGCCTCAAACCGATGGCGAGGATCAGGAGCATCGGGGTGGCCGGGGTACCACCACGGGCGATGGGCATCGGGCCGGTGCCGGCGACGAGGAAGGCGCTAGCGCGGGCTGGGGCCTCGTTCAGCAACGTGGGTCTCGTCGAGCTCAATGAAGCCTTCGCCGCACAGTCCCTGGCAGTCCTCCATGAGTGGGGCATGGACCCGGAGGACGTGAGGTTGAACCCCAACGGCGGGGCGATCGCCATCGGGCATCCTCTCGGGTGCTCTGGGGTGCGCATCCTGACGACGCTCCTGCACGAGATGGGGCGGCGCCCGGATGTAGAGATGGGGCTGGCAACGATGTGCATAGGCGTAGGGCAGGGCATCGCGATAGTTGTCGAGAAGCTCTGACCATCTAGGACTGATCTCCAAGTTGCATGGTACAGGGGTTACTCCTACGTTCCAGGATTGGAATGAGACGCAGCCCGGCTTTCTGGAGGCAGAGCTAGTCGCCCATTGTGGCATACAAGCGGAGGGAAACGAGTACGAAGGAAAAAGCAAAAAGAAGTCGTTTTTTGACCGCTTTTTTGTCGACTTTACGCTTTCTCAAGGCACATCTTGCGGGTTATACTTTACCATATTCTACAAGCTATCAGGATGTGATGGCAAAATCGGAGACACAGGAGGATGACCATGGAATTCCGAGAGCAGTTCCTTACCATGACGGACCACCCTGCCTGGGAGGCAGGTAATAGGCAACTCGAGCACGTGGGTTTTTCGAGCGAGCAGATTGCTGGCCTCGAGCGAGTCAAAGCACTCTATCAGCGAGGGGCCTATCACGAGGCCACTGCTGAGCACAAGCGACAAGCGTTTGTCCGCTGGCTCTACCTCCAGGGTCGCCTGGAAAGCTAAGCCGTGGTCACGTACTCACATTTCTACAAAAAAACTTACTTCTGTGATGAGGTGACAAGAAATGAAGATTACTGCAGCTCTGTTACTGTGCCCATACTGTGAGCAGCACATAGTTGAGGACAAAGATCAGCGCGAATGCTACACTCAGGACGCGCTGACCAGCGGCGAAGAGGGCGAGGGCGGCTGAGCCGAAGAAGACCACTTCCAGGAGCAAGCGAGAAGCACCATGCAGATGCCACACTGCTTTGGGCGCTCCAAACAGGCCCCACACTACCACAGCCACCACTGGAGCGCCGATGCCGAGTCCGATCTTGGCGATTGTTCCCTGTCCAGTCTGAAAACCCCAATACCCAAGCGCAGCCAAGACGCCCAGTTCCAGGAAAAAGGCCAATGCCAGGTTCGCGTTTTTGAGAACTGTGAGGATCATCTCTCTCGTTCCTTTCTTCTGTCTTTTCTGTGTCATTCTTCGTGTGAAGCCTGCACCGGAGCCTCATTGCTTGTTACAACATGTTTCTGCTCGCCCGTCACCGTTGGCCCATCCAGACCGGCGACAAACACGTTGATGAGCCAGTGGAAACTGGCGTCCAGATCCACTGGCATCCCGAAACCGCCCGCCGCTTCCAGTGAGCTAAAGCCATGCACCATGCTGCGCAGGCCGCGAATGGCGTGAATCGCCTCTTCCTCGCTGAGTCTGTACGGCGCAAGCACAGCCCGGGCAACATCCAGTATCTGCTGTGCGATGGCCTGCACCTCCCGATCGGAAGGCGCGGGCGCTTGCAGCGTGAGGGCATAGCGCCCGGGTGCTTCTCTGGCGTAAGCCCGGTAGGCCTCGGCGAAGGCGACAATGGCCTCTGCGCGTGATTTCCCGATGGTCGCTCGTGTGAGGCGGTCGAGCAGATCGCGCAAGCAGTAGAGCGCCAGATCGTGTTTGAGCCCAGGCAGTCCCGTGACGTGATTGTACAGGGAGGGCGTGCGGACACCTAAACGCTCGGCAAGGCGGCCCAGCGAGAGCTGCTCGAGGCCCTCCTCGTCTACCA
>WNGD01001460.1_pt1 | contig 26427 bp, 24 predicted proteins | sample 5400671 | NCBI WGS metagenome assembly WNGD01 (sample SAMN13153369, study PRJNA577476) | soil metagenome | isolation source: 40 cm soil or saprolite under grassland replicate 2 | place: USA:California | collected 2016-06-15
AAGCCCCCAGAACGTCCCCGCTTCGGGCGGGACAACGTAGTGCGCCTCATCTGCTGGTTTGGCCGGCGCCGTCTGCGGCTCGTTTGCCTGCGGGCGGAGTCCGTGCGGTGCGAGCTCAGGCATCCAGCCGACAGCGTCCCTGCTGAACACGAGATTGTGCGGCACGGGTTTGGGCGGAAGCCGCTGCTTGTCAGGCTGCGTGAGAATGGTCAGCCCGCTCCAGAGGATCATGAGGACAACCATGACGGTCGTCACGTACATGATCCTGAGCGCATCGTCCGATGATTCATGCAGGCCCTTTGTGTTGCGCCACCAGAAATACAAGGTGATGAGAACGGCAATCCCCGCGGCCAAGAGGTTGATGGTTTCCTTCGACGGCTGCCAGGGGTGGCCGAAGTAGGTAAGAGTCTGGGCAAGGAGACCGACGATATATTGTCCCGCCGATACACCCGAGATCGGCCCGGTCAGAATGTAATCGAACATTAAGGCTGAAACGGAGAGCTTGGCGAGTGTGCCGCCCATTGCTTCCTTGACGACGCGATAGACGCCTCCCCGGGTGAACATCGCGCACGATTCCACGTACAACGCGCGGACGGCGTAGGAGAAGCACATCACTCCCAGGATGAACCAGGGGGCGGCCTTTCCCACCGCCTGTTCCGCGATCCCTCCAACGTAGAAGGCCGACGATCCCAGGTCGCACAGGACGATGGCCGCCGCTCTCCAAAAAGAGATGAAGGTCAGCATGACCGAGGTGGCAACCACGACCTTCGTGGCGCGCCCGGCATGCGTCTCAGTTTCTACGGGCATTACGATGCTCCTCGAGAATCAAGAGACAGATTGGGAGACTATTGCGGGCAACCGAACTCCACAGAACACCGCCGGGCGCCGTCAGCGAGAGTTTCGATGACGGTGGCCGCAGATGTCCTGCCGAATCAAAAATGGTAGAACGCGCGTATAAAGAAGTTATAAGGAAAGGCTCAGGATTTCATGAGTTCGGGCAGGTGGAAACGGTAGCCCACCCAGGGTTCGGTCAGAAGGTATCTGGGTCTGGACGGGTCTTTCTCGATGAGGGATGGGGATGTTGCGATGGGTCACGAGATAGTGCAGCAGATCAAACTCCTTCGGTGTGAGACGGACTTCGCGCTGTCCTACGGTGACCCGGCGCGTTGCCAGGTTGATCTCCACGTCTTCGAGAGCGATGATCTGGGGCCCCCCTTCGGCCGAGAGAGGGGCTCTGCGAAGAGCGGCGCGGATCCTGGCCATCAATTCGGGCGTGCTGAAAGGCTTGGTTATATAGTCGTCGGCTCCGGCATCCAGAGCCGCTACTTTGTCCTTCTCCGCGTTTCGCACGGTTAACATGATGATGGCAACATCGGACGTCGAGCGAATCCACCGGCAGGTCTCCAGACCGCCTGAGCCCGGCATGTTCACGTCCAGCAGTATCAGGTCGTACTTCTCCTCATTGAGCTTCTCGAGAGCTTCTTCGCCGGAACGCGCGTCCCCGACTGCATAGCCCTGGGCAACCAGCGTCATGCGCATAATCCGCCGGATCTGAGGATCGTCGTCCACCACGAGAATCCGAGCCGTGCTCACGTCGGGATCTCCTTTCCGGCGAGAGGGAGCGAAACAATGAATTCCGCGCCCTCGCCCGGACTGCTATCCACGCGGATATCTCCACCATGGGCGAGCACGATCTCGCGTGTTATCGCGAGTCCCATCCCCGTCCCCGGGATACGATGACGAACCGTAGATCCACGGTAAAACTTTTCAAAGATCTTCGGCTGTTCCCACTCATTTATGCCTTCACCTTCGTTGCGAATACTGAATACAAGGGCGCCACCCGAGGGCCGGGCGGCAATCGAAATCGGCGACATGGCCGCGGAGTACTTCACCGCATTGTCGATCAAATGGCGGAATACGATTTGCGTCAATTCCCGGTCAACGAGGACCGGCGGCAAGTCGTTGGCAACCGATAGTTCTATGTGTCTCCCTTCCAGAGCCGAATCCATCTGAGTCAGAGCCGCATCGACAATTGTGCGGGCCGGACATGCCTGCTTGTTCAGCTGCACCTTGCCTGCCTCGATTCGAGCGAGGTGAATCGCCTCGTTGACCAGGGCGCTCAACCGATTCGCTTCCTGGTCCATGATGGCCAGCAGCTCCCGCAACTCCTCGGGCTTTGTCGAGCCCGAAGCGAGTATCCCGGTTGTCGCTGCTCTGATTGATGTCAGAGGAGTCTTGAATTCATGGGCGAGGGCATCCAGTAAAGTGGACTTGAATTCTTCGCTCTGTCGAGCCGCCTCCGCTCGAGTTGCCGCCTCCTGACCGCGCGCCTTTTCCAGTCCCAGGGCAATGAGATTCAAAAGCCCCTGCAAGGCCACATCGGAAAGCGAGGCGCCCTTCAAGGCGACACTTCCCGACGGCTGCCCGCCAAAGCTGATGGTACTAACGATTGTTTGCGTTTGATCGTCACGAAAGTGAGTCCCATGCGCCGCCGAGTCCAGAATCTGCTTTTGAATACCGGGGATTTCCCCTGGCCCGCCACGATGCATCTGCCCGGTGTCGCGATCGTATATGATGACGGACGGAAGCTCGTAAATGCGCGAGATCTCTCGCGCAATATGCCGGGCGAGCGGCTGATCCGTTTCCGCCAGCAGAATTGCGCGACTCAGCGAGTACAGGCTCTCCATCTCGAGCTGGCGGCTCGCTGCTTCTCTTGTGCGTCGCTTTGCCCTCTCCGATAATTGGCTTGCTGTCAAAGATGTGATCAGAAAAGTCAGGAGCGCTACCCAGTTGAGCGGGTCGGCGATGGTCAAGGTGCCAACGGGGGGAAAGAAGAAAAAGTTATAACACACCGTCGCAGCCACGGAGGCGAGCACAGCCTCCACGAGTCCCCACTCAGTTGCGATCGCCAGGATCGTAATCAAGTAGAGGAAACCGACAGTAGTGATATTGACAGGGATCCACCGTTGAAACAGGAAGGTCTCGACGGCGATCGCGGCAAGGGCCCCCGCCGGTCGCAGTATCGAGCCCGCCGGAATGTATCGGTGGGTGAGGTCACGCTGTCGCATTCAATTTCATATTAAATCTGATGCGGCAACAGCGCCAGCCTGTCAGACAGCTTGGTATCGGATTAAATACGGTGATGTCCTGCAGCACGGGACGCTACGATTTTTTCACGTCCGCGCAGGCAGCGCAGGTTCTGTTCCTGGGATCTCTTCGCGTCTTCGTGTCTTCGTGGTGGACCGGGCGCAGCTTTTAAAGGCTGCGCCCGCTCCTGGGGCAGACTCGCTTTAGAGTGTCCTACTCCGGGTAGGGATAGCGGCCGGGATACTGATAGAATCGATCGGAGTTCCGTCTCACCCGGCCATAGCCGCGGCGCTGGTATCCTTCGCGGTAGCCCAGCTCGTAACCGTTCCTATAGCCTTTCTTATAGTCTCCCTTCTTCCCCATCCATTTCTGATAGCCAAAGTCCGCCTTCCGATATTCGTGGCTCCTCAGGTCATACCCAACGCCCCGGCGATAGTCGTCCCGTGCGTGATCGAACCCCTCGCGGTAACCTGCCTCGTAGCCGTACCGGTATGCGGATTCCCGGTCGTTTCTGTCATGCGTCATACCGGGAACCGCGAACAGCATCGCCAGGATTGCCGCCGTTACTCGACTCCTCATTGATTCCATTGTTCCAATTCCTCCCCTTCCGCTTACAACATCCTTAGATGTCGCAGGCTTCGCATTGTTTCATTTCTCAGGTCATGTTCGGAGTTCAGGCTTTAGCCTGCACAGAAGCGGGGAGAAAACTGACGGTGAGCGCAGCCTGACGTCTACCTCCAAACCAAGCTCGGAGTTCAGGCTTTAGCCTGCACAGAAGCGCGTAAGAAACTGACGGTGAGCGCAGCCTGAAGGCTGAACTCCGAACCATGTTCGGAGTGCGTGGGATTCTCCTGTCAGGGACTCTTCGAGCCTGCGAGGCTTTGCGGTGACTCTCCCCAGAGTTGCTTCAAGCGCTGATCGCGGCCGCACCCGAACCGATAGCTCTTGTAGCGGATCGGGTTCTTCTTGTAGAAATCCTGGTGGTAATCCTCAGCGACGTAAAACTCCGGGGCAGGCAGGATTTCAGTCACGATCGGTTCTTTGAAGAGTTTTTCCACTGCCTTCTTGGACTCCAGGGCCAGGAGTTTCTGCTCTTCGTTGTGATAAAAAATCGCGCTGCGATACTGGCTCCCCCTGTCGCAGAACTGCCGGTTCGGCGTGGTAGGATCGATATTGTGCCAGAAAACCTCCAGCAGTTTCTGGTAGTCGATTTTGGCGGGGTCGTATGCGACGCGCACCGACTCGGCGTGGCCGGTGCCGCCGGAGGAAACCTCTTCATAGGTCGGATTCTTCTTGTGGCCCCCGGTGTACCCTGACGTGGTCGAGATCACGCCCTCGAGCTTGTCAAACGGCGGTTCCATGCACCAGAAGCAGCCCCCGGCGAAGGTAGCGATTTGAAATTTTCGAGAGCCGGCATTCTTGCCGGCCTCCTCAGCGCCGGTCGTTGTGGCCAGAATCAATGGCAGAAAAGCCGAAATCAGAACCGCGACTGGAGTTTTGCGCCCGCTCATAAGTTTCAACCTCCGGATTGATTTTACGGGGCTCCCGATGCACGCCCCTCATAACAAAAGCATTATGCACTCCTATCCCCTTAAAATCCGTTCGGACATACAGTTTATTCCCGTCACGCTCCTTTAGGGAACTGCTCGAATGAAGAAGTGAAGGAATGCAGTTCATTCGGCACTTCGGGGCCGGCCCGCGTCTTACGATAGCTGTTTCACAAAATCCTTATGGTTTCACTATGACTTCCTTACGGGTTGAGCGCTACCCTCAAATCGGGTGCAAACGATGCCAGTGCGAAACGAAGAGAATGAGATGTCACTCGCCCTTGAAAAAATCCTTCTCCCGACAACCGGCCGTCCCGAACCGCCGGTGGCCGGCGAAGTGGGGTTCAGGTTAGACATCGCTGTTGTCTTTACCACGCTTGAATCGACCGTCGAGGCGCTGAGACAGGCCGGTGCTCTGGCGAGTCGTTTACGCGCTCGAATTACCCTCGTGGTTCCGCAAGTCGTGCCGTACCCCTTGCCGCTCACCGGCCCGCCTGTCCTGCTCGGCTTCAGCCAGCGGCGCTTTAGGGACATCGCACGCGAAAGTCCCGTGGAGACCAGAGTCTGCTTGTATCTGTGTCGCGACCGGTTGGAGACGGTGGCGAGGGCGTTGAAGCCGCACTCCCTTGTCGTGGTTGCCGGCCGGAAAAGATGGTGGCCGGCTCCGGAGAAGAGCCTGGCCCGTAAGCTGCGGCGCACTGGCCACGAAGTGATCTTTATGGAAAAGGAGTAAGTGAGGATGCTCGACCTATTCTACCTTGCTGTGGGGTGTCTGTTTCTGCTCGTCTGCTGGGCCTTCACGAAAGCCTGCGACAAGCTGTAGGAGAAGAACTGTGGACTACATCATTGCCGGCATTGCAGCGCTCGCTCTATTCATTTACCTGGTCTACGCCCTGCTCCGCCCGGAGCGGTTCTGAGGAAACAACGATGACGAGCAACGGAATTCTGCAAATAATGCTGTTTTTTGGGCTGGTGCTCTTGTGCACGAAGCCGCTCGGCGCCTACATGGCCCGCGTCTTTGAAGGCCAGCGCACGTTTATGCACCCGCTGCTGCGCTGGCTCGAAGTACTCACGTATAAGCTAATCGGAGTGCGTGAGGAGGTAGAGCAGCGCTGGACGCAGTACACGGCGTCCCTGCTGAGCTTCAGCATCTTCGGGTTCGTGCTCGTATACCTGTTGCAGCGCGCGCAAGCGATCCTGCCTTTCAACCCGCAGAACTTCAGCGCGGCCAATGTCACTCCCGATTCCGCATTCAACACGGCCGTCAGCTTCACGACCAACACCAATTGGCAATCCTATGTGCCCGAGGTGACGCTCGGCTATTTCGTTGAAATGGCGGCTCTCACGGTTCAGAACTTCGCTTCGGCCGCCGCCGGCATTGCGGTCGCGATTGCTCTGGTTCGCGGGTTTGCGCGCCAGGAAAAGCAAACGATAGGCAACTTCTGGGTCGACGTTACGCGCGCGACAGTGTACGTCCTGCTGCCGATTTGTATTGTCGGCGCTCTGTTCTTGTGCTCGCAGGGTGTGATTCAGAACTTGAAGCCTTACACCACCGTGACCACCGTTGAAGGCGGGAAACAGACGATCGCGCAGGGGCCGGTAGCATCTCAGGAAATCATCAAGGAGCTCGGCACAAATGGCGGAGGCTTCTTCAACGCCAACTCCTCCCATCCGTTCGAGAACCCGACGCCGATCACCAATCTGTTCGAAATGCTGTTGATCTTCGTCATTTCTGCGGGATTGACCTACACATTCGGACGGATGGTAGGCGACACAAGGCAGGGCTGGGCCGTTTTCGCGGCAATGTCGGTCATGTTTTTTATTGGAGTATTCGTTGCGTATGGATTCGAGCAGTCTGGCAATCCCATTCTGGCGCAGCTCGGAATACAAACCGAAGCCACATCCGGGCAGGCCGGCGGCAATATGGAGGGGAAGGAAGTGCGATTCGGAATCGCAAATTCTGCGTTGTTCGCCACCGTTACCACCGATGCCAGCTGCGGCGCGGTCAACAGCATGCATGACAGCTATACGCCAATCGGAGGCTTGGTGCCGCTGTTCAACATCATGACGGGAGAGGTGATTTTTGGCGGAACGGGAGCGGGCCTGTACGGCATTCTGCTCTACTGCATCGTCGCCGTGTTCATTGCGGGCCTGATGGTCGGCCGCACGCCCGAGTACCTGGGCAAGAAAATAGAACAGAAAGAGGTCAAGATGGCAATGTTGGCCATCGTCTTTACCGCGGCAAGCATTCTCGTCTTCACCGGCATCAGTTCGGTCATCGATTTCCCGGCCAAAGGCTACTGGAATCCGCAGGGCGCCGCGGCTGCGAACATCAATAACAGCGGCCCGCATGGGTTGAGCGAGATTCTTTACGCCTACACCAGCGGCACAGGCAACAACGGCAGTGCGTTTGCCGGCATCAGCGCCAACACGCCGTGGTACAACCTGACTATCGGATTGGCGATGCTCATTGGTCGGTTCCTGTTCCTGATTCCACTTCTCGCGGTGGCGGGCAGCCTGGCGGCCAAGAAGAAGGTCCCCTTCACAAGCGGCACGTTCCCAACGCACGGTCCGCTCTTCGTCGGGCTGCTCGTCGGCACAGTTCTGATTGTCGGCGCGCTTACCTTCTTCCCTGCGCTTTCGCTGAGCCCGATCATCGAGCACTACCTGATGCACAGCGGAAAGCTCTTTTGATACGGTTACGACCCTGGAGTTTACTCATGTCTACATTGACTATAGCACCGCAACCAACCCGAAAGCTTCCGCCGGAAGATCCTAAATCACTGCTTCCCAAGAAGCTCGGCCGGGCACGCCCGCTGTTTGATCCCGAAATCGTCCATCGGGCCACCCGCGCGTCCTTCACAAAGCTGAACCCGATCACCTTGATGAAGAACCCGGTCATGTTTGTCGTCGAGGTCGGCGCGGCACTGACGACGGTTTTCCTGCTCCGCGACCTGATTACAGGCGCCGGCGGCATCGGGTTCTCGATACAGATCACGCTGTGGCTCTGGTTCACGGTTCTGTTTGCCAATTTCGCCGAAGCGATGGCAGAGGCGCGCGGAAAAGCTCAGGCGGACACGCTGCGGAAAACCAAGACGGACGTGCTGGCCAAGCGTTTGACCTCGAACGGGAAAATCGATCAGGTTTCTGGCTCCGCACTGCGGGCCGGCGATGTCGTGCAGTGTGAGGCCGGCGACCTGATTCCGGGAGATGGCGAAGTCATCGAAGGCATTGCGACCGTGGACGAGTCCGTGATCACGGGCGAGAGCGCCCCTGTTATCCGCGAATCCGGCGGCGACCGAAGCGCCGTCACCGGCGGCACGAAGGTGTTATCGGACCAGATCAAGATCCGGATCACATCAAATCCGGGCGAGACCTTCCTCGATCGTATGATCGCGCTCGTCGAAGGTGCGGAGCGGCAAAAGACACCGAATGAGATCGCGCTCAATATCCTGATCGCGGGTCTGACGATAATTTTTTTGCTTGCCGTTATCACCTTACAGCCTTATTCCGTCTTCAGCGTTGCGCAGGCTGGTTCAGGGGCGGTGCCGAGCGTGGCGGTCCTGGTGTCCTTGCTCGTCTGCCTGATTCCGACAACCATCGGCGGCCTGCTTTCCGCCATCGGCATCGCCGGTATGGATCGTGTCATGCAGCACAACGTCCTGGCAATGAGTGGAAAGGCGGTAGAAGCTGCCGGTGACGTCAATTCGTTACTGCTGGACAAGACCGGCACCATCACGTTGGGTAATCGGCAAGCGGTGGAATTCTTTACGATCGATGGCGTCACCGAGCGGGAACTGGCCGATGCAGCTCAGTTGGCCAGCCTGGCCGACGAGACACCGGAGGGCAGGTCCATCGTAGTCCTGGCCAAAAGCCGGTATGGACTGCGGGGCCGCCATATTCCGGAGCGCGAGGCCAAGTTCATTCCATTCTCCGCCTACACGCGCATGAGCGGGGTCGACTTCGAAGGACGGCAACTTCGGAAGGGAGCCACCGATGCAGTTTGCGCGTTTGTCGCGGAGCGTGGCGGCGATGTTCCCGGCTACATTCAAGACATGAGTGATCGAATTTCGCGGCAGGGTGGCACGCCGCTCGCCGTGGCCGACGGGAATCGCTTGCTTGGCGTCATCCACCTGAAAGATATCGTGAAAGGCGGGATGAAGGAGCGGCTGGCCCAGCTTCGGCTCATGGGAATTCGCACGGTGATGATCACGGGAGACAATCCGCTCACGGCCGCTGCAATTGCAGCGGAAGCCGGCGTGGACGACTTCCTGGCTCAAGCGACGCCCAAGGACAAGCTCGAATACATCAAGAAGGAACAGGTCGCCGGCCGTCTCGTCGCGATGACCGGCGATGGCACCAATGACGCGCCCGCGCTCGCTCAGGCTGATGTCGGAGTGGCCATGAATACCGGCACCATGGCGGCCAAGGAAGCCGGCAATATGGTGGATCTGGACAGCAATCCCACGAAGCTCATTGAGATAGTCGCGATCGGCAAACAGTTGCTGATCACCCGCGGGGCCCTGACGACTTTTTCCATCGCGAACGACGTGGCGAAATACTTTGCGATTATTCCCGCGATGTTCATGGCCACCTACACAACACTGGCCAGGCTCAACATCATGGGGCTGCACACGCCCCAGAGCGCGGTTTTGGCGGCCGTAATCTTTAATGCCCTGATCATCATTGCGCTGGTTCCGCTCGCACTGCGCGGCGTGAAATACCGGCCCCTGAACGCCGCCAGCCTGCTCCGCCGGAATCTCCTGATCTACGGCATTGGCGGGATCATCGCGCCATTCCCGGGCATCTGGCTCATCGACCAATTACTCGTGCTGTTTCGGCTCGCCTAGGAGAAATCACAAATGTGGCAAGAAATTCTTCCCGGACTTCGCATCAAGTTGTTCATGACAGTCCTGCTTGGTATCGGATATCCACTGGCCCTCACGGGCATCTGTCAGATTCTCTTCCCGCATCAGGCCAACGGGAGCCTGGTAACGGCAGGTGACAAGGTAGTCGGCTCGGAATTGATCGGCCAGAGCTTTACCAGACCCGAGTACTTCGAGCCGCGACCGTCGGCGTCCGGCGCGGACGGATATGACGCCGCGAGCTCGAGCGGGTCGAATTACGGGCCCACAAACCAGAAGCTCATCGACCGTGTCAAGGCTTCGATCGAGAAGTTCCGAAAAGACAACCCGGAATACACCCAGCCCATACCGGCCGACTTACTGACGGCTTCCTCCAGCGGTCTGGACCCCCACATCAGCCCCGATTCTGCGCAGGCACAGGCGCCCCGCGTAGCGAAGGCTCGTGAAGTATCAACAGACCAGGTGAATCGCTTGATCGCTCAGTTCACCGATGACCCGGATCTCGGTTTGCTCGGGGAGCCGCGCGTCAACGTCCTGAAACTGAACTTGGCTCTGGATCGGCAGTTCCCGCGGAAGTAGGCAAACTGCTGCTGTTTGTCTCTTACGCTGTTACGTTCTAGGTTTTCTTGGTGCGAACAAAGCTCACAATTCCTGGCCGGCGAACTACCGAGCCCGCATCTTTCCATCAGAATGTAGAATAGAAAGTCCAGGGACTCTCCCGCGGGAATGTCCGTCTGGCCGAGTCTTCGGACAGGGCGCCCTGAAGAATGTAGAATAGAAACTCCGATCAGGGCACGCGTACCGTGTCCCTGCGACCGGATACGTTAGGTATTCATGAGATCCTGTAAGCGCGTTTATGCCATATAGGGAACATCGCGGGCCCAGTCCCGAGCAACTTCTCAAGCGGGTTGAAGCCGAAGAACACCATGAGGTGCGCGGAAAGCTCAAGGTGTTCCTCGGTTACGCCTCTGGTGTTGGCAAATCGTTTCGAATGCTGGACGAAGGACGCCGCCGCAAAATGCGCGGCGAGGATGTGGTCGTGGCCGCCATCCAGTCCTCGGCTCCCCCGGAAGTGCAAGAGCTCCTGAAGCATTTCGAAGTCATTCCTCTTCGAGCCGATCTCGGGGCCCCGGCGATCGATATCGCTGCGGTCCTCCGCCGTCACCCGGAGGTCTGTCTGATCGACGGTCTCGCTTATCAGAACCCCGCCGGGAGCAAGCACCCGGAGCGCTGGCAGGAGGTCGAGGAGCTCCTGGCCGCGGGAATCTCCGTGATCACCTCCATTAACCTCCAATACGTGCGAGAGAAGCAGCCCCAGGTCGAAGCGATCCGCGGCAGGAGCGCCAAGGAGTCGGTGCCGGAAGCGTTCCTTCTCAAAGCCGACGAAATCGAAATCGTTGACGCGCCTCCCGAGTATGTGACCCGCGCCGCCCAAAGCGGATCCCCACCGATGCTCGACACCCATAAACAGGAACGCCAGCTCTCCGAGTTGCGCGAAATCGCCCTCGTGCTGGCGGCCGAGGTCGTGGATTACCAGCTGGAGGAGTATCTCGTACGGCAGGGGATCGAGCAAGTCTATGGAGCCCACGAGCGTATTCTTGTGTTTGTTACGCCGAGGTCCAATGCCTCGCTGATGATCTATCGGGGCCGGCGGCAGGCCGATCGGTTTCACGGCGAGCTGCACGTCGTCTACGTGCAGCACGACAATCTCAGTCCCAAGGATCAAAGGACCCTTTTCGACAATCTGGCGAACGCCCGCCAAGCGAACGCCCATGTCGAGATCCTTCAAGGTGAAGACCCGGTTGCGTTGATCGTTGATTACGCAGCAAAAAACGGCATTACACAGATCTTCGTCGGACACAGCCAGGAGACGGGCTGGGTGAACTATTGGAAGCCCGACCCTGTTGAAAGGCTCATCATGGAAGCGGAGGGGATTGATATCCGCATCTTCCCGCAAGGCGAGTACCGTAAATGAGCGACGAATCACCCGGGCAGAAGGGTAAGCTGAAGGTATTCCTCGGATATGCTGCCGGCGTCGGCAAGACGTACCAGATGCTGGACGAATGCCGTCGACTGCAGCGGGAAGGCCATGACGTCGTCATTGGTTACTTCGAGCCGCACGGAAGGCAGGATACGATCGCGAAGACGGAAGGATTGGAGATTCTCACGCGGCGGCGCGTTGAATACCGCGGTCGTGAATTCGAAGAGATGGATACACCCGCCATTCTTGCCAGGCAGCCGAAAATCTGCGCGGTGGATGAGTTCGCACATACCAACGTTCCGGGTTCCGAGCGAACCAAGCGCTGGGAGGACGTGATGGTATTACTCGAGGCCGGCATCGATGTGCTGACCACGATGAACATTCAGCATCTGGAAAGCCTCCATGACCAGATCCTGGAAATCACGGGAGTCCAGGTGCGGGAAACGATCCCGGATTGGGTGGTTAAGCAGGCCGACGAGGTAGTCTTGATAGACCTCCCTCCTCAAGCGTTGCTCAATCGGCTGCAGCGTGGTGTGATCTACGGACCCGACAAGGCCCATCAAGCGATGAAAGGCTTCTTTAAAGAGCCCACTCTGGCGGCTCTGAGGGAAATGGCGCTGCTGCAGACGGCGCACGAAGTGGATAGCCGCCAAGTTGGCCCCGTCGCTTTGGATCGTCGATCTCTGCACGCCCGGTCTACGGACGAACAATTGACGCAGCCGAACGACCCGCATGAGCGAATCTTGATTCACATTACGGAATCACCGGCGACCGCGGCCTTGATTCGCCGGGGGAAGAGAGTGGCTGATTACCTGAATGCCGATTGTTTCGCGGTGTGCGTTCTGAGAACCGCGAGCATCGCAGATCTGCCAAAGGCAACGCGGGAAGCCCTCGAACAACACCTCGACTTCGCGCGAAAGCTCCACATCGAAGCCATTGTGCTCCAAGGCCAGGATGTGGCGAGTTCTCTCGTCGATTTCGCCCGCCGCAATCGCGTGACCCAGGCATTCCTGGCCAAGCCGCCAAAACGGTCGATTCCGCTGCTCACCAAAATGCACATGGTCATGAAGGTCGTGCGGCTCGCCAAAGACATGCAGGTAACTCTCGTCGCAGATCGAAGGCGCGCCGGGAATCCATGAAGACGCTGGAGGTCACGAGCTTTCCGGTCTCACGGCGCCTTCTGGCGCATCGATGACAACTCGCGCGAGGGAGCGCCGGAGACGTGCCCGCACGCGGACCAGCAAAAGCACGGCAACCGAGCCGAGTCCGGTAACAAAGCCCCACCAGAGTCCTCTGATTCGAGAAGGGATGTAGTGTAATGGACACAAGGATTTCGTGCGGCGGTGGACCGTGGAGGAGATTCTTCGTGTCTTCGTGGTGGATTAGACGCGGCACTTACCACGAAGGGGTGAAGACGCCAAGAAAATCGTCAAGTTTGGTTGCGGGTAATTCGTGGCTCCCGGAGTCCGTGGGGAGCGTGGCGCAGAGCGGGCCGCGGCGGCGTGCTATAATCGGCACTCTCCATCGGAGGTCCGGACCATGCAGGAGGAAGCTGCAAAGATCCATCCGGCGCTGGCGCCGTGGATCATCTTTTCCAACTTTTTGAGGAAGATCTACGTGCAGCGCGGACTGATCCGAAGCTTCGTCGTCCGCGACCTGAAGTCCCGCTATGTGGGATCGTTTATGGGAATCTTCTGGAGCGTGATCCACCCTGTAGTCCTGCTGGTGAGCTATGTCTTCGTTTTCGCCGTGGTCTTCGGCCAGCGGCCGGTGCCGGACAGCGGAACCGACCGATTCTGGCTCTTCCTGTTCTGCAGCATCCTTCCCTGGCTGTTCTTCCAGGATTCCGTGCAGCGCTCCAGCACCGTGGTAATCGACAACGCCAATCTCGTCACCAAGACTCTTTTCCCAACAGAGATCCTGCCGTTGAGCGTGCTGCTGGCCGGGACCGTGAACCATCTTATCGGGTTCTCAATCCTGCTCGGCATTCTGGTTTTCGGCTTTGGCAAGATCAGCGTATTCGTTTTCTTCGTCCCTTTTTATTTCCTTTGCCTGATGCTTTTCACCCTGGGATTTTCCTGGTTGGTGTCGAGTCTGAATGTCTTCGTCCGGGATATCTCTCAGATATTGAGCGTCATTCTTACGTTCTGGTTCTGGTTTACGCCCGTCTTTTACTCGCCGGAGAGGTTCCCTCCCAGACTCCTGTTTATCGTCTACTGGAACCCCCTCGCCCACGTCGTCACCGGCTATCGGGATTGCCTTTTGCGAATGCGGATGCCCGACATGAAGATGCTCCCTGTTCTGGTGCTTGCTTCTCTTGTGGTGTTTGTGGCAGGTGGAATGTTCTTTCGCATCACGAAACGCGAATTCGTGGATATTCTCTGATGCCGGCGATCCAGGTGCGACACCTGTCGAAAAAATACCAGATCTACCGCCGCCCCGGGGACAAGCTGCTGGAGCTTCTCAGACCCGGCAGGAACCAACTACACCAGGAGTTCTGGGCTCTGGAGGACGTCTCTTTTAATGTCGAGCCGGGAGAGACTCTAGGCATCATCGGGCAAAACGGCTCGGGCAAGAGCACGCTGCTGCAGATTCTGGCTGGAATCATGAGGCAGACGCGCGGCGACTGCCTGGTGCGCGGCAAAGTCTCGGCGCTCCTGGAATTGGGTTGCGGCTTCAATCCCGAGTTCACGGGGAGGGAGAATGTTTTCATGAACGGGGCCATCCTGGGTTTCGATACGCCCGCCATGGAACAGCGCTTCGACGCCATCGCTCGCTTCGCGGAGATCGGAGATTTCATGGACCAGCCGGTCAAGACCTACTCCAGCGGAATGTTCATGCGCCTGGCGTTCTCGGTTGCCATTCACGTGGATCCCGACATCCTGCTGGCGGATGAGGTCCTGGCTGTGGGCGATCTGGTCTTCCAGCACCGATGCATGCACCGCATGAATCAGCTCCGCGCTGAGGGGAAAACAATCATCATAGTTACTCACGACCTCGGAGCCGTAACGAGATTTTGCGACCGCGCGCTCCTCCTGGACCAGGGGCGTCTGCTAGAAGAGGGCAGACCCGATCTGGTAGTGCAAAGGTATCACGCTCTGGTTTTTGAACGGGAGCGCCGCTATGGCGGCCTGGACACGGTTACATCGGACCAGATCTCTGCCGATACGACCGCCGTATCAGGCGAGATACCGGTCGTTCATTCGATTCCCAACATGGACTACCGGTTCGGCAACGGCGAGGCAGAGGTTCTGGGCATCGAGTTGCTGGACGACAAAGGGAACTCCTCACGCGAGGTGTTCGGCGGCCAGAAAGTCGTGGTTCGAGTTTCGGCGCGGTTCATGCAGGACGTCGACCGGCCCATTCTCGGGTATACCTTGCGGGACCGGTTGGGAATCGAGATTTCGGCCTGCAACACCTCCTATGCGGGCCGGCTCCTGCCCCCGGCCAGGAAAGGGCAGATCATGACCAGCGATTTTTGTATCAAGCTGCCGCATCTGGCCGCAGGCAGCTATTCCCTTTCGCCCGCGGTAGCCCGAGGCAATGTGTTGAAGCACGACATGTGCGACTGGATCGACAACGCGCTGGTCTTCAATGTTCGACCGGAGGATCTCGTCTACGGGATGCTGAAGATGAACGTCGAGGTACAGAACTACGTAGGAGCAGTTCCCGAACCCCTGACCACGGACCACTGAACCGTGGGCGGAGGGCATGAAATGCAGGGGAGCAGGGGAGCTGAGGAGCAGGTGGGAGGCGGAGCGAAGTGGTATTTCCGATTTCCGCAGGGGTGCAGAAGTGCGAGTCAGGTTCTGCCGCGGGATGCAGTCCGATATGGAGTGCGGCGACTTGTCTCCGCTTTCCTCTTGCCGCGGGGACCATAGCGGCGACAAGTCGCCGCACTTCAAAAAGTGCTGGTTCGTCTGCACCCGACGAAAGCGGCACCTGAGGCGACTCGCACTTCAAATTGCACCCTTTCCGTAGAGACGCCCCGCCGTGGCGTCTCACGAAGGAATGAGCCCACGTGATTTCGATCGTGATCGTCAATTGGAACTCGGGTAAGCTGCTCGAGCGGTGCGTCCGGTCGCTGCTGGACCACGCGGCGCATTGCGAAGTCGTCGTCGTGGACAATGCCTCCGAAGACTTCAGCCTCGATTTCGCCCGAAAAGTAAATGCTCCCCTGTCGCTCATCCGAAACCCGGAAAACCTGGGCTTTGCCGCGGCAAACAACATCGGCTGGCGCCGAAGCGCGGGGGACCCGGTACTGTTTCTAAATCCCGATACCGAAAGCACACCCGGGGCGCTGACCCGTCTGGCCCAAACGCTGAACGAAGACTCCTGCGCATGGGCTGCCGGCGGGAAACTCGTGAGCCCTTCCGGACGCCGGCAGGCAGGCTTTGATGTGCGCGCCTTTCCGACTGTGGGGAGCGTGGCGGCCGAGATGTTCTTATTGGACGAGATCTGGCCTCGAAATCCCTGGTCGCGGCGCTATCTGTGGCTGGATGGAAACCCCGAGTCTCTCGCCGAGGTAGACCAGCCCGCAGCAGCCTGTTTGATGGTGCGGAGACCCGCTTTGGAGCGATTGAACGGGTTTGACCAGAACTTCTACCCTGCCTGGTTCGAAGATGTCGATCTGTGCCGGCGCATTCGGGACCGGGGCGGCCGCATCCTATACCAGCCGCAGGCGGAATTCCTGCACCACGGCGGATCGAGCCTCAAGCACCTCGCGCGCGAAGAGTTCCTGCGGTATTTCCATGCTAACGAGATCCGCTACTTCCGCAAGCACCACGGCAGAGAGGAAGCAGACCGCATTCGCAAGCTCATCTGCAAAGGGTTGTATCTGAGGGCCGCCCTCTCCCTGATACGGCCTCTGGTCTTCGGAGCCACCCGGAAGTCCTCCGCCCGGACCTTCTGGCGGGCCGCGCGCTATTTCTCCGGGGGAATACCGGAAATCTCATGAGCCCGCGTGTCCTGGTCAGCATTGTCACGCACAACTCCGCCGCCTATCTCCGGGCCTGTCTGGAAAGCCTATCGGAGCAGACCTGCACGGATTTCGTCTCATGTCTTTGGGACAATGCGTCCACAGACACCACACTGGAAATCGTCTCGGAACACGCTGGCATGTTCCATGCCACGCGCTTCTCCCCCGGGAACATCGGGTTCTGCGCGGCGCATAACCGTCTCATCTCCTCCGAAAATTCGGACTACGTCCTGATCCTGAATCCAGACGTGGCGCTCGATCCGTGGTTCATAGAGATCCTCGCGCGCGCCCTGGACCAGGATGTGACGGCCGGTTCCGCAACGGGAAAACTCTGGAGATGGCCTGCGGGAGACCCTGCTCTGCCCTCCGAGGAGAAAATAATCGATACGACGGGGATTTATCTCACGCCGAATCAGCGCCACCTGGACCGCGGGTCGGGCGAAACAGACGCGGGACAGTACGACAGGCGGGAGTATGTGTTCGGCGCTTCCGGCGCCGCGGCATTCTACCGCCGCCGGATGCTCGAAGAAGTCAAAGCGGGAAAGGAGTACTTCGACGAAACGTTCTTCGCGTACCGCGAAGATGCGGATCTGGCGTGGCGGGCGCAGTGGCTCGGCTGGCGTTGCCTTTATGTTCCGGAAGCGCGGGGGTTCCACGTCTGGCGCGTCCTTCCCGAGCGCCGCGCCTCGCTCCCCGCGGACATCAACATGCACTCTTTCAAGAACCGGTTCCTGATGCGCGTCAAGAACATGGATGCGGGGACGTACAGCCGCTTCCTGCTGCCGATCACCGCCAGGGACTTGCTGGCCTTCGCCTATGTGCTGCTGTACGAGCGCTCGTCCCTGCGCGCGCTCCCGCTCTTGTTGCGAGCCATGCCACGGGCCTGGGCCATACGCCAGGCGCTGCGCCGGCACCGCAGGATATCGCCCGGCGAAATGCGCTCGTGGTTCTCCCGCACGCCCGTCGCCAAACCCGCCCCCGTGATCATTCATCAGCTGTGAAAAACAAGCGCCCGCTCATAGAAGAATTCAAGCACTCTGTTCGCCACGGAGACACGGAGTACATCGGAGCAGCCGAGCCGCAACCAAAAGTAAAATCACACCCCACTGGGCTCTCTTTGGAGTGCGGCAGCTTGCTTAAGCTTGCTGCCGGTTTGGTGCGGATGCAAATGTCCCATCGCCCTTAAAGCGCAAGCAAGCTTGCGCACTCCAAGGGAGAGCCACAAAAATCTTGTAAGGAAAACACGAATTCACAGCGTAGTACTACGGAGATGCACGGAGAAGCCTGATGCCTCTGTGAAATCTCAGTGCCCTCTGTGTCTCCGTGGCGAACCAGGACGCCTTGCCGCTTCAGCGTAACTGTTTGAATTGGATCTCCGTGGTGACTCGTAATTACCGTTTTAACACCTCTGGAATCCTCTGGAATCCTGCCGGGGCGAGGGGCTAATATCCTGGCGGGAGACGGAAGCGGCCGAGTCGACATCGTCGTCCTGGTCCCGCGCGTAGCCCTCCCTCCTCTGGACACGAGGGACCCTATCGTTCTGTCCCGGGGGGTCAGCGGAAACGCAGCAGATCAAACGCCCTGCAGGTTTAGACCTCCGCGAATGATCTGCGGCCCTCCGGGCCGGGACGGAAGCCCCTCGACCCGAAGCGGCCATGGGATACTCAATCGGAGCTCTTCTTGTCCTGGTAACGCTCACCCTCCTTGTCCCGGCAGCCGTCAAGGTGTTTGCGGTTACTGTGTTCGAGTACGAGAAAGGGCTCAAGTACACGCGAGGACGGTTCACAGCGGTCCTTCGGCCCGGCCTGTACTGGGTTGTCCCCCACTTCACGACCATCCGCAAAGTAGATGTTCGTCCCACGTTCGTGTCCCTGAGCGGCCAGGAAGTCCTGAGCTCGGACGGTGTGCCCCTGAAGGTCAGTCTCGCCGCGAAGTTTGAAATCGTGGATCCCGAAGCCGCGGTCAACAAAATCGAGAACTACCAGACCGCTCTCTACCTCGAGCTGCAGCTTGCTCTGCGCCAGATTGTCGCAAGTTCCCCCGTCGACGACCTCCTTCAGAAGCGCAACGACTTCGGAAAACAACTCCTCGATATTACCTCGGCCAAGGCGAAGGAAATGGGACTCCGCCTCCTGGAAGTTGAGATCAAGGACGTCATGTTCCCGGGAGAGATCAAGAAAATCTTCACGCAGGTCGTGAAGGCGCGGCAAGAGGGTCTCGCCGCGCTTGAAAGAGCGCGCGGCGAAACAGCTGCCCTTCGGAACCTCGCCAACGCGGCCCATCTGATCGAGCGGAACCCGGCTCTCCTGCAGTTGCGCCTTCTCCAGGTTGTGGGCCAAAGCAGCGGAAACACGGTCGTGCTCGGAGTCCCTCCGCAGAGTGGCCCGATACCGATCCGGACAAGGGAAGCCGAGGAAGTCGAAACGCAACATCCTCTCCCAGAGAAGGAAGAGTAGCACCGTGGCTGCGGCCTCGCCGACGCCCCCCCGACCCCGGTGCGGTAATTTGGAATCAGTCGTGGGCGATCGATCCTCGTGTCATGGCCGTCTCGGCCATGACCCAGGTTAGATACTCACTTCCCACGGGCGGGACGCCCCTTTGGCTTTTGTGCCTTCTTTAACCATCCGAATGTGCGAGACGAATTCTCAGTTTGGCCGGGCTAGAATGGGCTAAAGCCTGAACTCCATACCTGCTTCAGTGAAGGTTCGGACTTCAGGTTCGGAGTTCAGCCTTCAGGCTGCACAGGCTAGTGTAAGCTAAAGCCTGAACTCCATGCCTGAGGACTGGTGGGCAAGTGTTTATGACGAGAAGGCCGTCTGAGGCCATGATCCATTCATTCCTTGATTCGCAACGAAGCCAAGGTTTCTCGTACCCTGAAGTCGGCGCTTCTCGCAATACCTCTCCGGCCGGTTACACAGTCGACCACCATCGAGTCCAGCTTGGCCGCGGGGCCGGCGATTTCGCTCGCGCCGCGGAGTCCCTTCGCCGCTGGCGAATGTTCGAGCTCGGGTGGCTGCAGCTCTTTTGGCCGGACACACCCATCCGGGCCGGTTCCACGGTAGCAGTGCTTGCCCGCACCTTCGGCCTGTGGTCCCTCAACGCCTGCCGCATCGTGTACGTGCTCGAAGAGGATGCACCCATCCGAAGATATGGATTCGGCTACGGAACGCTGGCGGAACATGCGGAGCAGGGGGAAGAGAGGTTCTCGGTCGAGTGGCACTCCGGCGATGACTCTGTGTGGTATGACATTCTTGCCTTTTCGCGACCGAATCAGTGGTTGGTACGGGCCGGCTACCCACTGACCCGCAGGCTCCAGCGGCGGTTCGCCAGAGACTCCATGGGTGCGATGGCGGCCGCCGTGGGCAGGTCCGGTGCCTGACAAGCGCATCAACCCGGCGATCTGTGTTTTATCGGTGGTCTCATTTTCTGCAGTTTACGCAGAGTTTCTCACATGAACTCCGAGACACCTAAGTTTCGCAAACCAAATCCGATGGATCGCGCCGTCAACAGGGTGTTTGGATTTCTGGTCGGACTCGGGTTCGGGCTGCCACACAACTACCTGCTCGAGGTCCGCGGCCGTAAGAGCGGACGTCTGTACTCCACGCCGGTCAATCTGCTGGAATTCAGGGGAAGGCGGTTCCTCGTTGCCGGCCGGGGGCGGACGCAATGGGTCCGCAATGCGGAAGCCGTGGGAGAAGTCACTCTCAAGAAGGGAAGGACACGGCAGAGATTTCGGCTTCGACCCGTCCCCGACGGAGAGAAGCCGGAAATATTGAAGGCTTATCTGGACCGTTTCAAGCTGACGGTGCAACGCTATTTTCCGGTGCCGGCCGGTTCCGCCCCGCAGGCTTTTGTAGATGTGGCCGGGCAGTACCCTGCGTTTGAGCTGATTCCGTCCGACAGCGTAAGAGTAAATTGAAGGATATCGGTGGTTTCATTCTGTGCGGTTTGCGCAGACGAAAATCCTTTGCAGCTAGCGAAGGATTTCTGCCATCAGTGATATGGATAGACCGACCCCCGCGAAAATGCCCATGGTCAACGCCTACGGTAGCGATCTGGCATATATACACGACGTTGGCTTCGGTCATTTTGCGCGAAGCGCCGCGCCCGGACTGCTGAAACTAATAAGACAGGGACGAAAGGTGCGCGGTCTGGTGGTTGACCTTGGCTGCGGCAGCGGCATATGGGCACGGGAGCTCTGCTCCGCCGGCTACGATGTCCTGGGTATCGACATTTCGGACGCCATGATCACCCTCGCTCGCAAACGCGCGCCCAAAGCGGAGTTCCGCAGGGCGTCGTTCCTGACCGCGGAGATCCCTCCGTGCGCGGCTGTTACTGCAATGGGAGAGTGTTTCAGCTACCTTTTCGACGCGAGCAATACAAAACGGGGGCTCTCGAGCTTGTTTCGCAGAGTCCACGAGGTTCTTCAGCCAGGGGGCCTGTTGATTTTCGATGTGGCAGCGCCGGGACGCGTCCCCGGACCGGGTCCGCAAAGGAGTTACCGGGAAGGGGACGACTGGGTTGTCCTGGTTGCGGCCCAGGAAGACCACAAACTCCTGACGCGCCGGATCACAATCTTCCGGAAGGTCGGAGAGCTTTATCGACGCGACTACGAGGTGCACCGGTTACGGCTGTTCAAAGGGCCGGAGCTGGCGGAGCAACTCCGGGACATGGGCTTTCGTGTTCGCATGCTTGCGGGTTATGGGCGGATGCGGTTTCCACCCGGCCACATCGGCCTCTTGGCGCGGAAGCCCTGATCCCGTGGGAACCTTCGTGTAATTCGTGGCAAGTGTTTGCGGCATTAATTGTAATCCACAATCCGAAATCCGCACTTGGGCCGCGTCTTCGTGCAATTCGTGGCGAAGTTTTTCAAGGATGCCGTCTACGCATGCCCGTCGAACTCAAGGCGAAACGCCGGGCCCGCTCCTCGTTCAACTCGCAGCTCGCCCGGCAGTTGATCGGCCAGCGTGCAGACGGAGGCACGGAGACACAGAGAAATCTCTTGTCTCCGTCCCTCTGTGGCTGAAGATAGGATTTTGAAGAAATCACAAAGGCCTGCTTACCAATGCAGTTTATCCCCGGCCCGCAACAGCGAAAATCTCTCCAAATCTGGCGCATCAGGCTCTATGCTGCTTTCGTCTAATTTGTGTAATCTCTGGCCAAGTTCTAAGAGGGAACGGTGCCGCGAAGACCGAAGAGTCAGGACCACCGGGCTCACTATAAAGGAGGGAAAAAACAAATGCCAGGACGACGACCGAACACGGCGGGCCGCCTTTCCCTTCGGTTTGCGACTTTCGCTTTGTTGCTCCAAGCCATGCTCCTACTCTCTGCCGAGAAAGACATAGGAAAATTAAATCTTCAGGGTCAGACCACCAAAGAGGTGACCATAACGGGCGAGATCGTGGATGTATCCTGCTATGTCAAGATGGGAGCCCTGGGCATGGACCATAAGGAATGCGCGCTTGGATGCGCAAAGGCCGGCATGCCTCTGGCGCTCCTTGAAGACAAAACAAGCAAGGTCTACCTGCTGGTTTCGGATAAGGAGTTCGAGAGCGTCAATGTCAAACTGCAGCCCCTGGAAAAGTCGGTCGCCCAGAAATCCATTGCCATAAGAGGAAGGACCTATGAGAAAGGCGGTCAGCTGATCCTGGAAGTTCTATCCGTTGGAAAGGGGAAGTGACTCTTTCCAATCGCCAATGTCCAACTGAAACTGCCGTGTCAGGTAATCCGTTAGAGAAGCTGTGAAAAAAGATCCCAGGGGTGGCCCTGCGTGGCCGCCTGGGATGTCGCCGCCATTGTCGGGCCAGCGGCCATACAGGGTCGGCCCTACACTAACGGGTTGCCGTGTCAGGTTCCGAAAAGGGAGGCTACTTCTATGAAAGACCTTTCTTCCGCCAGGCTTTCGGATCTACCCCTCAGTGTCAGGTTAGTGATCAGCTACACGATCGTAATGCTGGGGATAGGTTATTTGATAGCACTCTTCAACCTGTATGTGACCTACAGCCTGACCGATGGCCAGCCTGGCCTCACGGTCGGCGACCTCAAGCGCGCTTTCTACGGTAACAGGGACAATACCCGCCTGGCCGCGAAGATCCATGGCGGCAGCATGGAGCAGTTTCTTCCCAGACCCGGAGACAAGGAGAAGATTCTGAGCTGGATTCAGGATGGAGCATCCAAGGAAAAGTACGACACTGTCACAAAACCCATTTTGATGCAGAACTGCGTTCGCTGTCATAGCCCTGAAGGACTCCAGCGGTTCCGGCCCCTTACGAATTACGAAGAGGTAATGACCGTCGTTCAGATCGATCGGGGCGAACCGGTTGGACTCTGGGCTCGTGTGGCGCACACCCACATCCAGTCAATAGCCCTTATCTTTTTCGTTCTCGGGCTCGTCTTTTCGTTTACGTCCGTAGGGAACGGGCTGAAATACTTTACCGTAAGCGTGTCGTTTCTTTCGCTGCCACTCGATTTCGGGTCCCGATTCCTGGCCAAGTACTACCCCAATCTGGTCTATCTGATGATGGTATCCGGCGCATTACTTGGCTTCTCCTTTGCCGTGATGATACTGCTGCCTCTTTACGAAATGTGGATCAAGAAGCCGGACTAGTATTGGTTTGAAACCACCGATGACACCGATGCGTTGGAGTCTACCAGGCTGCCGTCGGCCTCGTTCTCTGGGCAGGCTAGAGGCTGAACTCCAAACCTACCGTATTCTCCGGTAAATGTTGAAGCCGAGCGCCCAATCGCCGTCCGCGTTGACCGCATAGCGGGCCGGGGTAAAGTCCCTGCTGCGGGAAACCATGACCGTGAAAACATGGCGCCAAGTTTGGAGATTGACGCCTGCCGCCACCGTCGGGCGTTTCCTGCCAAAGCCTCCAAAACCAGCCAACTGCGGCACGTACTCGGCTGCCAGGGACAAGCGCGAAAGGAGAGCCAGATCCATTCCGACTCCGAGCGAGAAGGTGTTGTCGTCTTCGGGATGGATCGCGACTGCGCGTAGCGTCTCGAGATTCTTGTCGTCCCTGCTGTTGAAGACCATGGTCGGAACGATGAACGTGCGAAGACGCTTGTAATCGAATGAACCGGAGAGCTGAAGGAAGGGGGAATACTGTTGCCGAAAGTTTTGCTGACCCTCGATTCCTGCCAAAGCGCCCAACTTCCAGAAACTCTTCTCCACATCATGAATGGTGTAGGCTCCCGTGTACGTAATGATGGCGGGGGCGTAACTTCTGCTTGCCAGAGCGAACCGGGCGCGGGAGACGCCAAGACTCAGTCGCCTGGTTGGCGCGTAGAGCAACTCGAGATTGATGTTGGCACCCAGGTCGATGCCGAAGGCGTTTCCCGGGCGGGAGTCGACTATTGCCCCAAGAAAACGATGCTGAACCGTGAAGATTAAAGAGCCTTTGGGCAGACCCTTGGGAGAGGGAAGGTGCAAGAGCCTTGTGGCCGTGTTGACGCGTTCCAGCGGCTTTTTGGCTTCCTTGGGCGTTGACACCGGTTGCGCCGTAAGGCTCTCGACGCCGCTGTAGGCCCCGGCAGTGTAAATATAATCTCCGGCAGGATCGCCACTGGAATTGGCCGCGTTACCAACGGCATTGAAGAACACGGAACCGTCCTTTGGGTCAGGGGCAATCCATTTGAAACGAAACTCGACAGGGCCATCTGCGACACCCTTTCGAGTTCCGGCAGAGGTGTGCTCGACGTACTGAATGCCGCCGGCCTCCTTAACCTGTGTCATGTCATCCGCTGGAACGATCTGGCCCGCTTGAACCCCTGTGGAGGCGTGACGGACGGATAGTTCGAACCCCCATCTTGACTGGCCGGGGTGGGCAATGATGACGCTGATGAGATACGTCTCTCCTGCGCTGAACGCCTTCGGGACCCCGGCCAGGTGCAAATCGCCGCCCCGCAGTCGTCCTTCATTCAGAGAGAAGCTGCTGTGACATCGGACGCAGGTTTGCTCGTTGAATCCACCGGTCAACTGCGGCAAAGGGCCCGAGGAATATGCCTGGAGCGCAAGGGGAAACATCAAAATCGAAAAAGACGAGAGCACTACACGGTACACCGATCGCATCGCATCCTCCTTTTGGGGTCTGACCCTGAAAGTTTAATTTTCACAGGAAAATTAAATTTTCAGGGTCAGACCCTCATCCAGGAGGAGTTTGGCGATGGTCTGCAGCTGCATGTTCGACGTGCCCTCGTAGATCTTTCCGATCTTGCAGTCGCGGAAGTATTTCTCTGCGGGATATTCCTTCGTGTAACCGTAACCTCCGAAAATCTCCAGGCTCTGGCTTGCCACGCGCTCGGCTACGCGAGAGGCGAAGTATTTGGCCATAGCGGCCTCCTTCACGTAGGGTCGCCCGGCCATTCTGAGGCGGGCGGCGTTGTAAACCATCAGCCGAGCGGCTTCCAGCTCGGTCGCCATTTCTGCGATCTGGAACTGCACTGCCTGGAACTTTGAAATCGGGCGCCCGAACTGGCTCCGAACTTTCGAGTACTGAAGCGCCTGCTCCAGAGCGCCTCGAGCAACGCCAACCATCTGCGCGCCGATCCCGATCCGGCCTTCATTCAGGGTCTCAATAGCAACTTTATATCCCTTGCCAACCTCGCCCAGGACGCTACCGGCAGGGACAAAACACTCCTCCAGAACCAGCTCGCAAGTGGAGCTGGCGCGGATTCCCAGCTTGTCCTCCTTCTTTCCCACTGTAAAACCGGGAGTATCACGCTCCACGAGAAAAGCAGTGATCCCCTTGTATCCGCTATCCGGATTGGCGTTAGCAAACAGAATAAACAGTCCTGCCTCCGCCGCGTTCGTGATCCATAGTTTTCTTCCTGAGAGAACAAAGCCTCCATCGCGTGACGCCGCGCGCGTGGATAACGCGAAGGCATCGCTTCCGGCACCGGCTTCCGAGAGGGCGTAGGCGCCCACGGTGTCCTTGCAAAGGCGCGGCAGGAATGTCTTCAACTGTTCCTCCGTGCCCCACCGAAGGAGAGCGCAATGGACGAGGGTGTTCTGCACGTCCACGAGAACGCCGACGGAGGCGTCCACCCGAGAGAGCTCCTCGACAGCATGGACGGCCATAATGAAGCTGCCTCCGGAACCCCCGTAGACCTCGGGAACTCCCACGCCCATCAGTCCGAGCTCGAAGAGTTGCCGGACCAGCTCGAGGTCCATCTTTGCCTCTCGGTCCATTTTCATTGCCAGCGGTCGAATCCGCTCGTCGGCAAACTGCCGGATGCTGGCGCGAAACAATTCTTCCTCTTCTGAGAAGACGGTGAGAGGCAACGCTCCGCCCGCCACACTCAACAAATTGGAGGTCATTCTGGTCCCTCCTCCCTCGGAGACTCCGCGCGCCCTGGGAGGACGCTGGGAGCTTAGCCGTAGCTTAGCCGGGGGTGAGCGAAGCGAACCCCCGGATAGACATCTGAGGTGGTCTGACAGCATACCCAAGCAAGCCGGAGAAGGATAAGGAACAACAAAGAAAAAGGGAAAAGCTCTATATCTTTCTATCTGTTAGAACAAAAACTCCCGGAGAGACATGGATAAGCATAAACCTGCCAGGAACGACCTCAGACCACCTATAAGGAGAAATTAGATAGCAGTGTTCGCGCCGATGCCCAGCGCCGCGACTATGACCGCGACTGCGCTAAAGGCAGGGTCCTTTCTGAGCATTCGCCAGCCGTACTCCACGTCTTTAAATAGGGCGTCCATGGCAACCTGTGTCCCCGTGTTCCGGCAGCATTTATCGAACCGCTGTGAATCGTAGGCAAGCTCTTGACGAATGAGGTGAGCACTGCTCCTACCCCAGGCAAGCGGTATCGACGCCAATCATGCATGACCCCGATGGTTCGTGACGAGACGAAGCGATCCTCCAAAGGCGACCCTGCTCCCACAAGCAAAAATGCAATTGGTGTGCCACGAGATGAATCGAATAATTGTCGAAGGTTAACCGCCCCCTCTAGGAGCGG
>WNGD01001386.1_pt1 | contig 26426 bp, 20 predicted proteins | sample 5400671 | NCBI WGS metagenome assembly WNGD01 (sample SAMN13153369, study PRJNA577476) | soil metagenome | isolation source: 40 cm soil or saprolite under grassland replicate 2 | place: USA:California | collected 2016-06-15
TAGTGTGGAAACTGCGCGGGCCGGACAAAGCCCTCGAATTTCTCACCGGCTACGTGATCGAATACTCGTTGAGCGTCGATAACATCTTCGTTTTCGTGATCATCTTCGCTTATTTCAAGGTACCGCCGATGGCGCAGCATCGCGCTCTAGTATGGGGAATCGTGGGCGCCCTTATCATGCGCGGCATCATGATCTTGCTCGGCGTGACTTTGGTGTCGCGGTTTCATTTCATTCTTTACATCTTTGGAATCTTCCTAGTGGTGACCGCCATTCGAATGCTTTTTGGAAAGGCCGGCGAACCAGATTTCGGGAAGAGCCTAGTGATGCGTTTTTGCAGGAATTGGATTCCCATCACCCCGGAATTTTACGGCGAAGATTTCAGAGCGCGCGTGAATAACCGCTGGATGCTCACACCACTCGGTGTGGCGTTGATCGTCATCGATGTGATGGACCTGGTTTTCGCGGTCGATTCCATCCCGGCAGTGTTTGCGATCACCCAGGACCCGTTCATCGTTTATACTTCAAACATCTGCGCTATCATGGGCCTGCGATCGCTCTATTTCGTGGTGGCGCGCTTGATGAATCGCTTTGTTTACCTGAGAACGGGCCTCGGCTTCGTGCTCGCTTTCGTTGGGCTCAAAATGATCGTGGCCAAGTATTTTCCGGTGCCGACTTCGATCTCCCTCGGCGTAGTCCTACTCATTCTTGCGATTACGGTTGTAATTTCGATCCTGAGGACGCAGAACCGCGCAGCGGTTGACGATCGAAAATAAAATGTTGCATCAGACATAGGGAATCTGGTAACAATGAACCAGCATATGAAAACCCTAACGGTCATCGCGTTAGTGCTCGGATTTGTCGCAAGCTCGTTCGGCGACATTCAGGATCCGCCGATGAATGATTATGGGCCGACGCGCAAATTCGGCCGTGGCCTCGCGAATCTTCTCTTCGCGCCGACGGAAATTCCGGTGAACATTCAACAGCTCAACAAAGAGGAGGGCAATTCCGCTGCGTTTAGCTACGGCCTGGCCCGCGGCATCAGGCGCTCAGCCGCGCGACACGTTGCAGGTCTGATGGAAATTCTAACGTGGCCGTTCCCATCGTTTTTGCGCGGAAGCTATTATCCCATCCTGCCGCCAGACATTCCGTATATCCACGCCGGCTTTGCAGAATTTCCTCCCGAGGTCGGCAACGAATCGAAATATCCTTACGTACGCGATTACAACCAAGATCCCAACTAGGGTTCGCTTTCATCGAAGTTTGCGTGGTATTCGGATGATTTGAGCAGCTACGTTGCCCGTTGACCGCAGTGTCGATGCGCAGCATGTTCGAAAGACTCGAAGGTGCCCGCGGGTGTGCGACTCATCAACATCGTTCGCGATCTAATCGCTGGGAATTATCGGGCGTCGCCCGGCGTAGGCTCGGTGGTCAAGATTCGGCGCCGTCCGCCACCGCCGCTACTTATCGAGCGATTTGCAAATCAGATTGATTTTCAAAGCTACCCCGTCCAAACGAATGCAGCAGTGGCTGCCCGACGACAATGGGAACGCGAGCTCGCTTCACCCCGAGCCGCAGTTTAAAACGCCAGGATTCTGTTTTGTCTGTCAGCAGTGGACCGAATTTATGAGCTCGTGGGATTTCGCTTATCGCATGGACGGTCATCTGCAGGTTAACTGGCGGGAACACCTGGTCTGTGCGCTTTGTCAGCTGAATAATCGAAGGCGGGCGAGCATTCATTTGCTCATGGAGATCGTCCACCCAACAAGACGGTCCTTCATTTACGCGACCGAACAATGGTCTCCGCTTTATCGCCATTTGCGAAAATGTTTTCCGTTTGTAGAGGGAAGCGAATACCTCGAGGGTGCGCTCCGAAATGGACAAAATAATCCCGCGGGTATTCGAAATGAGGACCTGACCAATCTTTCGTTTGATGACAAAAGCTTCGACGTCATTCTGAGCTTTGAGGTTCTAGAGCACATTCCTGATTACTACCGGGCATTTGCGGAGTGCGCCCGCATTCTAAAGCCTGCCGGCAAAATGTTGTTTTCCGTTCCGTTCGATACTAGAGCGACACACAATCGGATTCGCGCCAGAATACGCGCGGATGGGACAATAGAGCATCTGCTCCCGCCTGAATATCACGGCCATCCGAAAAATTCCAAAGGATCCCTATGCTTCCAGCATTTCGGCTGGGAATGCTCCAACAAATGACCGAGGTTGGCTTTTCCAGTGTCTCGGCACTCTGTTATTACTCTCGGGAGTATGGCTATTTAGGAGGCGAACAGATTCAGTTTCTCGCCGAAAAGTAGTCGCGAAATGGAACGTGGCCCAGCAGATAAATGATTGGCGGATGCGTGCGCCGACGCGCGCGCGATTCACAGTTGACCGCGCTCAGCGGCGACGTACAGATAGGCGACACGCTGAGGCGGTCGAGCGATGCATTCGCGACGTTTTTCCACGTTGCCGGCCATCGGCATTTTAACGGTTATCTACTTCATCGTCGGCAAGCTGAGTTTACAGCTTGCGTTTGTGCACCCGAGCGCTTCCCCGGTGTGGCCGCCTGCGGGAATCGCGCTGGCCGCGCTAGTCGTGTTCGGTTATCGCACCTGGCCCGCGATTTTTCTGGGCGCATTTCTGGTGAATGTCACGACGGCGGGCAACATCGGGACTTCGCTTTGCATCGCCACGGGCAATACGCTGGAAGCGGTTTGCGGCGCCTGGCTGGTGAATCAGTTTGCCGGCGGCACTCGCATCTTCGATCGCGCGCAAGACGTTTTCAAATTCGCGCTCGCGGTGATGGTGAGCACGGCGGTTAGCCCAACTTTCGGTGTGACCAGTCTGGCGGTGGGTGGTTTGGCGGACTGGGCGAATTACCGCGCGATCTGGTTGACTTGGTGGCTTGGCGACGCAACGGGCGCTCTGGTGGTGGCTCCGTTACTGATCCTCTGGAGTATCGGACCGAGGTGGCGCTTGAATCCGAAGAGACATCTTGAAGTCGGTCTCCTTCTCCTGGTGCTGCTCATGCTCGGTGAAGCGGTCTTCGGTGGATGGTTCCCGATTACCGCAAGAAATTATCCGATCTCATTCATTTGCGGACCGATCGTGATCTGGATGGCGTTCCGCTTTACGCAACGCGAAACGGCGACGGGAATTTTCGTTCTCTCGGCCATCGCGATTTGGGGTACGCTGCGCGGTTTCGGGCCATTTGTCATGGCCACGGAAAACCAGTCGCTTCTTATCGCGCAAACTTTTACGGCCGTGCTGGTCATTACGGCCCTTGCGCTTGCCGCGGGCATGGCGGAGGGGAGGCGCGCTGAGGCGGCTATCGAGCAACAGAAAGCGGTTGTCGAAGCGGCGAATCGGACAAAAGACAATTTTCTGGCGATGCTTTCGCATGAACTTCGCACGCCACTAACGCCGGTGATTGCCGCGTTGGATGTCCTGGAATCTGTTCCGTCCCAATCTGAAGATTCCAAAGCCTCGCTGGCGATGATTCGTCGCAATGTGGAGTTGGAAAGTCAGCTCATTGACGATCTGCTGGATCTGACCCGAATCGCGAAAGACAAATTGCAACTGAAGTTCGATCAAATTGATGCGCATCAAGCGATTTCGAACGTGGCCGAAATCTGTAGGATGGAAGCGAACGCCAGAAGACTCCGGGTTTATCTCAACTTGCGGGCGGGCGCTCACCATGTGACGGCGGACGTCACGAAGTTTCAGCAAATCATTTGGAACCTGCTGAAGAACGCGATCAAGTTCACAAACGAAAATGGTGAAATCACGATTTCATCCTCAAATCCTTCGCCGCAAGTTTTGACAATCATTGTGGGGGACACAGGAATTGGCATCGAACCCGAAATCTTGGAACGAATTTTTGATCCGTTCGAGCAGGGCGACCGATCATTTCAGCGGCGTTTTGGTGGACTTGGTCTGGGATTGGCAATTTCCAAATCGCTCGCGCAGGCCCATGGCGGTACGCTCGCCGTGGCGAGCGACGGGCGCGACCGTGGTTCCACGTTTGTTTTGACGATGAACACAGTTGCGCCGCCACAGGAGCGGCCAGCGGAGCCAGAGATGGTTCCTATTGAAGCTCGTGCTCTGCGAATTTTGCTGGTGGACGATCACCAAGACACATGCGCTGCTCTGGAAAAACTGCTTGTCCGGCGCGGACACCTGGTGGCAGCGACCCACAATGTGCGCTCTGCGATGGAGGCCGCGGTGCGCAATCGTTTCGATCTTCTGATCAGCGATATTGCGCTGCCAGACGGAAGCGGCATGGAACTAATGATGCAGTTGCACGCCATTTCCAGAATCCCGGGAATTGCAATCAGTGGTTTCGGCAACAACGGCGACATCGAAAAAAGTCTGCAGGCAGGGTTTTCCGAGCACTTGATTAAACCGGTGAAGCTCGAAAAACTGGAAGCAGCGATGGGGCGCGCAATCGGAGCGAAACCCGTTTCGAATTAAGTGGCGTGGGCGATTTGCCGCGCGAGCATCCTTCTTTGCGCATTGTCGATCTTAAAATCCAAGACGTCGCGTTCGGCGGGAAGGGCGTCGCGCGGGAACAAGGCAAAGCCGTCTTTGTCCCTTACACGATCGAGCACGAAACCGTTTCGGCCGAGATCGTGCGCGAGAAAAAACAATTCGCCGAAGCGGAGCTTATCGACGTAAAGGAAAGTTCGCCGCACCGCGTTACACCACCGTGCCCATATTTCGGCAGCTGCGGCGGCTGCGCGTATCAGCACATCGATTACGAACATCAACTCGCCATTAAATGGCGCCAGGTCCGCGATGTTCTGCAACGGATCGGCAAACTGAAAGATATTCCCATGCGGCCGATCATCCCATCTCCCGAACAGTACGGATATCGCAACCGTATCACCGTTCACGCCCAGGATGGCGTGATCGGATTTTTCCGGCGCGATTCCCATCGTTTGATCGACATCGAGCATTGCGCAATAGCGCGCGACGAAGTCAATCGCGCATTAGCAGAATTGCGTGCGCAGCCGCGTGTGCGCGATGGGCATTACACATTGCGCGCTTCATCAAGACCACGGGTTTTTTCTCAAACAAACGACGCGGTCGCAAATGCTTTGCGCGATTTGATCGACACGCTGGCTGCGCCGAATCAGCAACTCTTGATCGACGCTTATTGCGGCGCCGGCTTTTTCGCAAAAGCGCTGCTCGACAAATTCGAGCGCGTAATCGGAATTGATTGGGACCGATTTGCAATTGAAGCCGCCAGGCAGAACGCGACGGCAAAGGAGATTTATATTGCCGGAGATGTCGATCTTGCGGTCGGGCGATTGAGGTTAATCGTTCCCGAGTTCCAAAGCGAAACAACGACCTTGCTCATTGATCCGCCGGCAGCTGGACTGAGCGCAATGATGCGAAAGGCAATTGTCGATCTTGCACCGGCGACGCTGATTTACGTTTCCTGCGATCCCGCGACCCTGGCGCGCGACTTAAGAGAATTACAGGAAAAATTCACGATCGAATCGGTTACGCCGCTCGATATGTTTCCGCAAACCGCTGAGATCGAAGTCGCGGTGCACCTGCAAGCGACATCATTCGCGAATTGAGAAAGAGCTTGCCAGCGAACAAACGCCCAATGAAGAGTCAACGCCAAGCGAGATGGCCGACTTAATTGTTACTGAGACCGCGGGCCTGCACCGCCCGCGCAACCTGGATTGGAAGCGTGCCGCCGCGCTGCTTTACGGTGACTGGGGCACGAGCAAAGCCTATGTCATCGGTCTTGCCTTCGTCGCCGCTGGCTTCTCATCACTGCCGATCATTCTCGCGGTCTGCGTGCTTACGGGTCTTGTGGGAATTAATTACGCTGTCATCTGCCGCTATTTCCCCGATGGCGGGGGCGTTTATTCCGCGGCGCGTTCGCAAGGACGATTGCTCGCCGTTGTCGGTGCGCTGCTGCTCATCGCGGATCTTACCGTGACAGCAGCGCTGAGTGGGTGGTCCGGTCTGACCTATATCATTGCCGGCGCAGAAGACATCTTCTGGTTGAAGTTTCTCAAGGATCACATTGCGTTCACCACTATCGGTGTTCTGCTTTTCCTCGGGTTTACCAATTGGTTTGGACCAAAACACTCGGGCAGTTTGGCGGTCGCACTGGCTGCGCCAACTGTGATTGTGGTTGTGGCACTGATCGCGGTAAGCGCGCCGCATTTCACCACGCATTTTCTCGAGCCGCGCCATGAAAGTTTGCGCGCTCTCTGGGTTCAATTTGTTGGCGTGATTCTCGCGCTCTCGGGTGTGGAAGCAATCGCGAATCTAACTGGCGTTATGAAGCTTGATCCCGGTTCGACTCCGGACCGGCCAAGCGTTGCCCGGGAGTCGCTCAAAGCGATTACGCCGGTTGCCATCGAGGTGGTGTTTGCCACGGCGCTGCTCGGATGGGCGATGCTCTCGCTTCCCGCGGTGATGGAAAAGACGCTCGGGCTTACCACCAAGAGCGCCATCGCTGCCGCGCTGACGAAGCGGCACGAGGATATGCTGCGATTCATTGCCGAACAATTCGGAACCGCGTCACTCGGACTATGGTTTGGCCAGGCGTTCGGCTGGGTGGTCGGCGTTGTGTTTCTGTTGTTGCTGCTGAGCGCTGCGAACACCGCGATCGTGGCTATGATCGGTTTGCTCTACATGACGGCGCGCGATGGCGAAATGCCGCCGCACTTCAAACGGCTGAATCGACATGGCGTCCCGCTGTATCCGCTCCTCATCGCGGTGGGCCTGCCCACTATCGTCTTGTTGACAGCGACAAATTTCCAAGCGCTCGCCGGGTTGTATGCAATCGGTGTGGTCGGAGCGATTACGGTCAATCTGGGTTCGTGCACCTTCAATCGCGCGATTGGCTTTACTTGGTACGACCGCATCTTATTCGGCTTCACATTCACCATTCTGTTTTTTGTTGAGTTGACTCTGGCGCGCACCAAGCCGGACGCGCTTTTCTTCGTCGTATGTGTGCTCGGCGTCGGTTTGGCATTGCGCGCCTGGACCCAAAAGCGTGCCGGCTTTACCACGCTCACCGTCACCCACCAGGTTGCGGCGATGGTTTCACCGGATCTCGTCGCGACGATGCAACCACGTTTCGAAGAAGGCCAAAAAATCATGGTGGCAGCGCGCGGGGTCACGCCCGTCCTCGGTTTCGCGCTTGAGGAAGCGCAACTGCGCAAAGCAACACTTTGCGTGCTCTACGTGAGAGAGATTGCCGTTTTTTATGGAGGCGGTCCAGCGGCACTCGGCCGCACGCGGTGGCAGGAGAACCCGGAGGCAAGCGCGATCATGTCGATGATGCTGAAGCTCGGTGCTGAGCGCGACATTTGCGTGCTGCCGGTGTATGCCGTAAGCGAGGACGCCGCTTCGACTATCCTCGACCTTTCCGCGACGATGGGAGTGGATTATCTCATCATCGGCGCATCGCAGCGCACCGCCATGGCCAAACTGCTTCGCGGCAGTGTCGCCACGAATGTCGCGCAACAATTGCCCGATTCCATCCGGCTCGTCATTTTCGGATGAACTGTAGCCACGCGCCTGTGGCGCGTCGGAATATTCGTTATCATGGACGGCCCACAGGGCCGTGGCTACAACATTGAGCGTTGGACGTTGAGCGCTACCAAAGGGGAATTGCTATTTTCTAATCCCAAAGAATGCTTCGAGCACGCGGGTGCCGAGCGCTTTCCAAATCTTGATTACCTCATAAGTGATCACGGCGGTGAAGCTCACGGCCATCCAAACACATGCCGCTTCGATGGGCAGGCCGAACCATGCCCCGATGCGTAACCCAGTCAGAACGCGCGGCCGATATTCCCACCAACCATAGGGCAAAGCGAGTGTGACTTCCCAAAGTAGGCTGATGAGGAGAAGAAGAAAAAAGGTGAAGCTGAAGGCGCGCCAATTGATGAATTGTCGCGCAGTGTGAAAAAAGCCGGCCGACGGTATGAGCGAAGCACACACGAGATAAATAAAATACCACGGGAATCCCTCGGGCGCGCCGGATAAAAGCTTTCGGTACAAGATCGCAGCTGCGATGAGGACGACGCCAAGAACGACCGAGGCAAAATGAAAACGGACGATGCGCGGTATGCCTTCCGCTGCGGCCTTGTAGTCGGGAACGTTGTAGGCTGCCATCCAATATTCATCGCACCAAATGTAACTGAGCAGCACGAGCATGAAGCCAGTCAGGTAAAAGACGAATTCCTCAATTGGAATCGCTCCACCGATGGCCGGGACTTGGCAGCCGAGTGTGGCCAGTTTGTTTGGGAAGATAAAGAAAGCGTTGCCAAAGAGCAGATCGAGCAGGAAGCCGAGCGGTGCGAGCACGGCGATGGTTCTCCAAAATGCCTTTCTCGGAAACTGCAGATCAGGCCGGCAGGCAAACCACCACGCCAGGGCACCAATCGGAACAACGAACAAAAGCAGACTCCACGTGTATCCGAGCGGTGTCGGATTATCCGAAGTGGCTTGTAAAATGCCAGGATGAATGACGGTGCGCAACGCGATCGCAGCCGGAAGAACGAGCGCCGCCGCGATGGCGAATACGACGTAGAAAGATTTTCGCTCCCGCATGGACCACAGCTTAAACAGACGATAGCTCATTGGGAATAGGGTTCGTCTTCGGAATCATTCGCGGCTTTAATGAAGAGGTTTTAAGATTTAACTTTGGCGCGCGATTCCTTCTCTTCTTTAAAACTCAACACTTAAAACTTAGAACTGCCGTGACTCCGCCAAAAGTACTCATCGCCGACTCCATTTCTCAGCGCGGCATCGATGAGCTTTCGCGCGAGGGCGCCCTCGAAGTCGCGATCAAAACCGCCTTAAGCGAAAAGGAGCTTGTCGATCTTATCCCGCAATTCAGCGCGCTCGTTGTGCGCAGCCAGACAAAGGTCACTGCCGATATCTTGAACGCTGGTGTGCGGCTCCGCGTGATCGGCCGCGCCGGCGTGGGTGTGGACAATGTCGATGTCGAGACGGCTACGCGACGCGGCATCATCGTTTTGAATGCGCCGGGCGGAAACACGGTGTCCACGGCCGAGCACGCATTTTCACTTCTGCTTTCGGTTGCCCGCAAGATTCCGCAAGCCGACGCAAACGTTCGTAGCAAGAATTGGGACAAAAAGGATTTCGAAGGCGTCGAGCTGTATAACAAAACGCTCGGCATTATCGGAATGGGCCGGATCGGCAGCGAACTCAGCCGGCGCGCTATCGCGTTCGGGATGCGCGTTGTCGCTTACGATCCGTACCTTTCCGCGACGCGCGCCCGTAGCTTGCAAGTCGAGCTGGTGGACGAACTCGACGACTTGCTCAAGAGCGCAGATTTCATCTCGCTGCACACCCCGCTCACGACAGAAACGCATCACATTCTTGATTCCGGCCGGTTGCAAAAAACGAGACGTGGCGTCCGCATCATCAATTGCGCGCGTGGCGGCTTGATCGACGAAGCCGCACTGGTCGAAGCGTTGCAAGATCGACATGTGGCCGGCGCGGCGCTGGATGTTTTCGAAACGGAACCGTTGCCGGCTGATTCGCCGTTGCGCAGCGCGCCCAATCTTGTTCTCACTCCGCATTTGGGTGCGTCCACCGCGGAAGCGCAGGAAAGCGTCGGCATCGAGATCGCGCAATCGATTCGTGCGGCGCTGCTCGAAGGAACGATCCGCAACGCTGTGAACATGCCGAACCTCGACGCCAAGACATTGGCGATTGTGGGGCCGCATCTGCGTTTTGGCGAAAAGCTCGGGAGATTTCTGTCGCAAATCTCGCCGCGGCGAGCCGACGTCTTCAACATCAATTACAGTGGCAAAGTAAACGAAGTGGACACGACCGCGATTACGCGCTCGGTGCTCAAAGGTTTTCTGCAAGCTGCCGGCGGCAGCGACGTAAACGAAGTGAACGCGCCGGCGTTCGCCGAAAGCCTTGGTTTGAAAGTTAGCGAATCGCGTCTGAGCGCGCCGGGAGATTACACCGACATGCTCGAATTATCCGCTGCTGGCGAAGGAAAAACTGTGTCGGTCGGCGGCGCGTTTTTCGGCGCCACTCCGCGAATTGTCAGCATCAACAGCCGACCCGTGGAAGCTCGTCCACACGGTGTCGTGCTCGTACTCGAAAACACAGACCGCCCGGGTATGGTTGGACGAATCGGCAATTTGCTCGGCGATCACGGCGTAAATATTGCCACGATGTCACTCAGCCGAAATCAGGCCGGCGGAACCGCGCTTACGGTGTTGAACCTCGATACTGCGCCAGACGAGGCGTTGCTCGAGGAAATTCGGGCGAGCGAAGACATCCACTCGGCGCAAGTGATCAAGCTCTAGGCGTAAACGAGGAGATCGATTTCTTCGGGAAGCGAGTTTGAAACTTCGCGAATGACGCTGCCGCGAATTAGATTTAACAGCGCGTTACGCTGCGGAGCTCCGAGAATCACACGGGAGGCGCCGAGGGTGGCGGCGACGTCGACAATTGTTTCCGCGGCCGACGGACTAACGGCGTAACAAAACAGAGGGGGATGATCGACAGCCTTTTGTTTCGCTTCGGCAAAGATTGTACTGGCCTCAGGATCGTCTGGCCACTTGCGTTTCGTGTCCTGCTCGGTCATGAACGGCTGCTCGCGCACAAAAAGTAGGTACAACCTGCGGCCGGTCTCGCGTGCTTCCTTCAATGCAAAGTCGAGCGTGCGTCCGGTGCCACGGATGGCGCAGAGAATTGATTCCGCGCTTGTGAAATCTGACGCTGGCCCGGCTGCGGCCGGCGAGACTTGCATCGGTAACGCGGCGGAGACGCGCGGCGGCGCAACTTCCTTTCTCATTCGCCTTTCCTGGGCGAGGCCGCGCAGAATCAAACCGACAGCAAGGATCGTGACCGCGAAGTAGCGCGCGTTCGGTTTATCGATGAGCAACGACATTTCGATTGCCGCCATGACAATGAACGTCGCGAACATGAGCGTGCGTTCCCAAGGTTTGATCGACAATTTTCGGTCGGTCGCGGTCGCGCCAAGATTGGTCGCGATCGCGCCGACGACGCCGACGGCGTAAAGATCGGCCAGGCCGGCCATGTCTTTAACGAGAATCACCAGCGACATCGGAACGATGGTGGCAAGCAACATGCCCGCGCTGGGCACGCCCCATTTGTTGAGGCGCTGGAAAATGGCTGGAAGCTCACGATCACGCGACATGAGAAATTGGATCATGATAAGATCGACAATCGCGGTGTTGACAGCGGAGAGCAGCAACAAGGCGAAGACGATGCTGACGATGAACCCGAAGGCGTGACCGAGCGCGGGGCCAAGCGCGCCGCCGACAAAAATTTCCCCCATGTAACGCAACATGTAGTCGCGCACGCCTTGTGCGCCGGGTGCGTTCACGTCGCCGTTGAGGATCTGCAATCCGCCGAGCGCATGCATGGCGAGACCGAGCAATGCGGTGAAGACGCACACTTCGATCATGACCCACAAAATCGCGGGCGTGGAAGTTTTGCGCACGGATGGTTGCGCATCGGTGCTGCCGGGATCGAGCCGCATCACGCCAGTGGCGTTGGCGATGGCTTCGACACCGGAAAGCGCGAGGACGATTCCGACAAAGCCGGCCCAGTTTTGCCAGAAGCCGCCGTGCAACGGTTGTAAATGTCCAATCGCTTCCCCCATGTGCGGCAGACTGAAAAGCCCGAGAACAACGACGACGATGGCAGTCGGCACAGAAATCAAAAAAGCGAGGCCGCCGGTGTGTTTCGGTCCGAGCAGGTTGAGCACCCCGATAATGAGGATGGCCGCGGCGGCGAATTTTTCAGGATGCGGCACGCCTAGATAGGCGAAGGCGGAAAGCGCGCTGATGGCCGCGGTTACCAAATAATCGGCGATGAGAAGAAAGGCGCCGACGATGGAGATCACTTCGGAGCGATGACGCACGCTCGCGTAAACGCCGCCGCCGTCCGGATAAAGCCGGCAAATGATCATGTAGTTGATGCCGACCAGCGCGGTCAGCACACACATCGCGGCGATAAGGCAGAAGGAGGCATAACCTGCGACCGCGAAAGCGAGACCGATGACGTAGGCCTTGCTGGTGCCCCAGTCGCCGTACAAAATCGCAGCCGCGCGTTTCCAATCCACATTGCGCGGTCGCTTAACGTCTGTTGGTATCAATTGATTCGACTCAAACGAGACGGCCTCGCGCGACAAGGCGCCTTCCTTCAGGAGCCGGATTTCACGACATCCATTGCCCTTTAATGATGCTGACGAGGTTAGCTGTCGGGTTAGAGCCATTAAATGCTCTCGATGCCGCGCATCGTTCGCCCCGATCCGCACCGCATTCGCGGACGGAATTTGGTTCCCCCGTTGGACCGGCCACTCGCCGATCCATTAAGCGAAACAAAGAACTGGCGAAATCTTCTGACTAGGAAATGCCGCAGTCAAGTGAGCCACTCGCTGCCTGCGCATTCAAGCCGCCTCATTGGCGACGAGGCGGTACCCGATACCTGGCTCGGTCTTAATGAGAATCGGACTGGCAGGGTCCCTTTCAATCTTCTGGCGCAGGTGGGTGATGTAAACGCGGAGATATTGGCGGTGCTCTTCAGATTTCGGGCCCCAGATTTCACGAAGGATATGACGATGCGTGAGGACGCGACCAGGATGCCTAACGAATAATCGGAGCAGCGCATATTCGGTGGCGGTGAGCTTTATATGGTGACCGCCGCGTGTCACCACTCGAGCCGTAAGATCGACAATCAGATCGCCGCTCTTGAAAACGGAAACCTCTTCTTCGGGTCGCGTTTTGCGTTGCGCCGTGCGCAGACGTGCGAGCAATTCCGGCGTGCTGAACGGTTTGGTGACATAATCTTCCGCGCCGGCATCGAGCGCGGCGACTTTGCCCGCTTCGTCATCGCGCACGGAAAGAACAAGCACCGGCGCTTCGCTCCATTCCCGGAGGCGTTTTAAAACCTCGAGCCCATCGAGATCGGGCAGGCCAAGATCGAGAAGAATAATGTCAGGGCGCCGGCTGGCGGTTTCCGTCAAGCCTTGCTGGCCCGTTTCGGCTTCGTGGACTTGGTAGTCCTCAGCCTCAAGGACAACTCGCAAAAGCCGTCGAATCTGCACTTCATCATCGACAATCAACGCAACCGGTTTCATGCGGTCGCCTCGGACGGAAGCCGCATCGACTCACCGATCGGGATCCGGATCGAAAAACGTGAGCCAGGAGTGTGTTCTCGATTTTGCGCGACTATCTGGCCGGCATGCGCTTCAACTAATTGGCGTGCGATCGAGAGACCAAGGCCAAGCCCGCCGGCAGGCGTGCCGGGACCGCGATAGAATTTTTCGAAGACTTTATTTTCTTCTCCGGGCGCGAGACCCGGGCCGTGATCGACGACGGAAAAAACGAGCATGGAGTCATCGCGTGCCGCACTCACTTCAATCGGCTGATCGCTCATTCCGTGGGCCGCCGCATTCGAGAGCAAAGCGCCCAACGCTTGTTCGATGAGGTGCGCGTCCACGGAAATCATGGGCAAATTTTTTGCGATGGTGACTTTAACGGACTGTTCGTTTAATCCGGCGAGCGCAACTGCTTCGTGCACCAACTCACCCGGCTCGCACCATTCACGCACCGGTTGAAGAAGTCCGGATTCTAAACGCGTCGCGTCGAGCAAGTGATCGACGGTGCGGGTGAGACGCCGCACCGCTTGTTGGAGTTCCGCGCGATCGGGCTGCGGCTGTTGCAGCGCGGCGGAGATAGCGGCCAGTGGAGTTTTCAATTCGTGGGAGACAGAATCGAAAAGCGTCTTCTGAAGTTTTTGCGATTGACGAGAAATTTGTGCGGATCGGCTTTCTTCCAACGCGCGCTCTTTGTTCACAAACACGACAAGTTGGGCGGCAAAGGCATCGAGCAGTTCGCGTTGCTCGAGGGTGGGTGGGTGCGCGAGCCTCACGGTAAGCACACCTTCGGCGCGATCGCCCGTCACAAGCGGCACATGCAACGATTCGGCATCAGGAAGTGTGTCAGTGGATCTTCCGGCACTCTGTTTTTTTTGAAACGCCCAGATCGCGACGCTTTCGTCTTTGCTCGAGGGCGCGAACGTGCTGGCTGAATGGCAGGAAAGACCGCCTTCATCTCGCAGCCAAACCGCCGCATCGGCCTGAAAAAAGTTTTTGATCAACGTCAAAACTTTCGGCATCGCTTCGCCGAGATCGCGGCTGGCGGCCAGCGCACGGGTCAAACGATAGAGCGCGGTAGCGCGCTCTTCGCGGCGGCGTTCCGATTGTTCGCGCTCGCGCAACTGCGTGGCGAGATGGCCGATGACGAGCGCGATGACGAAATACGCACAGAACATCATCACATCCTGAAACTGGCCGATGTAAAAAGTGAAGCGTGGCGGAACATAAAGAAAATTCCAGAGCAACGCGCTCAGGGCAGCGAGAAAAAGAGTGGGCCATCGGCGCAGGCGCATTCCCGCGAGCACAACGGCGAGCAAATAAAACAACGCCACTGCATAGTAGCCGGTGTAAGAGAAGATCGACAACGACAAGGCGGTTACGACCGCAGCGATGACAAGTGCGATGCCAAAGTCGCGCCACGGTGCGCGCGCCAAACGTTCCTCGATTGGTTCACTGCGCGGCCGCGCCGATTCGTCCGCCGGAATCATGTGAATGTCGATGTTGCCGCTGTGGCGCATGAGCCAGCGGAGCGGGTCGCGTTTCAAAAAGCTTGCCCATCGCGAACCGAGCGGCTTGCCGATAACAATCTGGGTGACGTTGTGTTGACGGGCGATGCGGAGCAGCGCTTCGCCGATATCGGTGCCGGGCGTGGAAACGACTTCCGCGCCGAGCTGGCGCGCGAGCGCGAGATAACGAGTCAAGCGTGTTTGCTCCTCTTGCGAAAGCGCGCGAGGTTTCTCGATGTTCGCGACGATCCAGGTAGCTTCCATCGATGCCGCCAACCGGCGCGTGTAGCGAATCAATCTTTCCGAATACGGGCTCGCGCTCACAGCGACGAGCAGACGGTCGCCGCTTTTCCACGGTCCGGCGATTTTTTGCTCGGACATGATATCGCGCAAATCACGATCGACATGTTCGGCGACCAGTCGCAATGCCATTTCGCGCAATGCAGTAAGATTGCTTTGGCGGAAGAAATTTTCCGAGGCAGCAGCGGCGCGTTCACCAAGATAAACTTTTCCTTCGGCGAGACGCGAGCGCAGTTGATCGGGCGTAAGATCGACGAGCATAATCTCGTCGGCAAGATCGAGAACGGAATCAGGGACAGTTTCGTGGACAGAAACGCCGCTGATCTGCCGGACAATATCGCTGCGACTGGCGACATGTTGGACGTTGAGCGTCGTGTAAACACTGATGCCAGCATCGAGCAGCTCGAGCACATCCTGGTAGCGCTTCGGATGGCGCGATCCCGGCGCATTCGTGTGCGCGAGCTCATCGACCACGGCCAGCCCGGGATGCCACGTTAAGATGGCGTCGAGATCCATTTCACTCAGGGTCGTGCCGCGATATTCGATCTGTGAACGAGGCATGATCGGCATACCTTCGAGCAACGCCTCGGTTTCTTTGCGCCCATGCGTTTCGACAATGCCGACAACCACCTCGCATCCCTCAGCTTGTTTTTGCCGCGCTGCTTGCAGCATGGCGTAGGTCTTGCCTACGCCAGGCGACATCCCAAAGAAAATCTTCAACTTGCCGCGCCCAGCCGTGGTTTCTTCGCGCTTCATGCGCGCGAGAATCTCATCGGGATTCGGCCGGTCCACCTCGCTCATACGTCCGGCATCTTACGCCATCTGACCGTCTTGAAAAAGTGAGCGCCTATTAAACTCCGGCGCGGCGATCACTCGCGGTGTCGATGTGCCCTTCGCGCGAGTAGAGCTTTCTCGCAATCCCAGAAGGACGTGAGCGGAAGCGGAAACACGCCCATGGTGGTCGCAAGGAGAAAAAGATTATGGATGAATCCTTAGGTTTAGAACGTGAGAATAAAATCCACTCCCATCGTAAATTGATCGACGTTGCGTGAGTCGTTGAAGGGATGCGTGCCATTTAACGCGCGATCATAGCGCAGCTCCGGACGAATCGTCAGACCGGAAATCGGTTTCGGCATTGCCGGTTTGATGTTTACACTGGCTGTAACCGCCCCATAGGTGGTTTTTCCACCACCGACGGTGCGCGGGTCAATGGTCGGTTCACCCTCCAAGGCGCGCTTTGGGTCATGGTTGTTGGCAAACGAGACCACGTAAAAGCCGTCGTCATCCCAGAAGATTTCCCCGCGTATTCCGGCAGTTAACCAACTGTTGATCGCATAGGTGAAATATTGCGCGATGCCATAGGCTTGGGCGTCACTGACTTCGTCCAGCGCATAATTGAGATCGGTAATCGACGTAAGCTTATCGGTGATCTTCCACGTCGTTGTTATGTCGCTGAGATAGCGCAAATCGTGGTTGTTATGTGGGGTCTCTGGCCCGATGTGCGTAGTGGCGGCCACAACAACTTTACCCTCGTAGAGGTTTAATCCAATCCCGCCGTGGAACGCCAGCGCATCGTTGTTGTCCTCGATGCTAGTGTTTACGCCACGCGTAACACCAGCCATTAGGTCGAGCCATTTAGTCGCGTGAAAGGTCGCAAGGGCGCCGGTGTGATTAAACGGAATTCCAACATTAAAAATGTAGGTGTGCGAGTAAAAGAAGTTTGTGCGCGGATCGATCGTTTCCGCTCCTTCCAAAGTAACGAATTTGCCAAGCTTCAAGTCGAGGCCACCCTCGCTGATAATGGGAAAGTGCAGATTGAGATAAGCTTCGACCAGGTCCGGCTGAAGGATTGAAGTAGACGCCGTGTCATCGAACAAACCAAGCGAATGAATGGTGCGCGCGTCGCTTCCGTACATGAATTGCAACTTGAAGCCCCAATCGAATTCGCCGGGTTGCGGCGCCAGCGCGCGCTCGAAATTGATTACGAGCTGATTCAGCAGCGGTTCGTTCGCGCGGTCGTCAAAGAACCGTCCGAAGTTCTGATTATCCTTCGGGCTGGCAGAATTGAAGGTGATCCCACTGTCGATCCAACCGGAAATCTTAAAGCGTGGCGCCGGAGTGGGCGAAGCCGTTTCGGTTTCACCCGCCACAGCGATCGTGGCGAGACAAAGCGCGAGCGAGAAAATAAAAAGGTGTTTGATAAATGAGGCGAGGAATCAGCGCGGTTCGGCGAGCGCGGTGTTCATTTGAGGGATTCGGGACGTGGATTGTCGATGAACCAAGTCCAGAACGGCTGAAGATGTCGATCTTGTCTGAAGAAGACGCGCCGCAACTTCGCGAGTGGGCCGTGAGTAGTTGGTCGCACCGTCGCGTCCGATTTCTTCTCGATGTAAACGGGAACGACGACGAACACGTACGTTGTTCTCGTTGGGCCAGGGCCAGTGCGATGGCTATCGTTCGCCGACTGCGTGGCTGCCGGAGAAATTATGTCGGAAGGTTTCATGGATTCGCCGCGAATGAGTCGAGCGCGCGATTCAGGCTGAGGACGTTCACACCGGGATCTCCCAGAAGACCGAGGTCTCGGGCGTCTGTGTTTTGTTTAATCAACTCGCGCAATTTCTCCTCGCTTACGGCGCGAGCTTTGGCGACGCGCGGAGTTTGGAGCTCAGCGTTGCGCAAGCTGATATGAGGATCGAGGCCGCTGCCGGACGCGGTCACCGCATCAGCCGGCACGGATTCGTCTGCGTTTAAGCCGTTCTCCTTTCGAAAGGCGTCAACGCGGTCTTTGATCGCATCATTCAGCTTTTGTGAAGTCGGCCCGAGGTTGCTGCCGCCGGAACTCGCGGCGTCGTAGCCGGTGCCGGCGGCTGAAGGACGTGGATGAAAATATTTGTCGGCGGTGAACCCCTGCGCGAGCAGCTTCGAACCGCGCACGGTCCCATCGGTATCCAGAATCAGGCTGCCGTTAGCTTTGTCGTGGAACAAGCCTTGCGAGATTCCGAAGACCACGAGCGGATAAAGACCGCAGCAAACAATCGCCAGGACCAATGTAGCGAAGACCGCGCCGCGAATTTCGGAAAAAAGTTCTTTCATAAACTAAATGAGATGGAGAGCGGCGATGATGAGGTCGATGAGCTTGATGCCGACGAACGGCACGATCACGCCGCCGAAGCCATAGATGAGCAGGTTGCGCTGGAGAATCGCGAGCGCGCCCATCGGTTTGTAGGCCACGCCGCGCAACGCCAGTGGAATCAGGGCGATGATGATGAGCGCGTTGAAAATGACGGCGCTAAGAATGGCGCTGGTGGGACTGTGGAGGTGCATAATGTTGAGCGGAGCGATGGCGGGAAATGTGGCCATCAGCATGGCGGGAATAATCGCGAAATACTTCGCCACATCGTTCGCGATGCTGAACGTCGTCAACGAACCGCGCGTGATGAGCATCTGTTTTCCGATCTCAACGATGTCGAGCAGCTTGGTCGGGTTGCTGTCGAGGTCCACCATGTTGCCGGCTTCGCGCGCGGCCTGCGTGCCCGTGTTCATCGCCACGCCGACATCCGCCTGCGCGAGCGCGGGCGCGTCGTTTGTGCCGTCGCCTGTCATGGCGACGAGATGGCCGTTGCCTTGTTCTTCGCGAATACGTTTTAGTTTCTGTTCGGGCGTTGCCTCGGCCATGAAATCATCTACGCCGGATTCAGCAGCAATGGCCGCAGCGGTGAGCGGGTTGTCGCCCGTGACCATGATGGTGCGGATGCCCATTTTGCGGAGTTGTCCGAAGCGGTCCTTGATTCCGCCTTTCACGACGTCCTTCAATTCGATCACGCCGAGCGTTGTCATGTCGGAGGCGACGACGAGCGGAGTCCCGCCGCGATGCGAGATTTCATCGACCGCTTTATTCACGGCCTGTGGGAAAACTCCACCGGCCGCTTCGACAAATCCGCGCACGCTTTCCGCCGCGCCCTTGCGCACACGCATGGTCGGTTCGGTATCGGTTGCGTGAAGATCGATGCCGCTCATGCGGGTCTGCGCGGTGAACGGAATGAACGTCGCATGCAGCTCGTGCATTTCGCGTGCGCGCAATCCGAATCTCTCCTTCGCTAACACGACAATGGAGCGACCTTCCGGCGTTTCATCGGCGAGCGAACTCAATTGTGACGATGCGGCGAGATCTTTATCGCTGATTCCGGGCGCGGAATGAAACGCGACTGCCATGCGATTGCCCAAAGTGATCGTGCCGGTCTTGTCGAGAAGCAGAACATCGACATCTCCCGCCGCTTCGACCGCGCGCCCGCTCATTGCCAGCACATTCCGCTGAAGCACCCGATCCATGCCCGCGATGCCGATCGCACTGAGCAAGCCGCCGATGGTTGTTGGAATCAGGCAAACGAGCAGCGCGACCAGAACGGGAATCGAAAACACTGTGGCGGAATAAATGCCGAATGGCTTCAGCGTCACACACACGAGCAGGAAAATGAACGTCAACGCGGCAAGCAGAATCGTCAGTGCTATTTCGTTAGGCGTTTTTTGACGGCGCGCGCCCTCGACGAGAGCAATCATGCGGTCGAGAAAACCGCCGCCCCTCTCCATCGTTACCCGAATGACAATGCGGTCGCTGAGCACACGCGTACCGCCAGTAACCGCGCTGCGGTCGCCACCGCTTTCGCGAATCACCGGAGCGGATTCGCCGGTGATCGCAGCTTCATCGACGCTAGCGATTCCCTCCACCACATCGCCGTCCGCGGGAATCACATCGCCCGCCTCGCAAACGACGAGGTCGTCCTTCTGCAAGATTGGCGCGGGCACTTTTTCTTCACGCCCGTTTTGCAATCGGCGCGCCATGGTTTCCTTGCGAGCTCGTCGCAGACTGGCGGCTTGCGCCTTGCCGCGACCTTCTGCAACAGCCTCGGCGAAATTGGCAAATAGCACGGTGAACCACAGCCAAATGGCCAGTTGAGCAACGAAACCGCGCAGCGCCGGTTCGGCCGTGAAGATTCCAACTGTGGTGAGCGCCGCGCCCACCATGGTCACAAACATGACCGGGTTCTTGATCATCAGGCGCGGGTTGAGTTTCTTGAACGCGTCAACGATCGCCGGGCCGGCAATGTTCCAGTCGAAAAGGGAAGGAGCTTTCTGCTTCATAAGCTAAAGGCGCTCAAAAAAGTTTTCCCTGGAGGTTGAGGAAGTGCTCAACCACCGGTCCAAGCGTGAGTGCCGGGAGAAAATTCAGCGCACCAATCAAGAGTACTGTGCCGAGCAAGAGAATGAGGAACGTGCCGCCGGAAACAGGGAACGTGCCCGCGCTCGCCGGCGCGACCTTCTTCTGCACCAGCGAACCCGCCAGGGCCATGATCGGCACGATCATCAAGAAGCGGCCGAAGAGCATGTCGAGACCGAGCGTGGTGTTGTACCAGGGCGTATTGCCGGAGAGTCCCGCGAACGCGCTGCCATTGTTTCCGGCGCCTGAGCTGAACGCGTAGAGAATTTCGCTGAGTCCGTGAGGACCGGCGTTGTTCAGGCCAGCCAGGCCCCACTTGCTCACCACTGCCCACGCCGCGAATCCCAGAATGGAAATCGCGAGAATCAGCAACGACAACATTGCCATCTTGACATCGTAGGCCTCGATTTTCTTGCCGAGATATTCCGGTGTGCGGCCAACCATCAAACCCGCGATGAAAACGGCGAGCACGACAAAGACGAGCATTCCGTAGAGACCCGCGCCAACGCCGCCGAAAATTATTTCTCCCAGTTGGATGTTGAATAGCGGCACGAAGCCGCCGAGTGCCATGAACGAATCGTGCATTGAGTTGACCGCGCCGCACGATGCGTCGGTTGTGATCGTGGCAAAGAGCGCGGAGTTGAAAATGCCGAAGCGAAGTTCCTTGCCTTCCATATTGCCGTCGGCGGCAGCGATGCCGAGTTGGTGATGAATCGGATTGCCTGCGCTCTCGGCCCACCAGCAGAGCAGCACACCACCCACAAACAAGATCGACATCGCGGCCCAAACCGTCCATCCATGCTTCTGGTTTTTGACCATCCGCCCCAGGTAATAGGTGAGTCCGCTGCCGATCGAGAAAATGGAAAGCATCTGGATGAAATTCGAGAGCGGCGTCGGATTCTCGAACGGATGTGCTGCGTTGGCGTTTACGTAACCGCCGCCGTTCGTGCCGACCATTTTGATCGCGACCTGCGATGCCATCGGTCCTTGCACGATGTTTTGTGCGGTGACGGTTTGTTCCTCCATTACCGGCTTGTCATCAGCTCCCTTAATTGTCTCGCCTTTGCCGTTTTTCTTTTCGACCTGGACTTTCATTGGCTCCACCAACGTGGCTTTGGTGTAAGGCTTGAAATTTTGAATCATGCCCTGCGAAACGAGAAAGACCGCGAAGACGAGGCAAATGGGCAGAAGCAAGTAGTAGGTCAGACGGACGAGATCCACCCAGAAATTGCCGAGCGTATTCGCGGAATGGCGCGCGATCGCGCGGACGAGCGCAGCAGCAATGGCAATGCCGGTCGCGGCAGAACCGAAATTGTGAAACGCTAGCGCGACCATCTGCGAGAAATACGACATCGTGGATTCGCCGCTGTAATTCTGCCAATTGGTGTTCGTGGTGAAGCTGACCGCCGTATTGAACGCGAGGTCAGGGCTCACGGGACCAAGTCCCTGGGGATTGAGCGGCAGAATATTTTGCAACCGCAGGATCGCGTAAGTGAACACGCAACCCACCAAACTGAAGAGCAACATGGCGAGCGTGTATTGCTTCCAATTGTGCTCTTTGCTGGAATCGACTCCCATCAGCCGATACGTCACCCGTTCCAAGGGACGCACCACGGGATCGAGCCAGGTCCTGCCATTCGCATCGAGCACTTGCAGCAGATAAAGCCCCATCGGCTTGGTGATCAGCACGAGCGCGATAAAGTAGAGGGCGAATTGAAGCCAGTCAGAAGCTTGCATTGTCGATCCTTAGAATTTTTCGGGGCGAATCATGGCCACAAACAGATAGGCGAACAGCAACAGCGCGATGATGCCGACAACGATTGTTTCCATTCGATCTTCCTAGAGCCTTTCGCAAAACCGGACGTAAAACGCACTCACGAAAAAAAACACGACGACAATTCCAACGAAAATTAAGTCGCTCATAAAATCACTCGATGGCTACTCTGTCCGTCGATGGCTACGAAGAGATAGGCGACGATGAAACCGCTCATAAAACTATCCCAACGATGAGCGAACTTTGGCCGCAGCGTTAATTAAACGAGAGCCGTAAACCGTTAAAAATTCGTTAAAGCCTTCTTCGCTGCGGGCGATCCGCTCTGGAAAGGCTGCGCTCACCGACCATCAGAACTACGAGGTTGACCAGCTTCGGTTCCCTAGTCAGAATCGCTGCCCATATGGACTTCAGCGCACATTCTATCATTTGGGTTTTGGTCATCGGCCTTGTCATCGGCGCCATCGCGAAACTGTTGATGCCCGGAAAAGATCCCGGTGGTTGCATCATCACCATGCTGCTCGGAATCGCCGGGGCCTTTGTCGGCACTTGGATCGGCCGCCTCTTCGCGGGCGAGAATTACATTGCCGGTTGGATCATGTCGATCATAGGCGCAATGATATTGCTTTTGCTCTATCGATTGATTCTCAGGCGAAGGATGTAAGCGACGGCGTTTTGGGCGCGCCGCGCAGGCACGTCGCTACATTCGATATTTGATTCGCCGCAAGAGGCGCAGGGTTGCTCTGTCGCGTGAATGGCAGATTGTCATTTCTTCATGCCCGCGCCGACAAAATTTCGGATCATCGTCGCGTTCGCCGCTCTCTATCTTATCTGGGGTTCAACTTATCTTGGGATTCGTTTTGCGATTGAGACTGTTCCGCCATTTTTAATGGCGGGCACCCGGTTCCTGATCGCGGGCGTGATTATGTATGCGATCGGGTGGTCGCAAGGCATCGGTAAATCGAATTGGGCGAACTGGCGGACGTCCTTGATTATCGGCGCCTGTTTGATTCTCGGTGGCAATGGCGGGGTAACAGTCTCCGAAAAGTATATCGATTCGGGGTTGGCGGCGCTGATCGTGGCGGTAGTTCCCATCTATATTGTGGTGCTGGGCTGGGCGTCCGGAATCGCGCCCAGGCCAACGCCAATTGTCTGGCTCGGCCTCGTAGGAGGTTTTGTTGGCGTTGGCGTTTTACTGGGCCCGGCGCTGCGCTTTTCTTCGAACGGCGGACGACATCCTGCGATTGGAATGTCGATCCTGCTTGTCTCATCCTTCATCTGGTCGGCGGGATCGCTCTATTCGCGCGCGGCTAAACACGCGGCGTCTCCGTTTCTCACCGCTGCTCAACAGATGCTCTGCGGCGGATTGCTTCTTTTACTCACTAGCTTCGCGACCGGCGAAACGCGGCGTTTCCATCCAGGTTCCATGTCGATCTTGTCGGTCGCGTCATTTGCCTATTTAGTCATTATCGGAGCTGTGGTTGGATACACGGCCTACATTTGGTTGCTGCGAAATTGCGATCCTGCGAAAGTTGCTACCTACGCCTACGTGAATCCGATCGTGGCTGTCCTGCTTGGCGCCGCTTTCGCCGGGGAGACTTTGACCATGCGCACATTGGTCGCCGCTGCTCTTATCATCGGCTCTGTGGCGCTGGTGATTACCGCGCAGCAGTTGAGATTGAGAGCCGAGCCGCAAATTAGCGCCGCTGTGACCCCAGCTGATTGAGAACGATGAAAAGCGAGAATCCGTTTGGTGACCCGAAAGGACCTGTCGTGAACGGCAGTCGAACGGATCGACAAGAGACAATCGAAGTCGTAAAGCGGAACTGGCGCGCCGAAGTTGAGACGGCCGAAGTATATCGCGATCTCGCGGGACGGGAGCAGGACGAGAAACGCAAAGGCATTCTCTTGCGCATGGCGGAAGCGGAAGAGCGCCATGCCCAACGCTGGGAGAAAAAGCTGCGAGATCTCGGCGTCGAGGCGCCCATTCTTAAGGACACGATCGCCCGCCGGCTAAACCGTTGGTGGAATAAAATCGCCGGCGCGGAGGTGGCTATTCGCCGAATGGAAGCAGCGGAAGAACGGCACGAAGCAGAATTTCGGGATCAGGCCGAGCGGGCGCTGGCCGGAGAGCACGATGTACAGGATTTTCTTCGCGAGAGCGCACTCGAGGAGAAGGCGCACGCGCGTGCATTGAGCGCGATGGCTCCGCCGGCTGGTCCGAGAACTGCACTCGATGCAATTTTGAAACGCGAGCGCTGGCATGGGCGCGGTGGTAGCTGGGTAGCCGACGCGATTTATGGCGCAAATGACGGACTGGGTGCGGTGTTCGGAATCGTTTCCGGCGTCGCGGGCGCGACGAATAACCAGCAACATTACGTGCTCATATCCGGTTTGGCGGGGATGCTCGCTTCGACTCTCTCTATGGGAGCTGGGGCGTATCTCGCCGCGAAGAGTGAACGCGAGGTTTATGAAGCGGAAATCTCGCGGGAGCGAACGGAAGTGGAAGAAAATCCCGAGGAAGAAATCGAGGAGATGTCGCTCTTTTATCAGCTGCAAGGATTCAGCCCTGAAGAATCGCAGCGAATGGCGGAACACCTCGCCCAACAGCCCGAACAGTTCGTGCAAGCGATGGCTCAGAGTGAGCTCGGATTATCCGAACATCGCTTCCCGAATCAGTGGACATCCGCAGTCTCGGCCGCCATCTCAACCGCAATCGGCGCTTTCGTTCCAATCGTTCCATTCTTTTTCATCGGAGGCTTGAACGCGGTGATTGTGTCGTTTGGCATCAGTTTGGTTGCGCACTTCGCAGTTGGTGCGTTGAAGTCGCTGATCACGATCCGTTCCTGGTGGGCATCAGGCCTCGAAATGACGTGGATCGGCGTTATTGTTGCCGTGGTTACTTACAGTCTCGGCCTCGCGTTTGGCGCGTTAGGCTAAAAAACTAATTTTGAAACGCTTGGGAGAACAATTTGTGTTCAGATCTCCTTTACATATCGGTGCGTTTTCAACGTTTCGTAATTCGCATTGTCAATCAATCTCACATGCATCTGCGTTTTGTAATCCTTCTCATTTCTGTCGCGCTCATGGCACCGGCAGGATTCGCTCAAGAAAAAAATGCACCGACTCTCGATGAATTAGTTTCGAAAAACATTGAAGCCAAGGGAGGAGCCGATGCGTTGCGCGCGCTCCAATCGCTCACCCTTACCGGCAAAATGCTGGTGCAGCAGGGTCAGATTCAGTTGAGGTACGTGCAAACGAAGAAGCGGCCGGGCGAAGTGCGGACGGAAGCAACCCTTCAAGGTATGACGCAGGTGGAGGCCTACGATGGCGAGGAGGGCTGGAAAATCTCGCCGTTCCAAGGACGCAAAGACCCTGAAAGAATGTCAGCGGATGACGTCAAATCACTGATCGAAGACGCGGAGATCGGTGGACCGCTGGTGGACTGGAAGGCAAAGCAAAGCACCGTGGATTACCTTGGAATCGAAGACGTGGACGGAACGCTCGCTCACAAGCTAAAGGTTGTGCGAAAGAACGGCGATGTGAATTTTGTTTACCTCGATCCGGATCATTTCTTGGAGATCCGCATTTTGACACAGCGGATCAAACACGGCGCACAAGTGGAAGTTGAGACGGATCTCGGGGACTACGAAAAGATTAACGGCGTGTTTATTCCATTTTCCATCGAAACTGGTCGGAAGGGCGACCCTGATAAGCAAAAGATCGTTATTGATAAGGCCGAGGGTAACGTGCCTGTCGATGACGCTATCTTCCGCTTCCCGACCACCGCTTCCAAATAATTCGTAGTTCGCTCTTTATGCGCTTCCTGAAGTCCTTTCCTGTAGCTACTGCCCTGTTTTTTTGCGCTATGATCTCCCACGCCGAGGAGACGCCGTATGGCCCTGCAACGATCTCCGGTCTCGGCGCGCGCAACATCGGCTCGGCGACCATGAGCGGCCGCATCTCGGCCATGGCTGCGACCAGAGAACCCTCGGGGAAGATCACGCTCTTTGTTGGTGCAGCCAGCGGCGGCGTGTGGAAATCGGATGATGGCGGAACGAGATACCGGCCGGTGTTTGACGAACAGCCGGTGCAATCAATCGGCGCGATCGTGATCGATCCGAACAACACAAAAAATGTTTGGGTCGGAACGGGCGAGTCCTGGACGCGCAACAGTGTGTCGATCGGAGACGGAGTGTACAAGTCCATCGATGGTGGCGAGACATGGACGCACGTCGGTTTGGACAGGTCGGAACGGGTTGCTCGAATCGCAGTTAGTCCGAAAAACAGCGACACGGTTTTTGCCGCGGTGCCCGGTGCGTTATGGAGCGATTCGCCTGATCGCGGCCTTTACAAAACTTCGGACGGAGGCAAGACGTGGACGCAAATTCTCAAAGGTCCGAATCTTTCCACCGGTTGCACTGACATCGCGATCGATCCGACGAATCCGGACATAATGTTCGCGAGTCTGTGGGATTTTCGCCG
>WNGD01001387.1_pt1 | contig 26425 bp, 29 predicted proteins | sample 5400671 | NCBI WGS metagenome assembly WNGD01 (sample SAMN13153369, study PRJNA577476) | soil metagenome | isolation source: 40 cm soil or saprolite under grassland replicate 2 | place: USA:California | collected 2016-06-15
GACGCTCCACGGCGCGTTCGTCAGGGGGTACGACGCGACCCTTGTCAGCGACGCCCACACGACGGAGGACCAGACGGCATGGGGGGCGCCGCCGCCGGACCAGGTCATCGCGCACACGAACCTGTACTGGACCTACCAGGCTGCGCCGAGGCGGACGGCCGGGACTGTCGAGACCAAGGATGTCGACTTCGGCGGCACCCCCTCAGCTGGGTAGGTACCGATCGCGCAGCGCCGCGGCCGTTTGTGCCGGGACGACGTTGGCGTCGAGGAGCTCCTCGACGGTCGCGGAGGCGAACGTCGACTGGTCGACGAGTAGCGCCCGGTAGCGGCTGCACGCGTCGGCGAAGTCCGCGTTGCCGGCGGGGTGGACGACGACGAGCCGGCCCCAGCGCCACGCGCGGCTCGGGTGCTGGAGCATCGACAGCACCAGCAGGTGGCGAAGCCAGATGTGGATGAGCTCCGTCCCGTCGACTGCGTCGATCGCCCCCGGAGCGAAGAAGCCCGACCTGTCGGTGATCTCGCGGTACCGCGGCAGCCGGCTCGGCTTCGGAGGCTGCCGCCTGTTCACCTCGTGGTACGCGGTCACGACGCCGACGATCCCGTGGGTGCCGTCGCCGAGGTCGAGCACGAACGCGGCGTCGAACGCGACGAGGTTGCCGAGCCAGGCCGGATCGAGCCGCCCCGGCGAGTGGGCGAAGCGGACGGCGCCCGCCGTGCCAGGCACGTCCGGCCACCACATGTGGACGGCGCGGTCGGCGAGCCCGAGGTCGGCGGCCAGGTCTCCGAAGAGGTTGAAGGTCATCGCCACCGACGACAGAAGGTCGGCCCACAGTCGCTGGTGATCGAAGCTCTGGTGAGGTTCGATGATCGACGTTCTGGCCCCGGCCGCGTCGAGGGCGCATCCGGTCAGGAAGTTCGCGCCAGTCTCTCTGGCGTAGGCCAGCGGAAGGCGGCTCCCGACGAGTCGTGCCGGCCCACCGTCGGGTCGCGGTGCGATCGGCTGCGAACCGATGGGGTACCCGTTGGCCTCACGCCACTGTGCCTGGTGGTAGCGCAGCCTCCGACGGAACTCGGTCAGCTCCGGTCGCCGCGGCACATGGTCTTCGGCTTCCCAGCAGTGCAGGGCCTCGAGCTCTTCCTTGGAGAGAACGTCCTCCACGTCGACATCGTAGAGTCGACCGCTCTCCTGACTTATCCGTTCGGATGAGGCAGTGGCGCGGTCATCTGTCCGCGGATGTCCGGTCCGCAGATGAAGCCGCCGGTACTGACAGAGCTGCAGCGGAAAGGCAACGGGCGCCCTGCGAATGGGCCGACCGTTGCCTTTGCCCGCACGCGACACGCCCACTGCGTCCACGTCACGCGTTTGCCGCACTCGGGTCGTTCCAGGACACTCGTTCGCCCCGACGTGAGCAAATACGACGTCATCGCCGCGGCGTACGCACGGGCATTGGGGAAATCTCGTTGAGCGGGTGGACGTTGGATCGAAGGTGCCGTTCTCGGTGGCGTCGTCCGATGTGCGCTTTCATCGCTCCCGAGGAGAGCCGCCAAGAGTGTCCCGCCGATCGTCAGGCCCGCGATCAGAGTCCCCACAAGGAGGGTTGTGCTCTTCCGATCCGTCTCCGTGACCCGGAAGTGCCCGGCCGCGAGTGTGGCGGTTCCCGCGCGACTTCGCTCGTGGGCGCTACTCCGCCTGACGTCGACCTCGTCGCTCCACCAACTGCGGCCGCGAATTCGCGAAAGTACGGCTGAAGCGATGTAGTCCGCCTCGCGTTCGCCCATGCCCTCGCCGATGCGCAACGTCTCGTCGCCGTATGAGATTCGCAGGCAGAAGTCGGGTCGTGGCCCTTCGTCTTCGTCGTGCGGAACGCGCGCCGCTGCGACGTCTTGTGCGAGCGCCGCGTCATACATTTTCGTGCGGGCGAATGGGCCGATTTCTTTCCGGACTTCGAGATAGTCGGGTGTAACCGCGAGCAACTCCCGCCCGAAGAGCTGCCACCCGACGACGAAGACCGCGCCGCACTCTCCGAAGACCCAGCCGCACAGCCACAGTAGTAGGAACGCCGCCTCGCCGGGACTCGCTCTCGGTAGCTGCGAGACCACAAAAAGACCGCCTGCGGTCCAGCCAAGAAGCCACACCGCGAGGAACACGAGCGTGCCCCATGATCGCCGCGGACGGAAGTAGACGATCAGACGGTCGCCCAACTCCTGCATCCGCGGGCCGGACGTCGGCGGCGGCGCAACGTCGATCATGGACCTCATTACGGCCGAAGCGGGCGTAGTTGCATCGCCCGTTCGAGGGAGCTGTCTTAATGCACCGGGAGCGTGAGCAGGGCCGCGCCGGCGGGCATCATGACCCCTTCGCGAGCTTCGTTGGGAACGACCACCCGCCAGCGGCCCGCGTGCCTGAAGCGCACGCTACCGCGCCAGCGATTCGGTGCGATCCGCGTGAGCTGGATCTCGAAACCGTCGTGGGCGATGTTGGGATCCGGGTAACTGGTGTCGCCGGTGATCGTTGCAACGACCCGGAACACAGGCTTTCCCGGCGCGACTGCGATCAGGCGCAGGTCGTATTCGAGCCGTCGCCCGCTGCGCACGACGATGGTGACTCGTTGCCCGACCGCCGGCGTTGTGTCGCCGGCGATGATCGAGATCCGGACCTTCGCGAATGCCGGTGAGCAGACGAGAAGCGCGCCGAGGCAAAGCGCGGCAAAAGTCTTCACCCACGTACTACGCCGCAACCGTGCGCGGAGATCCATCGCGGCCGATTGTAGGCCCTCGGCTTTCGTGCCTACGCGGCCGACACGTGAGCTAGCACCTGATCGAGCGGGCGGGGTACGTGCGAGAGATCGAGCGCCTCGATGAGCAGCGCTGCGTACCGGATCTTCCGCCTGCCGCCGCTTCCCATGAAGCGCCGAAGCTGCTCCTCGGTCCTCTTTTCCTTCCACCCCGGCTGCTTCTGAAGCGTGCGGAAGGCTCGGAGATCTCCGTGCGCATCGACGACCCGTTCTACGGACGCCGTACCGAGAGCGCGAATCAGCTCGTCCTCGAGGTCTGCAACGCAGACGTAGAACCCAAGCGCCTCCATCTCGGCGCGCGTGAGGTCGGACGCGAGGCCCGCCTGCTCGAGTCCACGACGGAAATCGGCCTCCTCGCCCGCGTCGCACAGCCCCGCGAGCCTCACGCCCAGCCCGCGGGGACCGAACTGGTCCAGGAAACGGCGTATGGCCTGCGCGCCGCCGATCGGGACAACCGACACGCCCTCTGCCTCGAGGTCGCGGCCGCGGCGTCGCGCGAGCGTTTCGAGCGCGATCTTGTCGCTGATTCCCTCGACGAGCACAACGGCGCGAGGCTCGTGATCGTCCACGCGCCGATCGTAGTTCTCCACTGGCCGCCCTCAGCGCAGGCTGGAGGCGAGGCTGTCACGGCGAGTCTCGCTCAGCCGCTCTGCTGGGCGAGGCGGAAGTGATTGCCCGACGGGTCGCGGAACCCGGCGTCGATGCCGTACGGCTGCTCCGTCGGCTCCTGCGTGAACTCGACGCCGCGGCCCTTCAACTCCTCGTAGCTCTTGCGAGCGTCGTCGGTCGAGAAGAAGAGACCGCCGGACGCGCCCTTCGCCAGCAGGGTCCGGATCTGCTCCCGCGTCTCTTCTTCGAAGACCGGCGGGCCCGGAACGCTCATCAGCGTGATCGCTACGTCCTGTCCCGGAATGCCGACGCTGAGCCAGCGGAAGTTCCCCATTTCTGGCAACGTCACGTCCTCGCGTAGCTCCATCCCGAGCTTCTCCGTGTAGAAGGCGAGCGCCTCGTCCTGGTCGTTGACCCAGACCTGTACGTGTGTCAGTTGCTTGAGCATCGATGTCCTCCACTTGAAGTTGAACGGTCGAGCCGACGTTAGCCGCGGCGCGAGCCGTTGTCTTCTCGAAAACTGCTCGACACCGGCCGGGCATACGCCTGCATGACACAGGTCGGGACACGGGCGCGCTCGGTCGGCGGATGGGCGGCCCGGTAGGCCGTGGGTGAGACGCCGTAGAGACGGCGGAAGCTCGTCGTGAAGGAGCCGACGCTGCGCAGCCCGACGGTGAGGCAGATGTCGGCCACCGACCGGTCCGTGTTGCGAAGCAGCTCGGCTGCGCGCTCCAGCCGGCGAGTCAGCAGGTACTGGTGCGGCGTCTCGCCGAACGCGCGCCGAAACTGGCGGCTGAAATGCGCAGGAGACACGAACGCGGCGCGGGCGAGTGCTTCGACGTCGAGCTCCTCGCGATAGCGGGCGTCTGCGAGATCCTTTGCCCGCAGCAGATGACGCTCGGGAGGAACGGGAGTCATACGCCCTCGTCGGAGAAGTCCCACGCGCGCAACCGGCCCGGTTCGAGACGGACGACGACGTCGTCGCGCATTCGCTCGGCGTAAGCGGCACCGGCCTCCTCGCCGAGATAGCGCGTCGCGATCAGCCGCGCGGCTTCCTCGACCCCGTCGCTGCGCACCTCCGCCTCGCCGCTGACCTCGATGCCGCGATACGGGAACTCGTGCTCGTAGACGACGATGCTTGCCTGCGGGTTCCTGCGGAGGTGGCGCGTCTTCGTGCCATCGCTGCCGGTAACGACGTCGAAACCGCTGTCGCGCCACTGGTGCCAGACAGGAGACAGGAGGACGCTCCCGTCGCGGCGGTACGTCGCGAGCACGGCGACGAGCGGCTGCTCGAGCAGATCGCCTAGATCGTCGGGCCTAAGGTCCTTCCGCACCGGGAGGTGCGGACGGTACTAGCTGCCGTGCCCGCGGTGCCGGAGCGACGATCCCCAGCCACATTGCGACCCCGAGCGCCACGGTCCCGAGACAAAAAAGCGCATCGCGACGACCCTAAATGCTAATGGTTCGCGAATTCGAAGCGGAATGTTCGGGGATTGTCAGCGTGCCCGCGGCGGTGTGGTCAGCTTGAAACCCGGCGCCGTAGCGGCGATCCGAACCTAATGAGGTTCCCATCCGGATCGGTGTGTGAGCCTTCGCGCTTGCCGTAGTCATAGTCGTCGGGGCCGACGACCTCGACGCCGGCTTTGCGCCAGTCGTCTGCGAGACGGTCAGCGTCATCGACGTGCATGTAGATCGACCCGCCCAGCGCGATCGCCGGATCATCAGTTTGAGCAAGGTGGATCGTGAGATGGTCACGGTGCGCGAACGCATAAGACGCATCGTGGTGTGAGGTCGTGAACCCGAGCCGCTCGTAGTGATTTACCGCGCATGTCACGTCTGCGACCGTGAAGATTGGCTCAACACCGACGACCCTCGGGATCGGTCGGCTTGGCATCGCAGAAGACCTTACCGAGCCGCCGCGGCGGCGATCGCCTCGTGCGCCGCCTCGAACTGCTCGGGTGTCAGCCGGATGTAGGAATGACGCCCGAGGCTGCGCGGAAACACGCCGGCCGCCTCGACCGGCGGCGCCTCGGCGAGACTCCCGACCATGAGCAGCGGGTGGATGGGAAAGCGCCAGCGCCAGCGGTCGCGGCCCGGATCGTTCTCCGGATCACCGGTCACCTCCACCACGGCGAAGACGTTCTGCCAGCCGGACGCATAACAGACGGCGAGATCGCCCTTCTGCACGCTCGGCCGCCTCGTCGACGAATGCGCGCGGAGCGCCGACGAGTGAACGCGGTCCGGCAGGAGCCGGCCCGCCGATCCGCGAACGAGGAGCCAGTGCTGCAACACCGACGTTTCTTAACAGGGCCGGAGTACGCTCGGGCGATCCGCACGTCTGCCGTTCTCGGGGCTGTTCTGGCGACCCTCGCAGTCGCGCCCGGCTGCGGCGGCTCCTCCCAACCGCAGACCGAGCCCGCCGCCGGCTCGACCACCGTCACCGCTCCCGCGACGACGACCACAGGGATCGATTCCATGGCGGGCGCGGGCACGTCGATTGTCGTCGGGCTCACCTCGGCGAAGGGGACGGCCCTGCTCGACCGCGTGGCGGTCGGCCGGCACGAGGGCTACGACCGTGTCGTCTTCCAGTTCCGCGACGACGGTGTTCCGGGCTACCGCGTGGAGTACGTCGCGCCGCCATTCGCCGAGGACGGCTCGGGCGACCCGGTCTCCGTCGACGGCAACGCGTTCGTCGTCGTCAGGATGGAGCCGGCGTCGGGCTTCGACCTGAACACCGGTGAGGGTGAGCTCGTCTATCAGGGGCCGAGACGCATCGAAGGCTCGGCCGCGGGGATGTCTGTGGTGAAGGAGCTCGTCCGCACCGGCGACTTCGAGGCCGTGCTGAGCTGGGTGATCGGGTTGGACGAGAAGGTCGACTTCCGCGTCACGACCGCTGCCTCGCCGCCGCGGTTGATCGTCGACTTCCGGAACCACTGACGAGCCTTGCCTGACCGCGACCGGATTCTCGAACGGATTCGCACAATCTGCCTCGAGCTGCCCGAGACGAGCGAGCGGCTCAGCCATGGCGCTCCGACGTTCTTCATCCGGGGCAAGCGGGCCTTTCTGATGGTGCTGACGAATCACCACGGCGACGGCCGGTTCGCGATCTGGTGCGCGGCACCGGAGGGCATCCAGCAGGCGCTCGTGGAGGCTGATCCGGAGCGCTTCTTCGTGCCGCCCTACGTCGGCCACCGCGGCTGGCTCGGCTTCCGGCTCGACCGCCCCTTCGACTGGGACGAGCTCTCCGGCATCGCCGAGGACGCCTACGCGGAGGTCGCGCCCGGTTACTCCGGAGTCACGTAGGCGGCCGTCAGCCCGCCGTCGACCACGAAGGTCGCGCCGTTGACGTACGACGACTCGTCGCTCGCGAGGAACAGCGCAGCATTTACGATCTCCCGCGGCTTTGCGAGTCTGCCCATCGGCAGATGGATGCGGCGGCGCTCGTAGGCCGCCGGGTCGTCGCCGAAAATGCGGAGCAGCAGCGGCGTCTCCACCGGGCCCGGACAGAGCGCGTTCACGCGAACCCCCTGCCGCGCGAACTGCACCGCGAGCTCGCGGCTGAGTGAGAGCACCGCGCCCTTTGACGCCGTATACGAGATCTGGGACGTAGCGGCGCCGACGAGCGCGACGAACGATGCGACGTTGATCACCGAGCCGCCGCCGCGTTCGAGCAGATGTGGAATGCCGTGCTTGCAGCCGAGATAGACGCCCTTCGTGTTTACGTCCTGCACCCGCTGCCATGCGTCCGTCTCCGTGTCGAGGATCGAGGCGTCGTCGGCAGGCGAGATGCCGGCGTTGTTGTAGAGGACGTCGATTCCCCCGTACCGCCTCACCGTCTCGGCGTACATATTCCGCACGCTGTTCTCGTCGGCGACGTCGACCTGCACCGCGAACGCGTCGCGTGCGTCGGATGCCGTTTGCTCGGCCGCGCCCGGGTCGACGTCTGCCACACACACCTGCGCCCCGTGCTCGGAGAACAGGAGTGCCGCCTCACGGCCCATCCCGCCGCCACCACCGGTGATCACCACGACCTTTCCGTCGAGTCGCCCCATCAGGTCGCCATGAAGACGTTCTTGACTTCGGAGTACCCGTCGAGCGCGTGCATGCCGAGCTCGCGGCCAAAGCCGGACTGCTTGAAGCCGCCGAACGGCGTCGCCGGCCGCACCGACGCGTTCGAGTTGATCGACAGCACTCCCGTCTCGAGCGCGCGTGCGACGCGCAACGCGCGGGCGCCGTTCTCAGTCCAGATCGAGCCCGAGAGGCCGTAGGGCGTGTCGTTGGCGATCCTGATCCCGTCCGCCTCGTCCTCGAACGGGATGAGTGCGGCGACCGGTCCGAACACCTCTTCCCGCGCGACCCGGTCCTCGTTCGACGCCTCGACGAGCGTGCACGGGAACCAGTAGCCCGGCCCGTTCGGAGCGTCGCCCCGGAAGAGGAAGTCGCCGTCGACGAACGATGCAACGCTCTCTCGTTGCTGCGCAGAGATCAGCGGCCCCATTTCCGTCGACTCCTCGCGCGGATCCCCGACCTTGACCTTCCCCGTCGCGGCGATCAGGAGGTCGGCGAAGCGGTCGTAGATCGAGCGCTCGACCAGGATGCGCGAGCGCGCGCAGCAGTCCTGCCCGGCGTTGTCGAAGACGGCGTAAGGCGCCGAGGCGGCAGCCCGCTCGAGGTCGGCGTCTGCGAAAACGATGTTTGCCGACTTCCCGCCGAGCTCGAGCGTGACGCGCTTGATCGTCCCGGCGGCGCCACGCATGACGCCGCGGCCGACCTCAGTCGAGCCGGTGAACGCGATCTTCGCGACGTCCGGATGCTCGACGAGCCGCTGGCCGACGACGCGTCCGGGGCCGACGACGACGTTGACGACACCGTGGGGGATGCCGGCGTCGAGTGTGAGCTCCGCCAGGCGCAACGCCGACAGCGGCGTCAGCTCGGCGGGTTTGAGCACCGCGGTGTTTCCGCACGCGAGCGCCGGGCCGAGCTTCCAGCTCGCGATGTTGAGCGGGAAGTTCCAGGGGACGATCAGGCCGACCACGCCGAGCGGCTCGCGGAAGGTCATGTCGATCCCGCCCGCGACCGGAATCGTCTCGCCGTGATGCTTGTCGACCGCGCCCGCGTAGAAGTGGAAGACCTGCGCGACCATCGCGACCTCTGCGCGCGCACCCGAGATCGGCTTGCCGACGTTCTGCGACTCGATCTGTGCGAGCTCGTCGGCGTGCTCCTCGACGAGCGTCGCGAGCCGGCGCAGCAGTCGCGCCCGATCCGTCGGGCTCACCCGTTGCCAGTCGCGGAAGGCCGCGCGAGCCCGTTCGACGGCTGCGTCGGTCTCCTCGACACCCGCCTCGTCGAGCTCGGCAATCGGCTGCTCGGTGGCCGGGTTGAGGACTTGCACTGCCGCTGACGTTATAGGTTTGCTGCGTGGCGAACATCCTCGCCATCGACCAGGGAACGTCGGCGACGAAGGCGCTCGTGATCTCCGGCGAGGGCAAGGTGCTCGGTGAGAGCAGCGCGCCCGTTCATCCGCAGGCCGGAGCGGGCGGCGCCGTCGAGCAGGATCCCGAGGAACTGCTGCAGTCGATCGTTGACGCCGGACGGGGCGCGCTGGCCGCGGCAGGCGTTGCCGCCGACGCCGTCGGCGTCGGCAACCAGGGCGAGACGGTCCTGCGCTGGGACCGCCAGACCGGACGCGCGCTCGGCCCGGCGCTGAGCTGGCAGGACAGGCGCGCCGTCGAGGTCACACGTGAGCTGAAGGGACACGCCGACCGGCTGACCGAGATCACCGGGCTGCCGCTCGACCCGTACTTCGCGGGGCCAAAGATGACCTGGCTGCGTCGCACTGCCGGCGACGAGGGCGTGATCACGATGATCGACGCCTGGACGTTGCAGCGGCTGGCGGGTGCGTTCGTGACGGATGCGTCCACCGCCTCGAGAAGCCTGCTGCTCGATCTCGAGACCGTCGACTGGTCGGAGGAGGCGTGCTCGATCTTCGGGCTGGATCCTGCGGCGCAGCCCGAGGTCGTGGCTTGCGACGCCCAGATCGGAACGACGGACGCGTTCGGGGAGACGCTGCCGATCACGGGGCTCGCCGTCGACCAGCAGGCCGCGCTGTTCGCGGAGTCCTGCTTCGCTCCCGGCGAGGCCAAGTGCACGTACGGGACGGGCGCGTTCATCCTCGCCACCGCGGGCGGGCGCGCACCGACCTCGAAGTCGCGCCTCGCGGCGTGCGTGGCCTGGCGGCTCGACGGCACGACGACCTACTGTCTCGACGGACAGGTGTACAGCGCCGGCTCGGCGGTCTCCTGGCTGCAGGAGCTCGCGCTGATCGAGCAGGCGTCCGATCTCGACCGGCTGGGATCCGGCGGCGGCGAGGCGGTGTTCGTCCCGTCGCTGGCCGGCCTCGGCGCGCCCTTCTGGGCGCCGGAGGCGCGCGGCGGTTGGCTCGGTCTCTCGCTCGCAAGCCGCCGCGAGGACCTGATCGGCGCCGTCGTGTGGGGCATCGCCGCGCAAGTCGCCTCGCTCGCCCGCGCAATGGGCTCGGACATGGGCCGGCCGCTCGAACGCCTGCGAGTCGATGGAGGTCTCACACGTTCGGAGACGCTGATGCAGGCGCAGGCCGACCTCCTTCAGGCGCCCGTCGAGCGCTACCCGTCGGCCGACGCGACGGCGCTCGGCGTCGGGGCGTTCGCCAGGCTGGGGTGCGGCGCGGCCGGAACGCCTGAGGAGGCCGTCGGGAACTGGGTGCCGGAGCAGGTGTTCGAGCCGCGAATGCCGGCCGCCGAGGCGCAGGAGCGGCTGGAGCGCTGGGAGGCGGCGGCGGCGGCGCTCGCCGACTTGTCCCGCAACCAGAACTGAACCACGACGTCGTCATCGTCGGCGGCGGTGTCGTCGGCACGGCGATCGCACGGGACCTTTCCCGCTTCGAGCTGAGCTGCGCGCTGCTGGAGGCCGGTCCCGATGTCGGTGCGGGCACGAGCAAGGCGAACACGGCGCTCCTGCACACCGGCTTCGACGCCAGGCCGGGGACGCTCGAAGCGCGGCTCGTCCGCCGCGGCCACGAGTTGCTTTCGGAGTACGCCCACGGTGCGGGTATTCCGCTGGCGCGGGTCGGCGCCTTGCTCGTCGCCTGGAGCGAGGAACAGCTCGCGGAGTTCACGGGGATTGTCGACCGGGCGCGGCAGAACGGCTACGACGAGATCCGCGAGGTCGGCGTCGACCAGCTGTACCGGCTCGAGCCGCACCTCGGGCCCGGGGCCCATGGCGCGCTCGAGATCCCCGACGAGGGAATCGTCTGCCCGTTTACGACGCCGCTCGCCTACGCGACCGAGGCGGTGCTCGCAGGCTGCGACCTGCGCCGCGACACGCGCGTGAGCGCCGTCCGACGCACTGGCGAAGGGTTCCTGGTCGAGGCGAGCGGCGGCGTGGTGAGGACGCGTTTCCTCGTCAACGCGGCGGGCCTGTTCAGTGACGAGCTCGACCGCATGCTCGGCTACGAGCGCTTCACCGTCCAACCGCGCCGCGGTGAGCTGATCGTCTTCGACAAGCTGGCGCGACCCCTGCTCAGCCGCATCGTGCTCGCCGTTCCGACCGGAACGACGAAGGGGGTGCTGGTCTCGCCGACGGTGTTCGGCAACCTCATTCTCGGTCCGACCGCCGAGGACGTCGAACGGAGGGACGACACGTCGTCGACCGCGGACGGGCTGGGCTTTCTCCGGGCGGAGGGGGAACGCATCCTGCCCGAGCTGCTGCGGCACGAGGTGACAGCCGTCTACGTCGGGTTGCGCGCGGCCACCGAGCACTCCGACTACCAGATCGCGTTCGAGGACGGTTACGTGTGCGTCGGCGGAATTCGTTCGACGGGGCTGACCGCCTCGCTCGCGATTGCCGAGCATGTCCGTGAGGGCCTTGCCGCTTCGGGCCTGCAGCTGCGGCTGAAGCAGGACGCGCCCAACATCCGCATGCCGAACATCGGGGAGCTCGCCGCACGTCCGTACGAGCACGGCGGCCGCGTCGTCTGCTTCTGCGAGCGGGTGACGCTCGGCGAGATCGAGGATGCGCTTCGCAGTCCCATACCCCCGGTCGACCTCGACGGGCTGAGACGGCGCACGCGCGTCCTGATGGGCCGCTGCCAGGGGTTCTATTGCGGCGCCCGCGTCCGGTCGTTGCTGCGGGAGGCGGGCTGAACGCCGTCATCGTCGGCGGCGGGCCCGCCGGGCTCGCGTGCGCGATCGAGCTGCGCCGTCGGGGCGTCCCCGACGTCGTCGTGCTCGACCGCGAGCAAGACGCCGGTGGGATCCCTCGCCACTGCGCGCACACTGGCTTCGGGGTGCGTGACCTGCGCCGGGTCCTGTCCGGGCCGAGCTATGCGCGCCGCTACGTCGAGCGGGCGCGGCGCGCCGGCGTCGAGGTGCGAGCCGAGACGACGGTGACCGGCTGGAGCGAGGACGGCGCGCTCGAGCTGACAAGCCCGGCGGGACGCGAGACGATGCGCGGTTCCGCGATCGTTCTCGCCACGGGCTGTCGGGAGCGGCCGCGCGCGGCGCGGCTGGTGCCCGGCTCGCGTCCCGAGGGCGTCCTCACGACAGGGCTGCTCCAGCAGCTGGCGCAGCAGGGCTTGGCGATCGGGACGCGCGCCGTGATCGTCGGCGCGGAGCACGTGAGCTTCTCGGCGCTCTTGACGCTCGCGCATGCCGGCGTAGACGTGAGCGGAATGGTCACGCACCTGCCGCGGCATCAGTCGCTGCGCTTCGCGGGAACGGCGGCGGCACTGCGTTATCGCATCCCGTTGTGGACTCGTACCGAGGTTGCGGGGGTTCACGGGCCGCAGCGGGTCGAGGACGTCGAGCTGCGCGACCTCGACACGGGTCGGACGCGCACGGTCGCGTGCGACACGATCGTCTTCACCGGCGACTGGATCCCCGATCACGAGCTCGCCGTCCTGGGCGGGCTCGAGCTCGACGACGGCACGCGCGGCCCGCGCGTCGACACGGCGCTGCGAACGCCGCAACCGGGCGTCTTCGCCACCGGCAACGTCGTCCAGGGCGCGGAGCCGGCGGACGTTGCCGCACTGGCCGGAAAGCACACCGCGGCCGCCGTCGCGGTTTGGCTCAGCGAGGGCGTTTGGCCCGCACAGGTACCTGTCTCCTGCCTGGCACCACTGACGTGGCTCTCGCCCAACGCGATCGCCGGCGACACGCCGCCGCCGCGCAGGCGCTTCCTCCTGCGCGCCGCCGCCTTCCTCGATCGTCCCCGGATCGAGATTCGCCAGGACGGTCGCGCGCTCTGGAGAGGACGGCTCCGAAGGGTCGTGCCCGGCCGTTCGGCGTCGCTGCCGTGCGACTGGATCGCCGCGGTCGACCCAAAGAGCGGGCCGGTGGTCGTCTCGGCCCATTGACTGTTCGTTGCAAAAGCTATTACGCTCGCCGCACTCAACGGCGAGGAGGGCGGCATGTCGCAGATGGATGTCGAGCGAGACGTTCAGGAGCTCGCGGAGATGGGGTACAGACAGGAGCTCACACGTGCGTGGAGCGGCTTCACGAACTTCGCGATTTCGTTCACGATCATCTCCGTCCTCGCCGGCTGTTTCACGAACTTCTCGTTCGCCTGGGGCGGCGGCGGGCCGGCGGCGATCGCCTGGGGTTGGCCGATCCTGTGCGGCTTCGTGCTCCTCGTCGCCTTCTCGATGGCCGAGCTCACCTCGGCCTACCCGACTGCCGGCGGTCCCTACTGGTGGTCCGCCAAGCTCGGCAGCCCGGGCTGGAGCTGGATCACGGGCTGGTTCAACATGGTCGGCCTCGTGGGCATCGTGGCCGGAGTCGGCTACGGCGCGGCGATCTTCCTCAACGCCACGCTTGCGCTCTACGGTCTCAAGATCGGGAGCATCGACTTCGCGACGTCGAATGCTTCCGCGGTGCTGCACCACGAGTTCGTTCTCTTCCTGCTGATCCTCGTTCTTTACACGGTGGTGAACATCTTCGCCGACCGTTTGCTCGGGCTCTTCAACAACATCTCGGTGTGGTGGCACGTCCTTGGCGTGCTCGTGATCATCGGCATCCTCGCTTTCGTCCCCGATCATCACCAGAGCGCCGGCTTTGTCTTCGGGCACAGGCTCAACAACACCGGGTTTCACGGGGGCGCTGTCGGCGGCGCTTTCTGGTGGCTCTACATCCTGCCGGTCGGTTTCATCCTGACGATGTACACGCAGACCGGCTACGACGCGTCGGCGCACACCGCCGAGGAGACGCGAGGCGCGGCGCTCGGCGCGGCGAAAGGTGTCTGGCGCTCGGTGTTCTACTCCGCGATCGCCGGTTGGTTCGTCCTGCTGGCGTTTCTCTTCGCGGCGCATGACGTCCCCGGCATCAACAAGCTCGGTGGCTCGTCGATCTCCATCTTCGAGACCGCGATGAACAACCATGTCTGGGGCGCGAAGATGGTCTTGGTCATCGCTACGGTCGGTCAGCTGTTCTGCGGCGCCGCCGGCCTGACGAGCGCCTCGCGCACGTGGTACGCGTTCTCGCGCGACCGCGGCATGCCGGGCTGGTGGCTGTTCCGGCGACTCAACCGGCAGCGGGTGCCGCTCTACGCCGTCATTGCCGTGTCGGTCGCGTCCCTGATCATCACCATCCCGGCGTACTGGGGGAACAAGGTCGGCGTCCCGTGGGCGTACTTCGCGATCACGTCGATCTGCACGGTCGGGCTGTATCTCGCTTACATCATTCCGGTGTACCTGCGGCTGCGGGCCGGGGACAGGTTCCAGCCGGGTCCATGGACGCTCGGGCGCCACTACCGCTGGATCAACGCCGGCGCACTCGTGTTCGTGGCCCTCGTCGTCTACTCGCTCGACATTCCGATCGTTCCCGCCGGTGTGCCGTGGAAGAGCGGTTTCGACTGGACTGCGGTGAACTACTCGCCGCTCGTCCTGATCGTCGGCGTGCTCGTGGGTGTCTGGTGGTTCGTGGATGCGAAGAAGAAGTACACGGGCCCCGTGCGCACGATCGATGAGGCTCCGATGGATACGGTCGGCGAGCAGCCGGATCACGCCGCGCCGACGCCGGCGAGCTAGCTCAGATCTGTGTGTGTTCGGGCGCGGCGCTCAGCCGCGCTCGAACATGCGCGTCCGCTCGTAGTCCGTCACGACCTGATCGAACAGGCGCTGCTCGGTCTTGCCGTAGTTCAGGTAGTGCGCCCAGACGTCCTCGCCGAACGCCTCCTTGGCGAAGGTGCTCTGCTCCCAGAGGTCGACCGCCTCTCGCAGCGAGGAGGGGAACGCCTCCGCTTCGCCCGCCTCGTACGCGTTGCCCTTCAGCTCCGGTCCCGGATCCGCCTGCTGCTCGATTCCGTCGAGACCGGCGGCGAGGACCGCCGCGAAGCCGAGGTACGGGTTGACGTCGGCTCCCGGGATGCGGCATTCGACGCGCCGCGACTGGCCGTGCCCGACGATGCGGAAGCCGCAGGTGCGGTTGTCGCGGCCCCAGCTGACGGACGTGGGTGCCCAGCTCTCGGCGGCGTAGCGTTTGTACGAGTTGACGCTCGGCGCGACGAGCAGCGCCAGTTCGCGGATGTGTTTGCGCAATCCACCGAGGTAGTTGCGGAAGAGGTCGGTCTCGTCGTGGCCGTCCACGAAGGCGTTCGTTTCACTCTCGCGCGACACGAGGCTCGAGTGGATGTGGCACGAGCTCCCGATGTCCTTCTCGGACGGTTTCGCCATGAACGTCACCGAGAGGCCGTTCTTGTACGCGATCTCCTTGACGCCGTTCTTGTAGATCACGTGGCGGTCGGCCGAGGTGACGGCGTCCGCGTAGCGCATGTTCAGCTCGTGCTGTCCATACCAGGCCTCGCCCTTGGAGAACTCCACCGGGATGCCGGCGCCCTGCATCCCGAGCCGCACCTGGCGCATGAACTCCTCGTCGCGTGTGGTGGCGAGGATGTGGTAGTCCATGATGTACGGCACCGTCGGCGTCAGGTCGCGGTAGCCCTTCGCCGCGGCGTCCTCGAAGCTGTCGCGATAGAGGTAGAACTCGAGCTCGGACGCGAACATGGGTGCGTAGCCCATTGCGTGCGCCCGCTCGAATTGCTTGATCAACACCTGGCGCGGCGAGGCGACGACTGGGTTGCCGTCCTCCCAGGCGACGTCGCAGAGGACGAGCGCGGTCCCCTCGAGCCACGGGACCTGTCGCAGCGTGCCGAAATCGGGAACGATCGTGAAGTCGCCGTACCCGCCCTCCCAGTTGGCCATCTCGTAGCCCGGGACGGGATCCATCTCCATGTCGAGCGCGAGCAGGTAGTTGCAGCCCTCGACGCCGTGGTCGACGACGTCCTCGAGGAAGTACTCGCCCTGGATCCGCTTCCCGATCAGCCGGCCCTGCATGTCGGTGAACGCCGCGACGATCGTGTCGATCGTCCCCGCCTCGATCTCACCCTTCAGCTCCTCGAGCGTCAGCATCCCCTGGACGGTCCCGGGGCCTCCGCTCCGCGGTGCAGAGCCGTCACGGCGATCCTGCGCAGCTTCCGTCGCGTGAGAGGTCATGACGCACGTCGATCCTCGCGCGCTCGTCCCGTCATGTCAACATGGGCGGGAGCATGGCGCGGCCGGTCATCGGAATCACGACGTACGTCACCGAAGCGCGCTGGGGCCACTGGGACCTGGAGGCGGCGCTCGTTCCGGCGGCCTACGTGCAGGGGATCGAACGGGCGGGGGGGCGGCCGGTCTTGATCCCGCCGAGCGAAGACGGGGTCGAGGAGACCCTCGCCGCCGTCGACGGGCTGGTCTTCTCCGGTGGCTCCGACCTCGATCCCGATCTGTACGACCAGGAACCGCACGACGCGACGTCCGGCGTTGCACCGGAGCGGGACCGTGCCGAGCTCGCGCTGCTCGAGGCCGCGCTGGCGCGCGACATGCCGGTCCTGGCCGTCTGTCGCGGCAGCCAGGTCCTGAACGTCGCCCGCGGCGGCGATCTCGTGCAACACCTGCCCGACGTCGTCGGCGACGAGAAGCACAAGCACACGCCGGGCACGTTCGCCGACCACCTCGTCACCTTCGAGGCCGGCACGAGGCTGGCGTCGCTGTTCGGGGGCCGCACCCCGGTGAAGTCACATCACCATCAAGGTTTCGGCCGCGTCGGCGACGGCCTGCGTGTCGCCGCCCACGCCGAGGACGGAACCGTCGAGGCGGTAGAGGATCCGTCGCATAGGTTCGCGCTCGGCGTGCTCTGGCATCCGGAAGCGGGCGAGGATCTGAAGCTGTTCGAGGAGCTCGTGCGCGAGTCGCGCGAGTACCGCGGCGAGTCGAGCTAACGGTCGACCTTCCAGCGCGTCGGATCGAATCCGAACGTCTCCACGAGATCCTTGCGGGCCGCCTGCGCGGCCGCCGCGCGGCTCTCGCTGTACGTCCAGACCGTTTCCTGCTCGTCGCCGTGGATCCGCTCGATCTCGAGCGCGTCGGGTGATTGCTCCTGGACGTACTCCATCGCGAAGTCGGCCGCCTCGAGGAAGTTGGCGCTCTCACACAGGCCGGCGCGCTCCTGGAAGCCCTGCCTGAAGGTGACGTTGTAGACGCGATAGACGGGCTCGTCGGTCGGCGCGGGCCTGAGCGACGTCTCGAGGTCGGACGCGAACGACTCGGGCTCGAGGCCATGCTGCTCGCCGAGCGCACGGGCGAGATCCGCACCTGAGATCGCGCCGCGCTTGACGAGGATCTCACCGAGCCGGCGGTTGCCCTCCTGTTCGGCAAGGGCCTGCTCGAGCTCGGCCTCGCTGACGAGGCCCTTCTCCACGAGCAGCTTGCCGAGTGGCCGCCAGGTGGTCGGCACCTCGGCCAGGTGGAGGTCCGGCGCAGGCGCCTCGGGCTGTCGAAGCTCGACGCCGTGCTGCGCCGACAGGACCCGCGCGAGCGAGAACGCAGAGATGAAGCCGCGGTCGACGACGATCTGACCGAGCAGCCGGCCTGTCCTGCGCTGCTCGTCGAGCGCAAGCTCGAGCTCGGTCGGAGTCAGCAGCCCTTCGTCGGCGAGCAACGCGCCGAGCTGGCGCCAGGGGAACATCGCAACAGCAGCAGAACTCTCCACGGCTGCTCTTATCGGCAGGAAGGCCCTAGTAACTCAAGCCCTCTCGGCGCAGAATCACGCCGATCGTCCGCGCGAGGATTTCGAGGTCGTAACGCACGAGCGCCCAGCTCGAACGCGTGCGGCTGAGCTCGACGTAGGCGAGGTCGAGATCCGCGTACGGCCGGCCTTGCCCCTTCGTGACCTGGGCCGTGCCGGTCAGGCCGGCGGTGATCTCCTCCCGGTACCGGAGGCCCTGCGCGCGCTGCCGTTCCACCATCGCAGGCGGCCACGGCCGCGGGCCGACGAGGCTGATGTCGCCGCGAAGGACGTTCAGAAGCTGCGGAACCTCGTCCAGGTACCAGGGCTTTAGCAGCCGCCGGCCTAGCCAGGTCAGATTCTCGGGCTCGGCCTCGTGCGGACGCGCGTGGCCGCGGGCGTCTCCGAGGACGTCGCGGCGGAGCGTCCGGAACTTGAGCAGGCCGAACTCGCGGCCGCGCGAGATTCGCGGCTCGCGGTAGAAGAGCCCGCCGCGGTCGCGCGGGACGAGCAGCACGTCGAGCGCGTACGCCGCGACGACGAGCACGACTACCGGCAACGAGCCGGCAAGCAGCGCAAGGGCGACGACGAGGTCGAGCGCACGTTTTGCGATCGGTCGCGGAACGATGTCCACGACCCGATTCTTTGCGATTCCTAGGGGAGGTGTTGCAGGTAGTGCGGAACGACCGACACCATCGCGGACGCCGCCTTGGCGTAGAGGATCGAGCTCAGGCCGTTCGAGATCTTCATCGCCATGCGAGCGGCGGGCGGAAGCGTGGCGACGGCGAAGCCAGTTCCGCCACCCAGGATGTTCCCGCTGCCGTCGAACACAACCCCGGACAGCTCGACGTACTGAATCGTCTTCGCCGGGTCATCGTTCTGCACCTCACCGTCGATCTCGCCGGTCCACTCCGGTTCGAACACGCTCGGCATGACGCGGATGAACGAAAGGCCCGGTTTCTTGTGCGTCGCCGGTCCGGCCTTGCCGATCTCGACGACGATCTCGAGGCGCGAGATTGGCGCACCGCCCGGAAATTGCAGCTCGCCGCCCGTCGCATGCTTGCTGTCGGCCGCGATGTCGGCGATCCGCTGTGTTGCAGAGCCGATGAGACGGTTGTCCGCCATCACAAAGTTGCAAAGCACCTCGACCTCGAGCGCGTCCTGTGTCTTCGACGTGTTCGAGAGGATCACGCCCCAGCTGACGCCGGTGCCGCCAAACGGATGCGGCCGCACCGACCAACCGGTCTGCACGACGTCGATCTTCGGCGGGATGACCTGCCCGATCACCATCAGCCGCCGCGTCGCGCGACCCGCTCCGGCACAGGAAACCGTGACGCGCGCTGGGCCCGGCTGCACGCGCCGGGGGACCTGCCACGTCCACGACGCATGCCCGCCGGTCGCGCGCACGGTCCTGAGCCCCTTCTGCTTCGCACCGCTCTTGTAGCGGACGGAGAGGGAGCAGCGTGCGCTGCCGGGAACCACCTGGACATCCATCGTGACCGGGTTGCCTTGCACGACCCGGTCCGCACCGCCGATGAAGATGACGGCCTGGGCGTGCCCACTGGCGGCGCCGGCGAACACGGCCACGCCCAAGATCGTCACGAGGGCGAGAGGGAGAAGGCGCTTTGCGGTGGCGGTGGCAGTCATGTGCTCGGGCGGCGTGCCGCGGCGCCTCTTCCTACTTCGCTCCCGGCCGGGGGATGCTCTACCCCTCGAACGGGGGATATCCGCACCGCAAGACGGCGCGCGCAGCGAGGTGACCGCACATGCCGTGTGTGCCGGGGCCCGGCGGCGTCGAGGCGGAGCAGAGATAGAGCCAGGGCAGGGGCGTGGCGTGGCTGCGCCGCGCCGCGAGCTGCGAGAGCAGGTTCGTTCCGCCCGAGATGTCGCCGCCGACGAGGTTCGGATTGTCGCGCTCGAGCTCTGCCGTCGTCCGCGCGGTGCAGGCGAGGATGCGCTCGCGAAATCCGGGCGCGAAGCGTTCGATCTGGTTCTCGATCGCCGGCCGCATGTCGACGGTGGAGCCGTGCGGGACGTGGCAGTACGCCCAGGCCGTGTGCTTGCCGGCGGGCGCACGCGTGTCGTCGAACAGGCTCTGTTGTGCGAGCAGGACGAAGGGCCGTTCGGCGTGGCGTCCTTGCCACGGCGCGCGCTCCGCATTGACGATCTCGGCGGGGGTGCCGCCGAGGTGGACGGTTCCTGCGTGCGCCACCTCGGGTGCGCGCCACGGGATCGGGCCGTCGAGCGCGTAGTCGAGCTTGAAGACGCCGGGTCCGTACCGCCGGCGTCGGAGGTGGCGTCGGTAGCGCGGCGGCAGCAGGTCGCCTGCGAGCACGAGCAGCTGCCGCGGCGTGACGTCGCAGAGCACGACGTCGCTTCGGGGGAGCTCTTTGAGCGAGGTGACCTCGTAGCCTGTCTGGATCTCGCCGCCGAGCGAGCGCAGCCGTTCGGCGAGGCCGTCGGCGAGCGCCTGCGAGCCGCCGCGCGGGAACGGCCAGCCGGTCGTGTGCGCGAAGGCGAGCAGTGCAAGGCCGAAGCCCGCCGTTCCTTTCCGGTCGAGCGGGAGCACCGAGTGCGCCGCGGCTCCGAGGAACACTGCGCGCCCCTTCTCGGTCTCGAGCCGTCGTGCGACGCTCGTCGCACCTCGGAGCGCAGTCACCGCAAATCGTCCTGCTCTTCTCCAGTTTCGTGCCAGGCAGGAGACGGGTCCCAACAGGAGCGGTGCGACGTCGATCGCGGGCCGGATCAGCGTCGCGTATTCCCGCCCGAGCACGTCCGGGGATCGACCGACGACAACGGCTGAGCCGTCGTCGAAGGGATGCGCCAGCGCCGCCAGAGGCTCGACCCAGTCGATCTCGAGGTCGAGCGAGTTGAAGAAGGGCGACGCTGCCGCGAGCGGGTGGATCGCCGAGCAGACGTCGTGACGGAAGCCGGGCAGCGTCAGCTCGGCGGTGCGCGTGCCGCCCCCGATCGTGTCGCGAGCCTCGACGACGAGGACCGAGCGCCCGGCCTGCGCGAGAGTGACGGCGGCGGCGAGGCCGTTCGGGCCGGCGCCGACGACGACGGCGTCTAGTTTCCGACGACCTGAATCAACCAGCGCCGGTCGCGCTCGCGGTCGAGCTCGATGAAGAGCACGCGCTGCCAGGTGCCGAGGCAGAGCTCACCCTCGCGGACCGGCACCGACTCGCCGGCGGTTCCGAGCAGCATCGCCATGCAGTGCGAGTGGCCGTTACCGACGGCCATGTCCTCCGGACAGATGTTCTCGGTGCGCTTGTCCCAGTCGTCATGCGCGTAGTACGTCTCGCGCGGCACGAGGCGCTGCAGCAGCTCTGCGAAGTCCTCGATGAAACCCTGTTCGAATTCGTTCACGCGCACGCAGCACGTCGTGTGCGGTGAGTAGATGCAGGCGATGCCCTCGCCGATCCCGCTTTCGCGGACGGCCTCGATCACTTCCTCGGTGATGTCACGGACAGCCAGGCCGCCCGCAGTTCGCAGTTCTGTCTCGCGCTGGAAGACCTTCACGGCGCCCTCAGCCCTCCTCGGGTCGTACGTGCCACGGCCAGCCTATTCTGAGGGTTCGAGCCGGCTACGTCACGGGGGAACCGTCAGTAGCCGGGATTGCTGCTCGTGGTGGTCTCGCCCTGGGGATTCGTGGTCGTGCCGCCACCGGCGGCTCCCCCGACCCGGATCGTCCCGGCCATTCCAAGGCCCTTGTGGCCGTCGATCGGGCAGTACATCTGGTAGGAGGCGCCCGCGGCGAAGGTGTACTTCACGGTCTTGTGGGAGCCGGGCTGGATGTCGCCGCTCTTGACCTCCTTGCCGCCCTCGCCGGCCTCGATCGTGAAGGCGTGCGTGATCTTGCCCTTGTTCGTGACCTCGAACGCGTAGGTGCCGGGCTTGGCCACCGTGATCGTGCTCGGGTTGAGGCTGTACTCCTTCTCGGAGACTTGGATCGTCTGGAGCACAGAGCCGCTGTTGCTCTTGCTGGCGCCCCCGTAGCCGCCGCCGCAGGCGGTGAGCAGGAGAGCCAGGGGGAGGAGGGCGAGAAGGCGGCGCATGTCCGGGCTTACGGGAGCAGACGCCGTTCGGATTCCCTTGTACCGTGTCTCCGCAAACGGGCCCGTAGCTCAGTTGGTCAGAGCAGCGGACTCATAATCCGTTGGTCGGTGGTTCGAGTCCACCCGGGCCCATAACGAACTCCCTGGAAACGACGATCTCCGCGTGCGTGGGATCGCGTTTGCGACGGAAACGCGGACACTTTTGCGGCCATCCCAACCGTGCCAGAGACCGGCAACACCTCCGGCAGCCTGCGGATGGCGGCCCGGGAAACTATGTTTGGACCGGTGGGTCGCGAAGCCAATTTTGTTCCTGCTCGGGGCGTTCGCCTTTGTGGGTTGCGGCACGTTGAGTCGGGCTCCGAAGGAGCGTCGAGTCCGGGACCGCCCTCCTTCCCTCTGTTGGGGGTGGCCGGACGTCATAGACGTGCCGACATCCGGAACCATGAGGCGCATGATCCTGGTCGCCCTGATCGCGCTCGCGTCTGCATCCGGTAGCGAGGCTGCGCCTTTGTGGTCGGTGCCTGCGCGTGTGCTCGCCCGCGACGACCACAGCGCGAATGTCGGGCCCTACGAACGCGCGCTCGATCAACTGAAGCCGAAATGCAGAGAACCGAGCCGCGAGGTCGCGTTTCTGGTGCTGACGGCGAAGCGCGTGCTACGTGGCGATGGGGTCCACTATTCCGACCTCTCGTTATTGCGTGCGCTGAACCGAGCGGTCGCTTCGCGCAACGCGCCGATCATCTGCGAGCGCACGTTTGCCGCCGTCGTCGTCCGGATCGCGAACGGCTAGAGGCGGGCCCATAACGAACTCTCATCGCGTTCAGTGAACGCGCGTCCAGGTGCCTTGCATGATCGCGACGCGGTCGCCGCCGGGCTCGGGCGGTACATCGAGAGCCGCGCGGCCGTAAGGTCGAGACGTTCGTCGGCTTCCACACTCTCAGGAAGACGTGTGGGACGCGGCTGCTCGTCGAGATGGATCCCGTCCTGAAGCGACCGTGGGTCATCGACGAGGTTCAGGCGATGCTCGGCCACACCGAACGCGCAACGATGGCGAAGTACTACATCGCCGTGAAACCCGAGACACTCCCGCCGCCGCGATCCGCTCCTAGGGTGGGAACAGGGTGGGAACAGGACCGACCGAGACACACCGAGATCACATCGCGCGAGTCGTGTCGAAAACCGCGTAAGGAAGCGCGTTTCCGTGATAGGCCGAGACGAGCCTAGATCGTCGGGACGCCCTCATAATCTGTTGGTCCCAGGTTTGACTCCTGCGGGCCCATTGCGACTACACGTACCCGTATGCGGCGGCAAGCTGGAGCACGCGCGCGAAAGCTGGGCGACCGGCGCGAAGTGCGTCCGCCAAGGCAGACCTGAGCTCCGATGGAAGCGGCTGTTGGGTTTCGTCGAGCATGGCCACGGCGTGCTCCGCGGCTGATTCGAACTGGTCGCGCTCGACGCAGACGGCCAGGAGCGGAAACCGCGCTGTCCACTGAAAAAAGTCGGGCCCGGAGGGGCCCGTCGCCGACAAGCTGGCGAGTGCGGCGAGCCCGTAGCGTTCGGTCGCGTCGGCGTCGTTCCGCCGCCAGGCGAGCCACGCCCGGTTGCCTTCGACGAGGCCGGCGTAGCCGTAGGTGTCCTCGAGCTTCGAGATCTCCTCGTCAAGGGCTTGAACACCCTCGACGTCACCCAGCTTCCGGCGCGCGATCGACCTATAGAGGAGGCAGCGAATCTCCGTCAGCACGTCGCCGGCCGCGTGTGCGTCGTCACGCCCGGTATGCAGATGCCGATCGGCCTCCTCAAACTTGTCGCGCCAGAGGAGCGTGAATCCGAGCTGGAAGTGCGCGTCCCAGTCGCCGGCCTCGACCGACGCGGCGAAGGCGGCTCTCGCAAGCTCCTCTGTCTGCGCCGACAACACGTACTGCTCCTGGCGCATCGCGCTCAGTAGCAGCAGGCTGAGAAACTCGGCGCGCTGCTTCGGCGTCGCATGGCGTTCGACAAACGGACGCACCTCCTCCCCGACCGACGCCAGTGCCGTGGTGTCGGCGCACCAGTAATAGAGATTTCCCTCCGCGACCTTCACGTCGAACCACGCCGTCCAGTACGACTCCTCCGCGTCATCGCGCGGTGGCCCCAGGAGCTCTTCAGCCTCGGCAAGCATGGCGCGTGCCGCTTGCATGTGATTGCGGCGGACGAAGAGATAGCCGAGGCGGCGACGGAGCCGCGATCCGTCGAGAGGCTCGTCGGTCAACCCGATCGCCTTCACGAGCACGTCCTCGGCCTCTTGATACCTGCCGCGCACGGTATGGAGCTGTCCAAGGGACGCCCCGAGTGCGACCGCCGCTTCCGCATCGGATTCGAGCGCACTCACGAACGCGACGCGAAGGTTCCCCAGATCCGCCTCGAGGCGCTCGAGCCACTGCGCGGCGTCGGTTTCGAGCAGGTGCCCTTCCGCTTCTGCGGCGAGGCTCGCGAACCACTCGACATATCGCTGCTGAAGCTCCCCGGTCTCGCCAGCCTGTAGCAACTGCTCGTTTGCGAACTCCCTGATCGTCTCGAGCTGCCAGTACCGGGGGCCGTCAGACGTCGGCGTCATCCGGACGAGGCTCTTCGTCACCAGCGACGCGATCTCGTCGACCTGCGCGTCCGCGACCCCTTCGAGGGCGTCCACGGTACCGCCGCCCGCGAAGATGGCGATCCGGCGGAAGAGCCGTTGCTCCTCGGGGCTGAGCAGTTCGTAGCTCCAGCCGATCGTCGCTCCGAGCGTCCGCTGACGAGCGTCGGCGTCGCGCGGACCTTGGAGCAGGTCGAGTCGGTCGGAGAGCCGCTCGAGGAGAAGAGGCGGCGGCAAGGCGGCGGAGCGCGCCGCCGCGAGCTCGACGGCGAGCGGGAGGTCGTCGAGTCGTGCGCACAGTGTCGAAACGACGTCTTCATCTAGGTCGGTGGCTCCCGCGGCTTCGGCCCGCGCCCGGAAGAGCTCGACAGCGTCCGGCCGCACGAGCGGATCGATTGGGACGACACGTTCGCCGGCGAGCGAGAGCGGCTCGCGGCTCGTCGCGATGATGCGGAGATCGGCACCGCTGCGCACGATCGGCGCCACAACCGAGGCGACGCCGTCGAGCAGATGCTCGCAGTTGTCGATCAGTAAGAGCGTGCGGTCGTCGATCGAGCTCGTGATCGCGTCGATCATGTTCCTGTCGCCCTCCTGTTCGACTCCGATCGCTTCCGCAAGCGCGGACATGACGAGCTCGGAGTCGCGCAGAGACGCGAGCGGAACCCAGAAAACCCCACCGCGAAAGTGCTCGGCGACCTCCCCGGCCGCCTGGAGGGCGAGCCGCGTCTTGCCCGTGCCGCCCGGCCCGGTGAGAGTGAGCAGCTGGACCGCAGGGTCGGTTGCGTGGCCGACGACCATTTCGAGCTCGCGCTCTCGGCCGACGAACGGAGTGGCCGGCACCGGCAGATTGGTCCGCCGAAGCGTCTTGAGCGGCGGGAAGTCCGCAGCGCCGAGCTGATAGAGGTGCATTGGACCGGAGAGGTCCTTGAGCCGATGCCGGCCGAGGTCGCGCAGCTGGAAGGAGCCCGGTTCCAGTAACGCCACGGTCGTTGGGGAGAGCACGACCTGGCTTCCGTGCCCGGCCGCACCGATCCGCGCGGCGCGATGGACGTCCATGCCGACGTACTGGGCGTCGACGACGAGCGCCTCGCCCGTGTGCACTCCCATTCGAACGCGAATGGAGGTCTTCGCCAAGCGCTCCTGCGCCGCCTGCGCGCAGGCCACCGCGCTACGCGCCGACTGGAAGACGAAGAAGAAGGCATCGCCCTGCGTATCGACCTCGACGCCGGCAAACTCCGCCGCCGTCTGCCGAATGAGCTGCTGGTGTTCCGACAAGACCTCGGCGTACCGGGCGGCGCCGAGCTCCCCGAGCAGCCGCGTCGACCCTTCGACGTCGGTGAAGAGCATCGTGAGGGTGCCTGTGGGCAAGCTGCTCGACACTGCCGGAGAGTACGACGCTGTCCGACGTGGTACCAGGCGGCCAGCCCACGGAGTGACCTCGCCGCGCGGTACAGTCGCCGCGCGATGCGGCTGCTGATCGTTCTCGCGCTCTTGCTGGCCTTTTTGGCCGCCGGCTGTAACACCGAGCCTTCGACGTACAAGGCCCAACCGACCGCGAGCTGCCTCCGCAAGGACGGCTACCGGGTGACGACCGATCCCGCCAAGCTCGGCGTCGTTGAGGGCCATGCGCAGAACGGGGGGCTGCTGGCCTTTCATCCGGGCAACGCCGTCCGCATCGCGTTCGGGGCGAACTCGGACGACGCGATCGGGATCGAGCACGGCTTCCGCCTCTTCGCACCGAAGAAGCTGAAGCCACACATCGACGACGTCATGCGCACGCAGAAGAACGCCGTGCTCCTGTGGACGGTCACTCCGCCGCAGGACGAGATGAACAAGGTTTTCGCCTGCCTCAAGGGCTGATGTGTCCCTACGGGCCCCGTCTCCTGCCTGGCACCTGAAGGGGCCGCGGGCGATAGTGAGCGCGAGGCTAGAATCGGCTGCGATGGCTGAGATCGGGACGATGCGGGTCAAGAGCGGCCTCGCCGAGATGCTCAAGGGCGGGGTGATCATGGACGTGACCACCGCGGACCAGGCCCGCATCGCCGAGGACGCGGGCGCCGTGGCCGTGATGGCGCTGGAGCGCGTGCCCGCGGACATCCGCTCCGAGGGCGGCGTCGCGCGCATGGCGGATCCCGACAAGATCGTCGAGATCCAGGAGGCCGTGACGATCCCCGTCATGGCCAAGGCACGGATCGGCCACTTCGTCGAGGCGCAGATCCTCGAGGCGCTCGAGGTCGACTACATCGACGAGTCCGAGGTTCTGACCCCGGCGGACAC
>WNGD01004747.1_pt1 | contig 26425 bp, 19 predicted proteins | sample 5400671 | NCBI WGS metagenome assembly WNGD01 (sample SAMN13153369, study PRJNA577476) | soil metagenome | isolation source: 40 cm soil or saprolite under grassland replicate 2 | place: USA:California | collected 2016-06-15
GGCTTCCGTTTGAGCAAGGAGTGCGTCGGTATCGACAGCAGTCTCCGGCCATGGCTCTGGGGCTGACGGACCATCTCTGGTCGTTCCTGGAAGTGTTGACCTCCCGTGTTCCTACCACCTCTTAACAGGGTCACTACCATCTTTTCGGCTCCTTTTTTGAATGCTCCTCTCACGGTTCGCTCATGTTCTCGGCAGTTCGTAAGAGTTGCTCTGCCTTAAGAGGGTGTTGCGAGCGGAAATGGGAACAAGTGCTCTCCTGACATCTTTTTTCGCGTGATCAATGAAATACGTTGTCCAGGCTACTTGCAGTATAAGCGGGGAGCGTTAAAAAAAGCGTTAACAGAACGTTACTTGTCTCACCGTTCGCTTATGTTCTCGGCAGTTCGTGTGGTTGCTGACAGATCAGACCATCGTTGTCGCATCTCTTGCTCCTCGTCAAATCGATCGAGGGGATGTGAGTGGTCTTACACGCGACGACAGAAGCAGGGAAGTACCGAAGCTGGTCCTGTGGGGAAAGAAGAGTATGACTCTTCTTGCTCGTAATTACAGTATAGCATACTAAATGAGTAGAAGTCAAGTATTTTTAAAGATAGGTTGCTATAAATAGTAAAAGAAGACAAGGCTCCCACAAGCCCCTCGCTCCATCAGGGTTTCAGGCCACCGGGCTTGCGATGCTCTTCACGCATGGGACTCGGCTGGCGGGAAAAAGACGCAGATTGTCATTATTACCAATTTATGGTAATTCTGACACTTGCGCGGGCCCCTACGACCAGTCGCTGCGCAGCCGTTGCTCCTCCAGATCGAGCTCGCGCTCGACGATGCGCATCGCTTCATCATCGATACGACCCTGGTCGCGCAAGCGGATGATAGCGTCGCGCTCGGCAGCGAGCGCCTCCTGGTAAAGGCGCTGCTTCGCCGCAACCAGGTTTTCATGCTGCCCGTCTTCGTGTCCATCGTTCCGCGCCTTGAGCAGCTTGATCTTCTTTTCGTAGTGAGAACGCAACCGATTCAGATACTCATCAGGCGTATCATCCTCCGTCGCCAGTTCGCCCAGGCGCTCAAGAGCGGCGTGGGCGGCGGTGATGTGCGCCTGGGCGTGCTCCTGTTCTAGCGACGTGTCCGGTTCCAGTCCAAGCCAGTGGAGCAAGGGAATCAGGCCCAATCCTTGCACAACAAGGGTGACAATGATGACACAAAAGGTCAAAAAGATAACCAGCTCCCGCCCAGGAAAAGCCTGTCCGCTCGCGACCGTGAGGGGCAGGGCCAGGGCAGCCGCCAGCGAGAGGCCACCGCGCATCCCCGTCCAGGCGATGATCATGACGTTGCGCCAGTCAGGGTACGGTTCACGCGCGCGGACACGCCGCGCACTGAGCAGAAAGGGTAGATATGTAGCTGCAAAGACACAGACGATGCGGATCAAGACGACCGTAAGGCAGACAAGCACGGCGTCGGTCAGCAGGTCGAGCACCGAGGTGCTGGCAACGGTATCCAGGATGCCGTGCAACTGCAGCCCGATCAGTAGAAACACGAAGCCATTGAGCAGGAAGGTGAGCACATCCCAGACGGCGTTGGCCTGCAGGCGCGTATTGGACGAGAAGAAGCGCGACGATTGCCGGCTCAGGTAGAGCCCGGCGGCAAGAGCGGCCAGCACGCCCGACACGTGCAGCTCCTCGGCCAGTAGATAGACGGCGAAGGGGGTTATCAGGGTGATAGAGATTTCTAGCGGTGCATCGTCGAGGTGACGGTGTATCCGCGCCAGCAGCCAGCTCACCACGATACCTACCAGCAACCCACCGAGGCTGACGAGCAAAAATTGCAGGCTCGCCTCCCCGAGCGAGAAGCTGCCCGTGACCACCGCGGCGACGGCGAAGCGATAGATCACCAGACCAGTCCCATCGTTGACGATGCTCTCGCCCTCGATCACCGTCATCACACGCCGCGCCAGTCCAAAGCTCCGCGCCGTCGCACTCGCAGCTACAGCGTCCGTCGGCGAGACTAGCGCGCCCAGCACGAAGGCGACGGGCCATGGCAATCCGATGATATGCGCCACAACGGCTACGACGCTCGTAGTGACCAGCACGAGGCCGATCGAGAGCTGCAAAATCGGGCGCAGCGAGGCGCGGAACTCGCGCCAGGATGTAAACCATGCCGAGGAATAGATCAGCGGCGGCAGGAAGAGAAACAGGATCAGGTCAGGATTAAGCTCGACCCTGGGCAGGCCAGGAATGAAGCCCAGCAGCAATCCACCCAACGTGAGGAAGATCGCGTAGGGAATGTGTATCCTGGTCGCAACGGAGGCCAGCGCGATGATGGCAACCAGGAGGCCAAAGATCAGGGTTATCGTGGCGGACATAGACGTTCCGTCCCTTCCACTGTTCTCTTTTTGCGAAGAACAGGTATGATAATAGGACAAAGGCGTTACAGTGCCGACCAGACTTCCCGGCGCTTACCAGAGACAGAAGAGCATACTCCTGCTCCATTCTATCACAACCCATCCAGGGCAAAAAAGAACCACATCCCGTTGACATATGCTAACAATAGATTTGTCAGCGCATCGTCAATGGGATGCGGCTTAAGGAGAAGGATCAAGCGCTCGCAATGGCATAATTGTCGCGCGCTTAACTTTCACGGAATCATACCACGCCGCTTACCTCTTTCTGCGCTTGCGGCTGCTTCGCAAGCGCATTGTGTGGTCGCACAATTAACATCGGCAGCCTTGTGGCGGTCAGCATGCGCTCAGTGATGCTCCCCATCGCCCAGCGTTGCAGGCCACTGCGTCCATGCGTCGCCATAGCTATCAGATCACTACCAGGCGTCCCCTGTAGATCATCACCCTTCTCGGCCAGGCGCACCAGCGTCGCGGCCACGTCGGACTCGAAGACGATGGTGCTGGTGATATCGAGATTGAGCGTCGCCAGGTCGCCCTGGAGCAGGCTTGCGATTAGATTGTTCATATACCTGTGCGCCTCGTCCTCTATGTGCTGTACGGAATAGGCAGCGACGGTGGAGGAGGCCTCCAGCAGAGCCTCAAATTCTGGTGGGTACGTCACGACGCGCACAAGGTGCAGCGCTCCCTTCGCGGACCCTGCCAGCGCGGATACGACCTGGGCCGCCGGGAGTATAGCATTCTCCGCCAGATCCGAGCCATCCAGTGAGACTAGCGCACGAGGCGCCATTGGCGACGTCTCATCTAATTGCGGGCCTCCATCGCGCAGCACCAGGACCGGCACGGGACTCTGGCGCACAAGCTTCTGCGCAATGCTCCCCATCACCCAACGCATCAACCCCGTCTCGCCGTGGCTATTCATGACCACCAGGTCGATGTTGTTGCTCTGAATAGTGGAGAGAATCGATGGTGCAACCGTCCCGACCAGTATCACAGTATGCACTCCAACGCCATCCAGTTCGTCCGCTTTAGAAAGCGTCTTCAGGTATTTCGTAGCCCTGGAGATATCAGCATCTATATCTGCCTGTGTGAAAACAATAGGCTCATAATACATCAATCCACTGGCATCTATCGGCATACTGACAACCCTTAATAGCACCAGAGAACCCCCAGAGGCTTTAGCAAGACGCGCTGCAACCGGAATCGCCTTCTCCGCCCGCGCGGCCCCATCCAATGGTACAAGAATACGTTGAAACATTGATTTCTCCTTTCGACCCCAGACTCCGTTGTCAGGTTAGCTGGCCCGGAGAGACATTACTACTTACTGCACGCCTCTTTCCAAAAAGGCTGTTGTGTCTCTTACCAGCATATATTCCCTCTGTCACCGCTTCGTCACAACCGGACTTCTGCCCGTCACGGAAGAATCACGATGCGCCTCCCATTTACCGCTTCCCACCAAACGGTCAGTCGCGCAGTCTGGCGCGATCGCAGGTAGGTAGTGAGCAAAGCGATGCAGAATGTTATATCCTGATACATGCCTCATATTTGCGAACAATGATACTATAAAGAAGATGGAGGTCTTCCTGATGAGTTTAGCTGGTAAAGTAGCCATCGTTACGGGCGCCGCGTCCGGCATCGGCCTGGCGATCGCGCGCGATCTGGCGCAGCAGGGCGTGCGCGTGACCCTGGCGGATCTCGATAGCGAGCACGGACGCGCAGCCGCTGATGACCTGGCGGGTGCGCGTTTCCAGGTCGCGGACCTTGCGCAGCAGGGCAACGCGCGGCGCCTGGTGCAGGAGACGATAGAGGCGGAGGGACGCGTCGATATCCTGGTGAACAACGCAGGCATCCAGCACGTCGCGCCCATCCCCGAGTTCCCCGAGAATAAGTGGCGCACGATCATCGAGATCATGCTTACCGCGCCTTTCCTGCTGACCCAGGCCGTGCTGCCTGATATGTATGAACATAAGTGGGGCCGCATCATCAACATCGCTTCGGTCCACTCACTAAGGGCGTCTCCCTATAAAGCGGCCTACGTTAGCGCAAAGCACGGCCTGCTCGGCCTGACGCGCGTCACCGCCCTCGAAGCTGCCGAGTACGGCGTCACCTGCAACGCCATCTGCCCCTCCTATGTGCGTACGGCCCTCGTCGAGAAGCAGATCACCGACCAGGCGCGCATCCACAATATTCCCGAGGCGGAGGTCGTGGAGAAGATTATGGCGGCTGAAGGCGCCATCAAACGCCTGCTGGAGCCGGAAGAGGTGGCGCACCTGGCAACGTACCTGTGCAGCGACTCCGCCAGTGCGATTACGGGAAGCGCGCAGATGATCGACTGCGGCTGGACGGCACATTAGCCTTGCGCTGACCCATAGGCATCAAGTGGAGAATGGATGAGGTGGTGGTAAATGTCGCGGCAACTGGCTGGCGGTCGCCCTGGCAATGGCTATGTAAGGTGTTCGGGTATCTATTGAGGACCCCTTCATGTAGTAGGGAGGGGCTTGCTCCCATCCGGCTCGGCCAGCGCGATCAGGCCAGGGAGCCGCGTTCTGGGGACACGGATGGGGGCAAGCCCCTTCCCTACTGAAGAGTTACAGGAAGGTGTTCAGAATTGCAAGAAAAGAGAAAGGCACGGTATTTCTATGGTCACTCCTATCAGTGAGGGATTGCCACTGTGGGAAGCCTCGGAGGATTTGAAGCAGCAGGCCAATGTAACGCGCTACATGCAATGGCTGGCCGATACGCGGCAGTTGCACTTTGCCACGCGCGAGGACCTGTGGCAGTGGTCTGTGACGCATATCGAAGATTTCTGGGCGTCGCTGTGGGAATATTTTCATGTACAGTCCTCTAAACCCTACAAGACGGTGCTGGTAGAACGCAAGATGCCGGGCGCGCAGTGGTTTCCCGGTGCCGAACTGAACTATGCCGAGCATGTCTTCAGGAACAGCACACCGGACCGTCCCGCGCTCCTGTTCCGTTCCGAACGCCAGGATATGGTCGCGGTCTCGTGGGATGAGCTCTACCACAAGGTCGGCGCGATCGCCGGGGCGCTGCGCCGCATGGGAGTGCAGCGCGGCGATCGCGTGGTGGCGTACATGCCGAATATTCCTGAAACGATCATCGCCTTCCTGGCCTGCGCCAGCATAGGCGCGATCTGGTCGAGCTGCTCCCCCGACTTCGGTACGGATAGCGTGATCGATCGCTTCAAGCAGATCGAGCCGAAGGTACTCTTCGCGGTCAATGGCTACCAGTACAGCGGGCGCACCTTCGATCGTCTCGCGATCATCGCCGACCTGCAAAAGGCGCTGCCAACCTTACAGCAAACGGTGCTGGTACCCAATATCTCCGAGACTATTGCTAGAGAGTACACCGCGTTGGTGCCGTGGCACACGCTGCTCGATAATCCCGCCGAACTGAAATTCGAGCAGGTGCCATTCGACCATCCACTCTGGGTCCTCTACTCCTCCGGCACGACGGGGCTGCCCAAGCCGATCGTACAGGGCCAGGGCGGTATCCTACTGGAGCACATGAAACAGCTCAGGCTGGACCTCGATCTGAGGCCAGGCGACCGCTTCTTCTGGTTTACGACGACGGGCTGGATGATGTGGAATCTGCTGGTCGGCGGCCTGCTGGTCAATACAACAGTGCTGCTCTACGATGGCAGTCCGGCCTACCCGGACCTGGATACGCTCTGGAAGTTTGCGCAGGATAGCGGGATGACCCTCTTCGGGACGAGCGCGGGCTACATCTCGTCCTGCATGAAGGCCGAGATCGAGCCGGGCAAGACTTACGATCTGAGCAAGCTGCGCACGCTCGGCTCGACCGGTTCGCCGCTCTCGCCGGAAGGCTTCCACTGGGTCTACGAGCATGTCAAGCGCGATCTATGGCTTACTTCGATCAGCGGCGGGACTGACGTCTGCTCGGCCTTTGTAGGCGGCTCGATCCTGCTCCCCGTGCGCACAGGCGAGCTGCAATGTCGCCTGCTCGGCGCGAGTGTGCAGTCGTTTGATGAGCAGGGCAGAGCGCTTGTCGATGAGGTCGGCGAACTGGTGATTACGCAACCCATGCCCTCCATGCCCCTCTACTTCTGGAACGACACCGATGGGAGGCGCTACAGAGAGAGCTACTTCAGCGAGTTTCCAGGCGTGTGGCGGCACGGCGACTGGATCAAGGTGACGCCGCGTGGCAGCGCGATCATCTATGGGCGCTCCGACTCGACGATCAACCGCATGGGGATCAGGATGGGCAGCAGCGAGATCTACCGCGTCGTGGAGGCGCTACCGGAGGTGCTCGATAGCCTGATCATAGGCGTCGAGATGAAGAACGGCGGATACTATATGCCGCTCTTCGTCGTGCTCAAGGACGGCGTGGAGCTCACCGACGCCTTGAAGACGAAGATCAAACAAAATCTGCGCGACCACATCTCTCCTCACCACGTGCCAGACGATATTATAGCCATTCCCGAGGTCCCGCACACGCTCAGCGGCAAGAAGCTGGAGGTTCCGGTGAAGAAGCTGTTTATGGGCGTTCCCCTGGAGAAGGCTATCAGCATGGATGCGATGAGCAATCCGCAGTCGATCCAGTTCTTCGTCGATCTGGCAGCGCGAAAGTAGGGGCCCTGCCTTGCGCGGGCCCTGCGAACTGGCTTACAGGGCCCGCGCAAGGCGCAATCCCTCTGACTTCATGAGTTCTGGCGCAGGCGAGAGGACAAGCGCAAGGCCCCCTCCTGGCCCCGCCGCCACCCCTTGTCCCTCCTGCCGACATCGTGAAGTGAATGGTATTGCGCGCAAGGCGGGTCCCTACGTCAAGCGACCCAGAAATCCACCACAAACATAATCGTGATCAAGGCGAAGAGCGGCAACGAAAACGCCGTATAGAATGCATCGAAGCGGGGATGCTTGCCCCACAGCGCGCAGATGATCGTCACCGGAAAAGCAACCAGCAGGTAGCGCGGGAGCGACGTGAGCGGCTCTATATCATAGATGGGAAAACTCAGCGCGATGAACGCTAGAGTCAGGGCAAACAGGGCATAATGCAGCGGAATACGTCGCCAGCCGATGATAAGGACCTCCAGTGGAAGAACCGTAAAGAGCGCATCCAGCAGGTTCTGCGCTCGCGTCCAGCTATTTGAATGTGGAGCGAATAGCAGTTGCAGCGACGCCTGCATGCCCTTCCACGGCAGCGACAGGTGGCGCTTCCAGACAACCGCTTCCTGGGAGCTAAAGGCCAGTGGATCGCCCCTGATCTTCCACAGGTAGAGCATGTAGAGCCCCAGGGCGGCAGGAATCAAGAGCACCAGCGCGAGACGCAGCAGCCAGCCCCACCATTGTGCAAGCCTGACGCATTCAAAACGCAGCTTCAAGCCATCACGCAGCCCGACAATAACAAATGGCACGACCAGCGCCAGCCCCGACGAGCGCGTAAAGGTCGCCAGAAAACCGAGCAGTCCCGCACACAACCACGCCCACCCGCCTTTCTGCCGCAGTAGCAAAAAAGCCGCGAGACAGAGCATGACGAAGAGCGATTCCGTGTAGCCCAGGAAAAAAAAGAACGAGAAGGGCGAGAGCGCGAAATAATAGACCGCACGCCGGGCGGTTGACTGCTCAAACTCTTCGCTCACCAGCTGGTACAAGAATACCAGCGCGAAGTAAAAGCAGATATTCGCGACCAACAGGCTCGCGACAAGGTAGGATAGGGGATTGTACCCTCCGAGCAGCCGCCCACCTTCACGCAGAATCAAGGGCCAGAGTGGAAAAAAACCTGTATCCTGCATGGCACGGTAGCCATACGCAGCGATATGGATGTAATGTATAGCATCCCAATGATAGAAGATGCACACGGCACCAATTTTGCAACCAGGCGCGAAATGACGAGCAGTCTCAGCAAAAAAGCCGAAGCAAAAAAAACTGATGAGAACGATCATCACGCGACTCATGACAAAAACCCATGCCGCCTCTTTCCATGCTTCTCTCTGCTTATACATCGGAACTACAAATTACTTTCTACTAAAATTATAGACCAAACGTGTTGATATAAAATCAGGATAATCCTACTCTCATTATAGCAAGGCGGAATAACAGAGCAAAAAAGCGGCGCGCATCAGAAAGTATCTCTTCAGGTGCCACCTCTTGAGTAGGGATGGGGCTTGCTCCCATCCGGCTGGGCCAGCATGATCCGGCCCGAAACACCGTTTTTGGGCACCAGGATGAGGGCAAGCCCCATCCCTACTCAAGAGTTATGTTCGACTACGCAAAAAACATTCCTGTGCGATAATAGATAGTAAGTGAAACACTGGCTCATATTATCCAAGGAGAAAGAGCACTCATGCATTCAGACCCTGATTCCAATCCATACGAAAATAATGTGCCCATCCCTAATCCTTATGAGACATCGGACTATGCAGCGCCGCCCCCGAGTGCGAATCCTGATAACTACGGTTATGCTCCACCGCAGCAAGGCAATCAATATCCTCCGCAGCAACCTCAATATCCTCCACAGGGCAACCAGTACCCACCGCAGCAAGGGGGCACGCCGCCTACCGTCTACGGTCCATATGGACAGCAGGCGCAAGGCGCCCCTTATCAATATCAAAACGCACCCTTTCCGGCGACGTATAACCAGGGCAATCAGCCACCCCAGAAACGCTCATCGTCCGGGCTGCGTATCGCTGTGATTGTCATCGTCGTGCTCATCGTCATCGCCGCCGCAGTGGTCGCCATCGCCATCCCCGTCCACAACACCCAGGTCTTTAATACAAACGCTACGGCCACCGCTCAGACGAGCGCGTATGCCACCGCGACAGTTGCTGCCAGAACCTACCCCTTCAGCAATAATCTCAAGTTGAACGATCCATTGAGCGATAACAGTCACGGCAACGGCTGGGAAGAGAATGCGAACTGCACCTTCACGAATGGGGCTTACCATGATATCGACTCGACGACAAATACCTTCTCGCCCTGTACCGCCCTCAAGTCCAGTTTCAGCGATTTCACCTACCAGACATCGATGCAGATAAAACAGGGCGCTCTCGGCGGTCTTACCTTCCGTGGCAATATGGCGCAGTGGCACTACTACTCCTTCGTCGTAGGCTACGACGGCTCATACGGGCTCCTCCTGTACACGAAGCAAGATACCAGGCCGCAGACGCTCCACGAGGGGAATACGACGCTCAGCGCCAACCAGCCAATAGTACTCGGCGTGGTCGCCCGCGGCAGCACGCTCGGACTCTACATCAACAAACAGAAGGTAGCCAGCCTGACGGATAGCACCTATTCCACCGGCCAGGTCGGTGTGATAGCCTATAACACGGGGCAGAGTGTTGACGCGGCATTCACCAACGCGCAGGTGTGGGCGCTATAGGTTCTCTAGCACGTCGCTGGTGAAGAGGTGAGCTATACCCTCCTGGGAGCACTTCTCATCAGCGAGCAACATGTACAATTCTAGCCCTAAAGCGGTTCTGGCAGTATTTCGACTTTACCGGCAGGAACGACGCCCCGAACACGATGGAACCCTCCGCGTGCACAATATCAGGGAATACGGATACTTGACATATGTATAAAGCTGTGCTATTCTTACTTTGATTATTATTTCAGAGTATGAGTAGCTTTTAGCAAGCACTTCTATAATTAGAAGAGCAGAGATAACTTCGGCTCCTGTGTCCGATCATCCTTTCATCCAATGGAGAACATACTGCTACCTTCGATGGTAAATGATCTGCTGCGTTGCAAGTTTTAGCCCGGGAAATGTTTGCATTGCAGCATCTGTATAAGGCTAGAGTGTGTTTGCCAGTTCAAAGCTCCATAGTTCTCCTTGAGGATTCATGACAGTATCGATGTGATCGTAGCTCCATTCTGTAGTGAATAAGTTGCTGCATTGAAGTCCTGGCATCTCTGTATGTTGAACAGGTCCTCGTAAATTGTCCTCCAGTTGTTCAAGGGAAAATTGAAGTCCTGGCATCTCTGTATGTTGAACAGGTCCTCGTAAATTGTCCTCCAGTTGTTCAAGGGAAATATGACGGATGATCCCTTCTTCTTTCTCTTCTGTCGTACCGGATATAGATCCCAGGCCGTTTCTGGAGCAGAAGGGTGTGTAAACGCTATGGACCTTCTCGGCGTAGGACTCGGAGTGATGGTTGCGCTCCTGTGGGGATCAGGCGACATTCTTGCTACACTTGCAGCGCGTCGATTAAATACCTTCAAAACTACGTTTATTTCTCAATCGGCTAGTTTGCTCGCGCTGCTCGTGGTCGGAGCAGCCCTCTTCTGGCGCGGGCATATTCCCTTCACGCAGACGACTATTACCCTCAGCGCTCTCATCGGGATCTTTACTGGATTGTGTGCTACCCTGGGATACTTCGCGCTGTATCGCGCCCTGGAGATAGGCCCCATAGCAATAGTCGGTCCGCTCACTGCCACCAGTCCCATTTTCACGCTCATTCTCTCCGCTTTCATCCTCAAAGAGCATTTGACGCTGGAACGTAAGGGACTTGTGATTATTGGCATTCTCGGCATCATTCTGGCTTCTACCAGCCTGACCGAACTACGCGCACTTCTTAAGAAGCCCGGCTTCTCGCTGTGGAGTCAGGGGGTACGGTGGGCAGTCGTAGCAACCTTTGCCTTTGGGGCATTGGATTTTGGGATCGGAGCTTCCGCATCCGTTTCTAACTGGTTCCTACCTGCGCTGTGGACACGTTTCTTCACTATCCTCTTCCTGACCCTTATTTCATGTGGAAAACGTTATCGGTGGCCATTTCGCGCCCAGGCGACAGCGGTACCTGCCTCGAACGAGGAAACGTTGAACCTATCGTTCCCCAGCCTTAAAGATATTGCCCATCTACGGCATCCTTTATCAAAAAATGGCTTAGGAGTCCTTCTTGCTCTTCTAGTGGGAATTATGGAGTGTGTCGCTGTCCTCGCTTTTAGCCTTGATACGCGTATTGCGACAACCGGGATTACTTCAGCCATTGCTTCCAGTTACGCCCTTGTTATAATGATCTTTGGAATGATTGTGTACCGTGAACGACTCGCGAAAAACCAGCTTTTGGGCATAGTCATATTCATGATTAGCCTGTTCTCGCTCGCTTTGTAGGATCAGCAGGCCAGGTTCTGTTGCAAAAGGTTTCAAGCTCCTTTACAGAAAGAGCCTTTGGGACACTTGAGGAGGTACGAATTATGCAGAGGTATTCTCCAGAAGACGCAGGCATTTACAGCCAGCTTGGAGTTATTGGGACAACTTACGAGGTTAGTTTTAATGAGCTGGGCAGGCTACTTGGAAATTTACAAGGGATGACCGTTTTGGATTTTGGTACAGGTACAGGCCGTTCTGCGCACTTATTAAAAACACTCGGTGTAGAAAATGTGATTGGCGTTGACCATGATGAAAACATGATTGCACAGGCCAAAGCGAGCCACGATGAAAGGCTTGAGTTTCATCTTATAACTGATAATACTATCCCTTTACCAGATGAAGCAGTGGATGTAGCTATTAGTGCGCATGTATTTGTGGAGATGCGTACCCTTGAGGAAATGCAACAAGCAGCAAAAGAAATAGCAAGAGTAGTTAAGTCTAACGGCACATTTATTGTTATAGCTATTAATCCTGCTTCAATAGGATATGAATATAAAAGCTATATGTACATAAAACAAGATGAACTAAAAAGCGGTGATCCAGTTACCTGTATTGTCAAAGGAGAAACTCCTCTTGAAATTGATGATACTTATTGGACAGAGGAAGACTATCGTCAGGTTTTAGAGTCGGCAGGTTTTATAAAGATACAGGCAACTTTCCCTATAGCTGAAGGGAAGGAATGGTTAAATGAGAAGAAAGTTGCACCTGATATGGTTTTAAAGTGTACAAAATTAACTCATAAATAAGGTTACCATTCAGGTTTTACCAGCGGTTCTTCACCCAGGCGGTTGCAGCGGTTGATCACGCCCCAGAACCGGTGACGACCGATGGACGTAGTTACCTCAGATCCTTGCGTCTTTCATTTCTATGGTGTAGCCTTCTATTAGGCTGCTTACTGGAGAGGAGCCACCGCGACGTGAAGCAAGGATGGGATCGAAGCGCCGTTGAAGGCGGAGCTGGAGGGACATGTCTAGTATGCAAGAATGGAGAGAATATGAAAAAAGAAGACAAGCATGAGGACGGGGTATTTGATATTGATCATAACGTCGAATCTCCTATAAGTGAGGATGTTCAACAAGTAATATTTAGCCCACGCGACTATCTGGCTCAATTCTATGAGGGCGATGTAAATCCTGGCAATAGGGCATTGCTTCGCTTCTATGCCAGGATCTACGAAGACCTTGCAGGAAGATCCTTTCTCGAATTCAGTGGCGGCCCGACCATTTATTCTCTTATCACGGCGGCGCGTACAGCCAGTTGGATACATTTTTGCGACTATAACGACGAGTGTCTCAATGAAGTTAATAAGTGGCTGATGGAGGATGATTCTGCTTTCGACTGGAGCCATTTTACCAGGTACGCGTTGGAGTGTGAAAAGGAAAGTAGAAGCAGGCCAGATGAAAAGGATATCCAGGTTAGACATCAGCTTATTCGCCAGCGTATTCGTAAGATTTCACGCTGCGATATCTTCGCGGATGACCCGCTGCTCGGTTCATCTATGGGATCGTATGGAGTAGTAGCTCACACTTTTTGCCTGGACTCAATAATCCAGGACAAGAGAGAGTGGCTTCACCTCAACAAGAAGCTTGCCAATCTGGTCGATAAAGATGGCTTGTTCGTAACAGTTTGTCTCTTAAATGCTTCTTACTGGACCACTCGGGGCGTTAGATATCCAGCGGTAACACTCACACTCGCTGACGTTATCAATATGTACTCTGGACTGGGATTCAATCTCATACACAGTGACGTGGTTGATCATTTAGAAGGTAAAGTAGGATAGTTTGCCATTCTACTCTTGACTGCTTCTATCTATTTGTACTATCTCCATTGAACTTACTCTATACGTCATCTATAATCATACGGGGATCTTGTGCATGTGCAACCGAACGACGATTCCTTCAGCGGAAGGTACGTCATTTTTAAGACTCTCCTGAACGTTACTATGTCCATATGATTTACTGTAAGAGCACGTATTCAGAACAAAGGTGACGAACCATCAGGACAGTAAATTTGGCGCGAGACCAGGGTATTAAGGTAAATGATGAGCTTGCTATAACTGTCTCATTTCAAGCATCTATCCCTGAAAGCGGTTCGATCATACAGATCTGCGGAGATCCGAATGACCTATACGCCAAAAGTAACCATGAGCCTGGCAAGCAGAATGCATAATGTGAGTCTCTGCTGGCGAAAAAATATCCGGCAGATGACAGGTCTCTCTTCTATCTGCTTCCCAGGTACTTCTATAGTTTGGAGAGTATGGTGAGACATACGCTATTTTTACCTTTTATACACTTTTATTGCACAAGTTAACGGCCGTCATAGAGTCCTATCTTCTGACAAAATGCTCATGGAAAAAGGCTACACCTCGCTGGCGCGATGCACAGCGCGAGGAAATGTGTGCAGTTGTTTTCTGACTCACATAAGTAGTCTAAAGAAAGGTGAAAGAAAGAATGGAAATTACTGGTAGCATGATAATGAGTGCACCTTACCAACAAGAATGTAATGCATCGTTCTTCCCCGAAGTTCTCGAACAAAAGATATTTGCACAATTAACAGCGTTATCAAGTGACATTACCAGATTGTCACCTGCGGATGCTGATGTATTTCGAGACGCTTTCCAGCGCGAAGCAATATGTTATGCCAATAGTTGGCTCTATATTCTTCGTTCAACGAGAGATGACCAGGGGGGATTTGGATATAAATTTGTTGGAAAAGACACGGTAATGGGTATTGGCTACCGCAATAACACGCTGTACCTCGTCCATCCGATAGGAGCTGGAAGATTCGATACGACGCTAGATTTATGTTATCGAATACGCAAGAGTGTAACATGCCCAATCATTTTGAAGAAGATAGACCAGGAATTGTACGAGCGCCTCTCCTCAACCAACCTGTTTCAAGAACATGCCGAAGGTTTGACACTTTTTGAAGAGGAAGCGTTTCCTGAACATACCTTGCATCTGGAAAAACTGCATGGACCAGATTTTTGTATGGACCCTCGATCTCTTCCACTCACTAGAAAAGTAAAAAGATTTGAAAAAGGTTCAATGAACCTTCTGGCAAAGACAGACGTTTCGTCCATTGAAAACTACCCTGGTTTCTACACGTTATTTGGACCCAATCCAGTCAAGTACAGGAGTTATCTATACATCATCCGGGAAGCCTGTTCACGAAGATCAGGCGATGGCAAATACAAGGTCTGTGTGTACTTTGATGAATGCATGACCATCCATGGTCTTTATATCAGTGAACGGCTGGGAGAAGAGAGTATGGGCTTATATTGCGCTGTTTCATCAAGATCGTATCCTGGCATTACGGAATGGATGGATTACGACTTTTTCCGACAGCTCTTTCATCAAGGGATACGCTATCTCTATTTAGGAGGTTCGGAAACTGAAGGGGTTCACGCGTACGTCCAGAAACTCCTTCCTCTTGCGCCACCTTACTTAATGCGGCCTATGGAGATGTATTGCAATGAGGAACTACCTTGTTTGAGTGGTGCCGCTGCGGATTGAGAAGTGTTACCTTCTCCCTTTGATTAGCGTTGATATTTTCTTCCAGGAGGTGCTTGATGCGCTCACATTTTCGCGTAGTCCTTGGATCGGTCGGTGGTGTAGCCGTACTTATGATTGCCATCTTAGGTTTCCATATAGGAGGGGAGGAGCTTCTCAAATTTGGGGTCTATTCCCCTCTTCTGGGTGCCTTCATTGGTGGTATCCTGATTCTTGTTTCCACGAACACCCCGTTCGGTCGGCAGGAAAAGGTAGAGCCGTGGCTGGGACGTGAGCAGGTAGCCTGGATGCTCTTTGGGGGTGGATGCATCGCGTGGGGCATTGGAGAGTGCTTCTGGCGCTACTATGTGGCGCAAGGACAAAGTCCTTTTCCTTCCCTGGCCGATTTCGGTTACTCCAGCTTCGCTCCCCTGGTTTTTTGGGGGCTGCTGTGGCAGCCATTCTCCAGAAGCAGCGCTCATAGGCACATATTCTTACTGTTGGATAGCGTGATCGCAATGGGAGCCCTGCTGAGTATCGGCTGGTTTCTCCTGTTGGGGCCTCTCGCACAGACTCCGGCTGGATCGACGCTTGGCAAATTTCTTGGCATCTATTATCCCACCGCAGATATAGCGCTGCTCAGTTATATTATCTTCTTGCTGCTTCGGGGACATGATCCCATCTACCAGGCCAGGGCTCGTCGTATCAGTCTGCTGGTGGCCGGACTTGGCCTGGGGATTTACGCGGCCTCTGACTTTCTCTTTAATGTGCTGGTGAATATGGGACAGCCTGTAGAAGGAGTCTGGATCGGTCTAGGCTGGCCATTGGGTTTGATGACGATAGGTGTGGCCGCGTACCTGCGTCGATTTCTGCCCACCAGCACTGCTGCGAATGCCCAGGAGAAGCAGGAGACAGAACCCATCAGGCCGTTGAGTTTCGGACCGGCACAAGCTGTGCCCTATTTCCTGTTAGCTGTGCTATTTCTCGTGTTAGCCATCAACCTGTTCTCCTCTGACGGGACCCAGCAATACATCCGTCCTGTACTCATCATTGCGACGCTCATCGTAGTCGGCCTGGTGATTGTACGTCAAATTGTCACCATACGGGACAATGAACGTCTGATGCGGGAACAGGTGGCGACACTCGAAAAGCTAGAGCAGGTGTATGAAGATATCGCAAAGCGCAAGGCCGAATTAGAGGTGGGTGTGACTCATCTCAAGGAAGTACAAACCCGTCTGGCTAATGGGGATGTGCGTGCACGCGCTTCTATCATGGATGGTGACCTCTGGCCGCTTGCTAATGGCTTGAATCTCATGGCAGACCGAATGATGCGATCTGAGCAGCGCCAGAGGCATGCACAAAAGGCAATCAAAGCAGTGGGCGATTTAAGTCTGGCACTGGAGCGAAGAAATGGCAGGATCCCGTTTGTTCTTCCCGCCTCCTGTCTGGATGCCCCTCCTGAACTGCACCACCTCTTACTGGTTATGGGTTTGAAGCCAGCATCTGGGACTCCTCCTTTACAGAGGTAGGTTCCTCTGATGGGTTCTGTTAGAGACGAGAAAAGTGCTCAAATATCTTGTGCGAGGAGGTGGGCTATACCCTCCTGGTAGCACTTCCCACCGGCGAGCTACACTAACAAATCGAGCTCTAAAGCGGTTCTGGCAGTATTTCGACTCGCCAGAACCGCTTTTTGACAGTTCTATTGACAGTAGTTGTGACTACTCCCCGGCATGAAAGCGCGGGGCTTCGACGGATTGGGTACCGATGCTCTGTAGTCCCAGAGCACGAATGTTTAAAGAGGCGTTATAATCACGGTCGATGACCAGATGGCAGCAGGGACAGTGGTAGGTTCGCTCCCCAAGCAGCATCTTTTGCCGATGATGACACCTGCTGCAATCCTGACTGGTATAGGCCGGGTTGACTTTGACGAACGCTCTGCCAGCTTCTTCCGCTTTGCACGAGAGTTGCCCAAAGAACTGCGACCATGCCGCGTCACTGATGCTTTTTGCCAGACAATGGTTGTGCACCATCCGATTCACATGAAGGTCTTCGACGCAGATCACCCCGAAGCGGTCAACAATCTGCCTGCTGTTCTGGTGCGTGAAGTTCTCACGTCGGAACGCGATCCGCTCATGCACCCGCGCCACCACCTTACGATGCTTGCGGCGTTCAGGTGTCCCATTCGCCAATTTGGAGTGGTTGCGTTGCACCTTGGCCAGCGCCTTTTCCTCGTTGCGAAAGAAGCGCGGGTTCTCGATCTCCTCTGCTGTGGAAAGAGTCGCAAAGGTCAAGAGTCCGACATCGATCCCGACCTGTTCGGGCGTGTCAGGCAAGCGTTCGGGTTCGCATTCCACGGAGAAGCTGACATACCACTTGCCCGTCCTTGTGCGAGAGATCGTGGCCGTCTTGAGTGTGCCTTTCCCCGGGCGATGGTAGATCATCTTGATGCTGCCGATTTTCGAGAGGCACACCCGGTCATCATGGGTGATGCTGAACCCGCTCTGAGGGAAGGTGAAGGAGTCGTAGCGGTCGGCTCCCCGGAAGCGCGGATATCCTGGGGTTTCGCCGGCTTTCAGGCGGCGAAAGAAGGCTTTGAACGCCAGATCGACACGCACGGCGACATTCTGCAAGACCTGGGAATGCACCCCTTTGAGAGTCGGACGTTCCGCCTTGAGCAGGAGAAAGGTCTCTTGCTGCTGATAGAGCGACAGGTTTTTGCCCTCCTGCTCATAGGTGGTTGTGCGTATCTCCAACAAGTGGTTATAGAGCCAACGACACTCAGAAAGGGCCTCGTTGAGCTTGCGAACCTGTTTCTTGCTTGGATACATTCTGTACTTGTAGGTTTTACGCATGGACGCATTCTCACACAAAAGAGAACAGGTGTCAAGCGAAACCGCGCCACACCTGCCCCAGATAAGGAAGGCCCATTCATCCCCCGCGAGGATCACAGGGGCTTTCTGGGCCGTTCACTGTAAATTCACGTGTGGTAAACGCTGTGGCAATCACCCCCACTAAAGGGCGCGGCATCGTTGGTTGTGTTGCTGGCAGTTTCTTCTTTTCCTGCTCCTACTTCAGTTTTTTTATGCATATGCAAGCCGATTTGGTTGAAAGAGTAAAATGAATAAGTAAGGTAGTAATATAGGTTGTTTTCAGAGGAGGAGAAGTTTTGAACATACTAGAAAAGAAATATGAAAAACAGACAAAATCCAGCGAATTACTTTTTTCTCGTTCAGTCGTACGTCGCGACTTTTTAACAAAAAGTCTTATTCTTGGGGCTGGCGTTGTGGGGCTGAGTCTTTTAGGGGAAAAATTGCCTGCCTCCGCTGCTCCTCTATCTGCTCAGTTTCCTCTGGGCATGACTGATCAGTTGCATACCTGTGGTCGTGCTACCAACGGGCAACTCTTCCATACGATCCGCTTCTCCAATAGTTGGCAATCTTTCTTTGGCAATGTCAATGCTCAGGAGAGCAATGGGAACATCCTTCGCTTTACTGATGTTGATTGCTCAGGGATAGGTGGAAATCTGCATGTCACGGCTATTGCAACGGATGGAATTATCTGGCATACGATCCGTTTCTCCAATAGCTGGCAATCTTTCTTTGGCAGTGTCAATGCCCAGGAGAGCAATGGAGGCATATTGCGTTTCTCTGAAGTGGGATGCGCAGGAACAACCAACAATAATTTGCACGTCACGGCTGTTGACCAGAATGGCACCATCTGGCACACGATCCGTTTTTCCAATAGTTGGCAGTCAAGCTTTGGCAATGTCAATAGTCAGGAGAGTAATGGAAGCAGTCTCCGTTTTGGTAGTGTTGATTGCGCGACCATTGGTGGCAATCTGCACGTGACGGCTGTTGACCAGAATGGGATCATCTGGCACACAATCCGCTTCTCCAATGGAACCTGGCAGTCAAGCTTTGGCAATGTTAATAATCAAGAGAGCAATGGGGGTACATTGCGTTTCAGTAATGTGGGTTGTGCCGCAATTGGTGGCAATCTACACGTGACGGCTGTTGGCCAGAATGGGATCATCTGGCATACAATTCGCTTTTCCAATGGAACCTGGCAAGCTTTCTTTGGCAATGTCAATAGCCAGGAGAGTAATGGAAGCAGCCTCCGCTTTATCGATGTTGATTGTGCCAATGTTGGTGATAATCTGTACGTGACGGCTGTTGGCCAGAATGGGATTATCTGGCATACGATCCGTTTCTCCAATAGCTGGCAAGCTTTCTTTGGCAATGTCAATAGTCAGGAGAGTAATGGAACCGGCCTTCGTTTTACCGCAATTGGCGCAGGTGGTATTGTCTAATGATACCAAAGCTGGTGATATTCCACGCATGAGGCCCAATTCCAGCCTCCGTATTAGGGTAAATTTTGGAATCAACCTGGTGGAATCTACACAATTATGCTGTTGAGATTGTTTCACAGAACGGCGATTGCAGGGCACTTATCCACAGGATAATTAGAATGATTCCACCAGGTTCATTCCAAAATTTACCCAGTAGCTCATCCTAAAACGGTCTCTTAAACAGATCCGTTATCTTCTCAGCCGCCTCCTTTTGCATTGAAGAGAGAACATGGGTATACTTAATCATCGTCATACTCAAATGACTGTGACCCAATATTTGCTGTATGAGTTTCGGATTCACTCCCATCGCCAGCATGATAGAAGCCGCGCTATGCCTCAGATCGTGAACACGCATGCGCGGCAACTCTACCTCGTCCAGTAGTTTGTGGAAACGCTCCGCGACTACATGCTGGCGCAAAAAACCACCATGTCGGTTACAGAACACGAGGTCACGCTCCTGCCACTTTTCACCTGCCTTCAATCGTACCTCACGTTGCTTGACCCTATGCGCATTGAGGATATTGCACACCTGAAGCGGTATCAGTATGATGCGCTCACTACTCTCTGTCTTGGGAGCACCTTCCACAAATTTCAAACTACCTTGATGACTCACCGTACGATGGACGTAGACACTTCCCAAACCTTCCTCACCAGCTATCCTCGTCGTACTCACGTCGAAATTGATATCTTCCCACCGGAGGGCAAGCAACTCCCCGTGCCGCATTCCTGTCGTCAGAGCCAGAACCACAAAAGCTTCTAATGGATTGCCGCGCACACTTTCTAAGAGATATTGTGCTTGCTCAATAGTAAGCGATTCCACTTTCCGGTTCGTTTCCGATGGAAGCGAGAGACCGTTACAAGGATTATACGCAATAAGCCGCCATTTCACCGCATTATCGAAAGCCGGGCGCAGTATCTTGTTCAAACTGCGTACGAGACTCGGCGAAAATCCGGCCTTCGACTTCTCGCTATAGAGGGATTGGATTCTCTGCGCTGTTATCTTTTGAATGGGAAAATGCCCGAGCGCCGGGAGGATATGGTTGTCAATCATACCCCGATACGTTTTGTAGGTGCTCGCTCGAAATCTCAATTTATGTATCTCCTCAAACCATTGATTCAAGTAGGTCTCGAATTTCTGATTCGGTCCCGTCGCCAGAATACCCTGCTTCAGTTCGTACTGGGCTTGCTTCAGCTTCTCTATCGCCCCGGCCTGCGTCGTCGCATAGAGCGGCTTGCGCCTCCCGTCCTCTAGCGTGATCTCCGCAACCCATCGCCCGTCCTTGCGCTGATACACGGTTCCTTCACCGCGTCCACGACGTTTCTGCTTGCGTTTCTTTTCCTTTGGCCTCTGCTCTTTCTTCTCAGGTTGCTGGTCCTGCGGGCCTGATGGTGTGGTCATGACTGTACTTCCTTCCTGCTATGATGCAAGGGGTTTCGTAACGCGACTTGTTACGAAACCCCTGTTCGATACACTCACTTTTCCGGTGTTCCGCGCTTCGGACGTGGCTTTTTCACTTCGCTGGTATTCTGGATACGGTTCTAGCGGGATAGGCCCTTTCTCGTCCATCTGAGCGGCACTCCGGCACATCTGCTCATGGATCTCCGCATTGGTGGAACAGGTGTTCTGTGCAATCCACCAGTTGAGCGAGGCTACCGGGACACGTTTTGCTCCTTTTACCAGAACATAAGGCAAGCCATCTTCATTGATCAGTTCATAGACCGTGCTGCGCCCCACACAAAGCACTCCCGCTACCTGATCAATGGTGAGCAGTTGCGGAACAAGCGTGACTGGTACATCCGACACGGGTGTGACTTTTCGTTTATGCATGGGTCTCTTTCCTCCTGCTCACAATTCAAATGACTCTGGCCGCCGTGCAGCCTCTAACGCGTACTGAACCAACGTGTAGCCTGCCTCCTGTGCAAACTGAAGCCAACTTTCACGTCCCTGCTTGACGTGAAAGTGATGTGCCGAAACATCGATGTGTGGGTAGCTTTTTGCCTCTCCATATTCCATCCAAGCACATTGTGGTTCACACTTCTCACACCAATAGCAGCCTACACTCAAACGCGTTGCAATGGCTTGGTGAGCCACTTGACGCCGTTTCTCATAGCGGGTGGTGCAGGGATGTGGCTCACCTGGTAAGTGAGGGTCAGTGAGGGTCATTGGTTTCTGCTCGCCTCTACCTGCAATGGCTTCTGATGCTGGTTTACTCATAGTCACAGATGAGGTGTCAGTGAGGGAGTAGAGGGACTTTCCATGTTTTTGCTCTATAAGGGATACCTTTTCTTGGTTTTTAGTAGAAACATGGAAAGTCCCTCTACTCCCTCTACTAACAACCTCTTCCGTTTCTTGTGAACTGGCTTCTGATGCGGGTTCCTCACGAGAGGGCGAAAAAAGGGCACCCTCATGACCCTCACTGAAGAGGGAAGGGGAGTCGCCATCACGGATGAGCAGTCCAATGCCCTGATAGCTGACGCGTCCGTTCATCATCTTCCAGGTGAAACGTTTTTTCATCTCCTCGCCGAAGAGCTTGCTATTCATGCCGCGCCCGCCGAACTGACTGCCCTCGTACCACTCTCGATAGGCTTTGAAGAGGGCACCCCCATACACGGTGGCTTGAGGGTCAACCAGACAACACTCCTGGACGAAGAGCACGAGCTTATCCTCTTCCTCACGGTACTTGTCCGTTGCCATGAGCACGGATGCGGGGATATCCAGTCCTTGCGCTTGCCAGGCCAGGCATCCGCGTACTAACCACGCAAGAATGCCGCTACGCTCCTGTTTGAGTGTCTCTTTCAGGGTGAGATCCGCTTGCCGTTCGTTGGGTGCATGCGGTTGGTCCACAAAGCGTATCCCGAACTCAATCAAGCACGCCCTGGCCCAGAACGCTTTATCGCGTGCATCGGCGTGTGGCTTGTAATTGGTCATCAGCAGCAGTTTATGCGTTGGGCTAAAGGTGTATTGGTGTCCGTGCAATTGCCGTGCTGAGATGTCGCCTCCGCCCGTGAGCTGCTTAATCTGGGCGATGTTGAGGCGATCGCCCTCTTTGGTCTCAGAGCCCCACACCAGGCGTTTGCCTTGCAGGTCACACAAATGGGGCGTTGCCGCTCCTCCAGCGCGTAACTTGTCCTGCGCAATGAAGACATCGTTACTCACGGCCCCAACCAGGGCACCTAACACGCCTTTGAGCGTGTCCAGAAGCGTATCTTTCCCGTTGCGGCCCTCTTCGCCATAAAAGATCGGGAAGAGGTGATGCATCGTCAGACCCGTGATGCCGTACCCCAGGAGTCGATGCAGGAAAGCAATGAGCGTCTCACGATCCGGCTTGTCCTCAAAGACTTCTTGCAGGAATTGCTCAAAGCGCGGGCACGGCGTCCCCAGATCCGTCCATTCGGTTGGGCACACCGTCCTGATGTAGTCGGATGGTTCTCCATCGCGGCAGGTGCCAGTATGCAGGTCCAGCACGCCATTGGGCACGGCTAGTAACCAGGGATTGCTATCCCATTGTTCGGCGGTGATGCCCATTTCGGACTCGACGATGGTCAGGACGCTATTCATCCGTTTGAGTGTGCGCAACGCATTGGCACGCGACCGTAGCGCGGTGATCTGTCCAGTGAGTGCTTTATTTCGGTTCGTGAGGGTGGCGATCTGCTCGCTGTCCTCACCCTGTCGCTTGGCGGTCTCAATTTTCAGATCCAGTTCGGCCTGCTCCGTATTGAGTTCAGCCGCCGCTTTGAGATAGAGCGTGCCCAGGACTCCGGCGACCAGTTGCCGTACTTTGCTGGTTGCGTCGCGTTTCCAGTGGTGTCCATCCCACAAGTACCATTCCTTGTCGGTATGGTCATAGCACACCTGATCCGCGAAGACTTCCGCAAAAAAGCGCGCATCGCCGTATTCGTTCTCATCCAGGTAGATGAACACCTTGGAGATGGGCACCTCTTTGGGCACCAGTGGGGAAGGCTTGCGCTTCTTGTTGGTCGTGAGCTTGGTGTGTTGCCCTTCCACCTGGACAAGGACCTGCTCCATGTCGCGTTCCAACTGGTTACGGGATCGCTCGGGATCGTAGATCACCCGGCAAAGCGCCGCCGCTTTGTGGATGGTGTCTTGCCCATAGGTGCTCTGGCTACGCACGGTGTCCCACTTCTCCCGGTAGAGGGCACTCTGGCGGAAGAGGCGATCCATGCGCGAGAGGTCACGCCCTGTCCAGAATGCCAGCATCAGACAGAGGGCCATATCCGCTTCTGATGCCGACGGGTAGCCCGCTGATCCCTGGTAGAAGAGGGCGCGGAACTTGCCGCCGTTGCTGGCTGCCGTTGCTTTCTGTAGCAGCTGCTCATCGTCCAGGCTGATCGTTTGGGGTGGTTGCGAGCTCGCAGGTGCGCCCAACGACTCCAATGCGGTGATTTCTGCATAGAGGGCGTCTAGGGCACCCTGGTTCGTTTCAATCGTGGTTGGCGTCCCTTCTACCCATTTTCCGGTGATGGTGAAGTAGCGGCCCTCGCAGTACATCTCAATGGCCGCATCTCGATGCAGCGGCTGCAGCTGTGAGAGCGACTTGGAAATGAACCGTCGGATACCTTTGGGCACCATCCCGCGTACCAGGATATGCACGCCCGTCAGACTGGGCGAATATTCCGCGTAGCTTGCCAGGCGCTTGACGATAGCCCAGGCCCAGGGTTCAATCTGGCCGTGTGCATCGATACAATGATCGATGTCCACACCGGCGAGATCTCGATGGAACATGTAGCCGATGCCGTCGTAGCGATCGGGGTGCTTCTGCCAGGTAGCCAGAGCTTCGCTATAGCTGGCCCAGGTTATGGGATCGTTGGCGCGGGCCTGCTCACCCGTACGCGGGTTGTAGGGCACTTTGGTGTCTTTGCCACGACGTTGCTCTTTGCGCCAGCACACCCATTGGGGGCGGGCCTGCATCTCCAACAATGCCGGAAGGACTGGCCCGCTCATGCATCCTCTCCTTCCACCAGCTGATGCTCAGACCGCAAGGCCGTGATGCAGGGGGTGCAGCAAAATGTGGAAATGGACTTGCCCTTTTCCTTGACGAGGCGTTCGGCATAGCTTCGGCGGCAGCGTTCACACAGCATGCTATATTGCTGCACGGGATCATGTGGGCCATAGATCATGCGGGTGAGAACATCGAGGGCGTCTCTCGTTCGTGTCAGGGTATTGGCCTGTTGCTGGTACTGTTCATAGCTCAGGAGGCGCAGGTACGCCTCGCGCAAGTCAAAGAGTGTATCAAGGGCCTGCTTGCGGGTCATGGAAGGTGTCTCTTTCATCCCTGCACCTCCTGGCTCACAATGAACCCAAGCTTATCAGCCGTCAAGCCATAGAGGGTGCACAGGTGCTTACGATAGAGCGGGCTTGGTTTATTGTGTCCATTCTCCCAACGGCGTACGGCGTCGGTCGTGAGTCCGACCGACGATTTCCCCTCCGCCTCGCAGCGGCTCACCAGTTCATTGACGACATCCTGTTGTGACCAGCCACGCAAGAGGCGCTGGTATTTCAGGGGCGAATACGTAGCTGGTAACGGGCGTGTGCCGTGTTCTGAAAAGTCGGCTTGTGGTATCATCTCCAATGGAGCTCCTTCTAGCGTCTCTCAGATCCCGCCGTGGAAAAGCAGAAGATCTGAGAGACGATTGACAACGATCAAGAGTGAGCGACGGACGCTGGCCAGTGTGGTTGCACACACGAGCCAGCATTTTTTGTCGGCTTTCCATGCAGAGTCGTCTTCGTCGGCATGCCAAGAACATAGCCGTTCAGCGATGAACGCGTTCTGAAATGGCGCTGAACTTCTGCTGAACGTTCGCTGTCAACCAGTTCAGTGCAACATGACCTCTCAGTGAAATGGCGCTGCAAAATCGTTCAGCGCCGTCGAAGAAGTGCCAGGATGCGCAACCCGTCTTGGCATCGCTGCATTTCATCGCCTGTTCAGCAGAGTCGGTATCGCCACCCGGCGGAATCGGGCCGTTGCCGTTTTGCCTGATGAAAGGTGATGAATGCAGGCGTAGAGCCGCGTGAGCATCGCTGAAAACAGGTGGTACTCTCCGAGAAAAATCACCTGTCACCCCTCTTGAGATGCACGTGTTGCCATCACCATACCAATAGGCGTCTGTCTGGCGTCGGCAGAGCGCTTGAACGGCGTCTGAACTTGAGTTCAGATGGGCTCTTCAGATGGCATCTGCCTTGCCCATGCGTCGGAAGACGTGTTCCGATGGGTCATGCCTCTGGTGCAGATGGCAAGAGCTTCCGTCTTCGCCATGAGAATCGCGCTGCGGAAAGGTGGGCGTCTGAAAAGCACCTCAAGACAGGACAGAGGCGGGTGAAAGCGTCGGAGTGGAGTGTGGCTCTCTTCAAGAAACATGCAATGAGTGTCCGTATGAGTCGGGCCTGACTCCCGTGTTCAGATGGATCGCGCCATCGGTACCCTCTCGCCTGTGACTATCCTCGTATCTGTTTGTGCGTTGGTGCCGCAAGTGCAACCCGTCTTGTCCGGTACTGTTGGTAGGCAGGAAAATGCTGAGGGAAGTAGACCGTCCAGAGCCAGCTTGCAAACGTGTTGACGTATTGGATGGGGTAGGCCCACGCTTGCACCATGCGGCCATTGGGACAGCAATGAGCATACGTTCGTCGCACGTGATCAGCAATACCGATCACCTCGCGTGCATAGATTGACCAACCCTGTCCGACCGAGATCTCAAGTATGGCTTCGTTGTCGATCGCTAGATTGATGAGGGCCTCCAGGTTGTAGAGATGCTTGAACAGTTCGCCACTGACGGAAAAGTAACCCTCTGGTACGTGGTTCAAGTTCTTGAGGGCACGTGAGCGCATGGCATCCGTGACCGTGTGAAGAGCGGATGCAGGCGCTTGTCGTTTGCGGGCCTCTGAGAATGCCTTGGTCAGTTTGAGCTTGAAGGCAACGACCTGGCGCGTGTTGCGGCTCAAGGTGCCTGCAAAGATGGCCTGATTTTCGTTGAGCATGGCATACGTGGGTTTCTCACCTCCACGATTGCCCTTTTTCACTGCCGTTTGAAACGGCAGTGAACCTAACTCTTCCAGTTCCT
>WNGD01001388.1_pt1 | contig 26407 bp, 24 predicted proteins | sample 5400671 | NCBI WGS metagenome assembly WNGD01 (sample SAMN13153369, study PRJNA577476) | soil metagenome | isolation source: 40 cm soil or saprolite under grassland replicate 2 | place: USA:California | collected 2016-06-15
GTTTATGCCGCTACTCAAAAGCAGCAATACGGGCATTTGCTGGATGAAGTTTTGAAGGATCGGAAGGATTCGGGATTGAGTGGCCAGGCGCAGATCGAAGACATCTGCGATCATCTACTGGTTCAATTCGGTTCCGACATTCTCGAGATTGTGCCTGGACGCGTCTCGACCGAGACGGACGCCCGATTGTCATTCGACGTCGAAGGCTCGATCAAAAAAGCGCGGCGACTGGTTCAACTTTACGAGGAGCGCAAGATTCCGCGCGAACGGGTGTTGATTAAAATCGCGTCGACTTGGGAAGGACTTCTTGCGGCCGAGCAACTGCAAAAGGAAGGGATTCGCTGCAACCTGACGCTGATGTTTTCACTTCCGCAGGCGGTCCGTGCAGCAGAAGCGAAAGTGCAGCTCATCTCGCCCTTCGTTGGGAGAATTTACGACTGGTACAAGGCTGCGAACAAGCGAGATTATGTCGGACCAGAAGATCCAGGAGTGCAGTCAGTTAATGAAATTTATACGTATTACAAGAAGTTCGACATCCCGACCGAGGTCATGGGCGCGAGCTTCCGCAACATCGGTCAAATCCGCGAGCTGGCGGGGTGCGATTGCCTGACGATCAGCCCCGAACTGATGACAGAACTTTCCGAATCGACCGAGCCGCTCGAACGCAAACTTAATCCCGAAAAAGCGAAATCGGCGAAGATTGAGAAGCTCGAGTTGGGCGAAAAGAAATTCCGCTGGTTGCTAAACGAGAATGCGATGGCGTACGAGAAAACTGGCGAGGGCATTCGCAAGTTCGCGGCTGATGTGGTGAAGCTGGAGAAGTTCGTCGCCAGCAAAATCAACTGACCGCGGATTACGCGGATCGGAGAAATCTGGAAGCCAGGAGTCCAGGAAGTCCGAGCCGGACAGGCAGTATCAAAAACAATTTCATGGCTTCCTGATTTCCAGATTAAATTTTTTGTGTTCAACGTTGTCTTAGTTGAGCCGGAGATTCCGCCGAACACGGGCAACATCGGTCGGCTTTGTGTCGCAACGCGATCAACCCTGCATCTGATCAAACCGCTCGGCTTTTCGCTCGATGATCGAGAATTGCGCCGAGCAGGCTTGGATTACTGGGAGGAAGTGCGTCTGCAGTTGTGGGATTCTTTCGACGCGTTGTCCCGCGTGCAGCCGTCGGGGACGCGCTATTTTTTTCTGACGACGAAAAGCAAACGCCCGTACTACGACGTAAAATTTCAGAACGATGATTTCCTCGTGTTTGGCCGCGAGACAAAGGGGCTTCCGGAAGATTTACTCGCTGCCAACCTTGATAACTGCATCACTATCCCCATGCATGGAGCGCGAAGTCTGAACCTCGCTACAGTGGTTGCAATTGTGTTGTTTGAGGCCATGCGCCAACAGCGCTGAGGAGTCGCGGGTCGAGTGCAATGGGCGAGGTTTTGTGGCAGCGAAGGCATCCGAAAGAGATCGCTCCAACGTTGAATAAATTAGAACCTCAAAAGGTCAAAGAACCCAAAAGGAAAAATCTTATGAGAATATTTGTTGTTCTAATTTGCAGTCTTGGGCTCGTGAGTGGCGCGCACGGCGCGCAACAAGAAGAAAACAAACAGAAGAAAAAGCAGCCGCAAACGGTGCAGCACGCGCCTCCATCCACGACCGGACATGCGACCGGCGCTGGAGCCGGCCCAAAGAAAACCTCAATGGGGGCTTATCAGGGTAAGAAGGGCCAAACCCCAATGGGAGCTTATGAAGGGCAGAAGGGCAAGAAAGGTCAGACCTCAGCAGAAGCTTATCAGGGGCACAGGGGCAACAAGGGGCAAACCTCAGTGGGAGGCTACCAGGGGGAGAAGGGCAAGAAGGGCCAAGGCTCAATGGGAGCTTATGAGGGACAGAAAGGAAAAAAGGGCCACACCTCAGTAGAAGCTTATCAAGGCCAAAAGGGCAAGAAAGGCCAAACCTCAATGGGAGCTTATGAGGGGCAGAAAGGCAAGGCAGCGAAGGGTGGAAAAGTAACGGGAGTAGGCAAGCCGAGCGAGGCTGCGGCAACGACCACAGCCGGAAAGACAGCAGCAATCGGCAAGGCAGCAACGGGGAAGCCACCTAAGGTGCAGCACTTCGATCTTCCAAAACAGCCAAACATCGCAAAGGCCCCGCCTGTGAAGTTCCAGCAGGGTAACCGGATTGAAGGCAGCCAGAATTGGCAGGGCCAACAATATACTGTTTTCCGCAACTATAGATCAGAGTGGCACGATCAGAACTGGTGGCATAGTCGTTACCATAACAATATCGTTTTTGTATTCGGCGCCCCGTATTATTGGAACGCCGGTTACTGGTTCCCCGCCTGGGGCTACTCTCCGAACGCCTATTATGCCTGGGACGGCCCCATCTACGGGTATAATCACCTCCCGCCCGATCAGGTTATTGCCAATGCGCAGGCGGCGCTGCAACAGCAAGGTTATTATCACGGAGAGGTGGACGGTCTTATTGGACCGCTGACGCGCGAGGCACTCGCGAATTACCAACGCGACCACGGACTTTACGAGACCGCATCGATAGATCAGCCGACGCTGCAATCGTTGGGAATGACATAAGAACAATTTTGACCGCGTAACCCGTCGTGTGTAGGGGAAGCCTTCGGCTTCCCCTACAATTTGTGATAGCGTTGCACGATGTCGATCTTAGCGGGAGATAGTTGCTTGTGCAGGCACCGCAATTAATCGCCCGCGATATTTACCAGTCGTTTCGAATGGGCGCGCGCCGGATCGAAGTCTTACGCGGCATCTCGATGGACATTGCGCATAACGAAGCCGTCTTCCTTTCGGGTGCGTCCGGCGCGGGCAAGACGACGCTCCTCTACACATTAGCGGGGCTGGAGCGTCCTGAGTCAGGAAGCGTGGAGTTCGAAGGGCGCCGACTGTATTGCGGCAGCTCCTCCGTCGAGGCGCGTCTTCGGAACCAGAAGATGGGCTTTGTTTTCCAGGGTTATTTTCTCTTACCTGAACTTACGGCCTTGGAAAACGTGCTGCTGCCTGGATTAATCGGGTCGCGGGCAACAATGGACGAGGCTGCGCAGAGCCTCGCCGCGGTCGGACTTGCTGATCGCATGCATCATTTGCCGGCGGAGCTTTCAGGCGGAGAACAGCAGCGCGTCGCCATCGCCCGGGCGTTGACGAACAATCCCGACATCATCTTTGCTGACGAACCAACAGGAAATCTCGATTCAAAAACAGGCGATGCGATTATGGATCTTCTGCTAAATCTCGCGCGCGATCGGAAGAAGACGCTCCTTGTCGTGACGCACGACACTCGTCTGGCAACGCGCGGCGACCGGCAGTTGCACATCAAGGATGGAGTGTTGCAGTGAGTGGGAGACGTGACTCGTTAAATCCTCAAATCGCGAATCGAGTTGACGGCTCACGCTTCAACGTTTCAACGGTGTAACGTCTTTTATTTTTTGCTGCTTGAATTACGCGAGTAAACGTCGAAGATTTTTTTGCGATTATGAAAACCACTGACGCTGCGGTATTAGACGAACCTAAAATTCATGAGCCTACTGCGGATGCAGTAGTTGAACCGGCAATCGAAGGTCGCCCACGGCCCACCACAGTGGGTATCAAGGACGCGAAGATTTACGTCGACGGAAAATTTTACACCGAAGCGGACGCGAAGGTCTCCGTGTTCGATCATGGTCTCCTGTACGGCGACGGAATTTTCGAGGGGATTCGTTTTTATAATGGGCGTGTTTTCCGGCTTGGAGACCATCTCGATCGTTTGTGGGATTCGGCTCGCTCAATCTGCCTGGAGATTCCAATGACCAAGCAGGGCATGACGGAAGCGCTCCTCGAGACAATCCGGCAAAATCACGTCCGGGACGGTTACGTCCGGCTGGTGGTGACGCGCGGGATTGGCAATCTGGGTTTAAATCCGACGCAATGTAAATGGCCGAGCGTGATTATTATTGTGGCAGCAATCACCCTCTATCACGAGAACCTTTATCGAAAGGGATTAACGATCGTGACATGCGCAACGCGCCGCTGCAATGCCGGTGCGCTCAATCCGGCAGTGAAGTCGCTCAACTACTTGAACAATGTGATGGCACGGCTAGAGGCGAATTTGGCTGACGCGGACGAAGCGTTGATGTTGAATGACGCAGGCAACGTTGCCGAATGCACAGCGGACAACGTTTTCGTCGTCAAGCGCGGTCAAATTGTTACGCCACCTGTGACTGCAGGGGCGCTTCGCGGCATCACACGGTCCGTAGCGTTTGAGATTGCGGCGGAACTCGGCTTCAAAACTTTAAAGGCGGATATTACCCGCCACGATATTTACGTCGCGGACGAGTGTTTCCTCACCGGGACGGCTGCAGAGATCGTTCCCGTGGTCAAAGCTGACGGGCGCGTGATCGGTAACGGAAAACCAGGCCCCATCACTACGCGCATTATTGCGCGCTTCCGGGAAATGACACGCGAAACGGGCACACCGATTTTCGCCTAGCATTGAGCAAAGCCGCTCCTGATGGAGAACCTCCGGAAATATTCGGGGTTGAATGTTTCCAAGATATCAGGGTCTAATTAACGGAGATGTTGTGCGACGTTTGCAAATGTAATGATGCGACGGTTTTCCTGACGCAGATTCTGGAAGGCAAAATGCACAAGGTGAATCTGTGCGAAGCGTGCTCCAAAGAAAAAGGTGTACAGGACCCCACCAGCTTCGCGCTTGCCGATCTGCTGCTCGGCCTGGGCGCAACAGACGAGATTGAGAAGGGAGGATCGACCCAAAAATGCGCGATGTGTGGTTTTAGCCACGCTGATTTAAAAAAAACTGGGCGCCTCGGATGCAGCGAATGTTACGTCACATTTGCAGAGGGCCTGGGCTCGCTTTTGAAAGCAATGCATAAAGGGACCGAACATGTTGGGAAACTGCCGGAACGCGCGCAGCGCTCAATTGCGCTCAGTCACCGAATGCGCGCGCTGACCGAAAATCTACAGAAAGCCGTGGCAGATGAGAACTACGAGACGGCCGCCTCGCTGCGCGATCAAATTAAACAGCTTGAAAGCGAGCTCTCCAATTCACCATGAAATTTTCAAACATGCTTTCCACTGCGGGAGAGTGGCTGCGCGGTGAAGGGCCGCACCACCAGATTGTAATCAGTAGCCGGGTGCGGCTCGCGCGCAATCTGCGCCACCGTCCGTTTCCGGGCTGGGCGAAGAAAGCGGAACGCGGTTCAATTCTCGAACTGATCAGGTCGCATGTGGAAGCGCTTCCGGAAATGCAGGAATCGTTCTCTGAAAGCTTGCAGGACCTTTCGGCCTTGGACAGGCAGGTGCTTGTGGAGCGACACCTGATCAGTCGCGAGCATGCCGCCAAGGGCGCGGGGAGCGCGGTGGTAGTGAATCGGCGGCAAACTCTTAGCATTATGATCAACGAAGAAGATCATCTGCGGATGCAATCGATTCGCTCCGGCCTGCAGTTGAAACAGGCATTTAAGCTGGTGGACAAGATCGACAGCGCACTTGAAAGCAAACTGGACTTCGCTTTCGATCCGCGGCTGGGATACCTGACTGCGTGCCCCACGAACGTCGGCACTGGTATGCGTGCCTCCGCTATGCTCCACTTGCCGGGGCTTGTCCTGAGCGATCTGATCAATCAAGTCATTCAAGCAGTGAGCAAAATCGGTCTCGCGGTGCGCGGTCTTTACGGTGAAGGGACCGAAGCGATGGGCAACCTATTCCAAATTTCAAATCAGACCACGCTCGGCGAGAAGGAGGAAGAGATCATCAATCGTCTGAGCAAAGTCATTGAAACAATCATCGAAAAGGAACACGATGCGCGGCAAATTTTGCTCCAGAAAAAACCGAACACACTCTGCGACCAGATCGGTCGCGCCTATGGCGTTTTGACCTACGCGCACGCCATGCCGTCGAAGGAAGCGCTCAACCTGCTGTCGATCATCAAACTTGGCATGGACTTGGGCGCGTTTCCCGAAGACCAGCGCCTGCAGGTCGATGAATTATTTATCGAGACGCAGCCGGCGCATTTGCAAAAAAGCTCGCAACAAAAACTGAATGCCGAAGAGCGCGATCATCTACGCGCCCAAATTATCCGCGACCGTTTGAAACTCTTTCCCAAACCTGATATTAGTAAGATGGCGAGAGAGTCGGGCAATGGCCTGACTAAGGCGCCATCGAATAATGAATAATTTCACCCCGCGAGCTCAACAGGTTTTGGCGCTTGCCAGGAAGGAAGCGGACCGATTTAACCACAACTACGTCGGCACAGAGCATCTGCTTTTGGGACTCATCAAGCTGGGCCAGGGAGTGGCGGTGAACGTTTTGCAAAAGATGGGTCTCGATCTTGAGACTGTGCGGATGGAGGTGGAGAAACAAGTCGGCTCGGGGCCGGAGACCAAGATAGTCGGCAACGTTCCCTACACGCCCCGGGTCAAGAAAGTGTTGGCGCTCGCGGGCAAGGAAGCCAAGGCGCTCAATCATTCCTACGTCGGCACCGAACACATTTTGCTCGGGCTTTTGCGCGAAGGCGAGGGGGTCGCTGCGAGAGTACTGAAGAGTCTCGAACTCGACATCGAACGCACGCGCAACGAGATTCTTAAAGAGCTTGATCCAAACTTCACGCCCTCTGAATCCGAGCAGGAAGGCGGCGAGCCGACGAGAAAAGACGTCAAGACCCCAGCCCTTCGCGCATTTGGCCGCGACCTGACGGAGCTGGCAAGGAAGGGCGAACTCGATCCTGTAATTGGCCGGCACAACGAGATCGAGCGGGTGATTCAGGTGCTTTGCCGACGGACAAAGAACAATCCGGTCCTGATCGGCGAAGCAGGCGTCGGCAAAACGGCCATCGCGGAAGGATTGGCGCAGGAGATTGCAAACGGCAACGTGCCTGAATTGTTGCGCGACAGGCGGGTAATCACACTCGATCTGGCGTTGATGGTGGCCGGCACAAAATACCGTGGCCAGTTTGAAGAACGCATCAAAGCCGTGATGGACGAAATTCGCCGTTCCAAGAACGTGATTCTTTTCATCGACGAGTTGCACACCATTGTCGGGGCAGGTTCGGCCGAAGGCGCGATGGACGCATCGAACATCATCAAGCCCGCGCTGAGTCGTGGTGAATTGCAATGCGTCGGCGCGACCACGATGAACGAATACCGCAAGTACATCGAGAAAGACGCAGCGCTGGAACGCCGGTTCCAGACGATAAAGGTGGATGCTCCGACAGTGGATGAAGCCATTCAAATCTTGAAAGGCCTTCGACCAAAGTACGAGGCGCACCACAAAGCAAAACTCACCGATGAGGCGCTGGAGACGGCTGTCAGATTTTCCGAGCGCTATATCACCGGCCGGTTTCTTCCCGACAAGGCGATCGATGTCATGGATGAGGCCGGCGCGCGTGCCCGCATCAACTCCATGACGCGGCCGCCTGATGTGAAAGACATCGAGAAAGAAATCGAAGAGATCCGCCTGGAAAAAGAAGGCGCAATCAAGGCGCAGGATTTTGAAAAGGCCGCCGCGCTTCGCGATAAGGAGAAACAAACCAAGGAAAAACTCGATGCCATTCTCAACAAATGGCGTGAGGAGCGAGAGGAGAAAGAAGTCGTGGTGACGGCGGACGACATGATGCACATCATCTCGAAGGTCACCGGCGTTCCACTCCAGCGAATGGAGCAGGAGGAAACACAAAAGCTCCTTATGATGGAAGCCGAGATGAAGCAGCGCGTCATCGGCCAGGACGAAGCAGTCACCGCGATCAGCAAAGCTTTGCGCCGCTCACGCGCGGACTTAAAAGATCCGAAGCGCCCGATCGGTTCGTTTGTCTTTCTCGGTCCCACGGGCGTCGGCAAAACGTATCTCGCACGCACGCTCGCTGAGTTCATGTTCGGTGACGCCGACGCATTGATTCAAATCGACATGTCGGAGTACATGGAAAAATTTACCGCGTCGCGTTTGATCGGTTCGCCACCAGGTTACGTCGGTTACGAGGAGGGAGGACAACTTTCCGAAGCCGTTCGACGCCGGCCGTACTCGGTCGTGCTTTTTGACGAGATCGAGAAAGCGCACCCCGATGTGATGCATTTGCTTTTGCAGATACTGGAAGACGGCAAAATCACCGACTCGTTGGGGCGGAAGATCGATTTCAGGAATACGATTATCATCATGACTTCCAACGTCGGCGCCGAGTTGTTGAAAAAACAAACGGTAATGGGTTTCGGTGCGCCCATGGAAGGACATGATTACGATTCGATGCGCGACAAAATTCTCGAAGAGACTAAGCGCGTCTTTAAACCCGAGTTTCTCAACCGGCTGGACGAGATCATCGTCTTTCATTCGCTCGGCAAGCCAGAGCTGTTGCGTATCGTTGACTTGGAAGTGGACAAGGTGCTCACGCGCATCAAAGCCAAGGATGTCCACCTCGAGTTGAAGCAAAGCGCGAAAGAATTCCTCATTGAGAAAGGATACGATCCGCAGTATGGAGCGCGGCCCATGCGCCGTGCAGTGGAACGTTTTCTCGAAGACCCGCTAGCGGAAGAATTGCTTCGCGGCAGCGTCAAACCCGGCGACAAAGTCGAAGTTGTGGCGGTCGATGGGAAGTTGTCGTTCCAAGTTCCGGAATCGCAAGCGCAGAGTAGCGCAACTGCGCCGGCGAGCTGAGGCGCGTTACAAATCACGCACGCGGATGAGCATCCGCGTAGGCTTTCTTTAGCCGCTCGACAGTCACATGCGTGTAGATTTGTGTCGTCGAAAGGCTGGAATGCCCCAGTAACGCCTGTACACTGCGCAGATCGGCGCCGCGATCGAGCATGTGCGTCGCGAAACTGTGCCGCAACTTGTGCGGACTCATTGAGATTGGAATTGATGTGTGGCGCACGTAGCGTTTTAATACGAGCCAGATCGAGCGCGCAGATATCCGCTTTCGCGCCTTGTTTATGAAGAGCGGGCCCGTGTGCACGTTGGCCGCAGCGCGATAGCGGGAGATGGCTTCCAGCGCGGGCAATCCGACTGGGCAGACGCGCTCCTTCCGGCCTTTGCCAAAAACGCGCACAGACTCTGTGTAAAGATCGACGTCGGCTACATCGAGTTCGGCCAGCTCGCTCAGCCGCAAACCGCTACTGTAAAATAACTCCATGATCGCGACATCACGCAGAGGCATCCAAACAGGTGCGGCGTGATTTTTCATCTGACGCGTTGGGGCCGCAAGAAGTTCTTCAACCTGCTGGCGTGTGAGAACCAGCGGCAACTTTTTCTCAAGTTTTGGCAATTGCACTTCTCGCACGGGATTGCCCCGCAGCCGTTTTCGAGCTGCGAGAAACTGATAAAAAGTGCGCAACGCTGAGAATTGCAGTCGCACGTACGAACGCGCTTGCCCGTGCTTCATAAGGGCAAAGAGATAATCGCGGAAATGGTCGGACGTGCATTTTTTCCACGGCGTTTTGGTCTCCGTGCCGAAAGCAGTCAGCGCCTGGCGATACGCCTTGAGTGTGCGCGGCGAAGCGTTTCGCTCGTTCGCAAGATAACGCAGGAATTCCTCCACGAGAACGTCTTTTGCTGCCGCGTGCCGGCCGCGTTCATTACCATCCGCGGAGTCTGCAACTCGCGGGTGATTGTCGTTCTTATGGTGTCGTGTCTCGGAAATAACAGTCAGAGATTCCTCGACTTCGCTCGGAATGACAACAGCAAATGTTACTCCGGTTTTTCGACCGTATAACGCAGTTCCGTCGGGCTTGGTCTCCCCCGGATCTGACTTTGGAAAATCGGCGGCGGATTGGTCGAAATTAATTCGTAGCCCTTCAAAACGAACTCCGGATAAATGCTGTTGCTGGCCGGCTCATAGACTTTGTCGCCGCTGAAATGGCCGTAGAGTTTGTATTCGCAATTGTTGTCGCTGCCGAATTCGAGGCGTTCGCGATCGGGCGCCAGTTTCTCTTTTTCATTTAACATCACTAACTGCGCGGTGCTCCACGGTTCGCCCGGGCGCCGAACGTAGCCCCAGAATTTGAAGTCGGCTTTGTAGTAACGCCGACCAATGAAATAATCTCCCGTCGGTTCGGCGGCGATATGCTGCGCCATCTCGATCCTTGCCTGATGGATCCCCTGCGGCATGGTCTGGCAGCTACCGAGAAATATGGCGCCAAGCAGAAGATTCCCAGCGAACAGAAAGTGAACGGCGCGTCTCATTCCTTCAATGGACATTCTTTTATGCAGCTTTGCGTCAGGCGCAATTGTAACCTGCGCACATGCCAAATTCGAAATTCGAATTTGGAAATCCGGCAAAGAGAAAGAATGACATTCGTGCTCCGTCATTTACCGTTCCCCCGATCGCTAGTCACTGATCACCTCGCTTGATAATGGTTCGATTCTTCAACGCTCTGGGCACGCCGCTGCTCTCGTTCTTTCAGTATTTAGGGGAGGTTGTCCTGCTCGCAGCCGACACGTTTCGTTGTATTTTTACGCACAAGCTCCGCTGGAAATTATTTCTCAACCAAGTCGTCGAGATTGGGTTGCTCTCACAACTTGTTGTCGTGATCACGGGTGGGTTTACCGGCGCGGTGTTCGCGGCCCAAACTTTCTTTCAATTTAACAAGATCGGAATGGGATCGGCCACCGGTGCAGTGGTATCGGTCTCGATCTGTCGCGAGCTTGGCCCCGTCCTCACGGCGTTGATGGTGGCAGGTCGCGTCGGCGCAGCAATGTCGGCGGAAATCGGTACAATGAAAGTGACCGAGCAGATCGACGCGTTACGAGCGCTCGCAGTCTATCCGACCGATTATCTGGTCGTGCCGCGCGCGCTTGCCATGATGGTGTCGATGCCGCTGTTGGTAGCCGAATGTATCGCCGTCGGCGTCGCTGCCGGCTATTTCATCGCGATTTTTTTGCTCGAGATCAACGGCACGTATTACATGGCGAACATGGTGCGCTGGACGCGTAATCGCGACATTATCATGGGCCTGTCGAAAGCATTTTGTTTCGGGATTCTGATTGTATTCATCAGTTGCCAAAAAGGATTGAGCGCGCGCGAAGGCGCCGTCGGTGTCGGCCGCGCGACGACTGAAGCGGTAGTGAATTCGTCGCTTGCAGTTCTAATTTGCAATTTTTTCCTCACGATGCTGCTCAACATCATTTATCCGGCGGGATACCAGTAACGCTGTGCGGCAGTTGAGAGTTGAGGGTTGAGAGGTAAGAGTTTGAGCCTTGCGATGATCGAAGCACCGCCGTCTCCAAAACCGTCCGGTCAGCCTCGTGTGGTTTCGGGCCATTCTTCCCCAATGATCGCAGTCCGATCGTTGGCCAAAAAGATTGGGCAGCAGGAAATTTTGCGCGGCGTTGATCTTGAAGTCGCAACTGGTGAGACACTCGCGATTATTGGGCGAAGCGGCGGCGGCAAAAGCGTTTTGCTTAAACATCTCGTGGGATTGATGGCGCCGGACGTGGGAGAAATTTGGATCGATGGTCAAAACATCATTGGAATGAACGAGCGTCAACTCGGGACAATCCGCAAAAAGGTTGGCATTCTCTTTCAAGGCGGCGCGCTTTTTGATTCGATGACCGTGGAGGAAAACATCGCTTTCCCTCTGCGCGAGGCTGGCGAGCGCGATCCAGAGGTTCTGCACTCAAAAGTCAAGGAGATGCTCGAGGTGATGGAAATGGAGGGCGAGGAGGACAAGATGCCGGAGAGTTTGAGCGGTGGAATGAAGAAACGCGTTGGCCTTGCGCGCTCCATCATTCGTCGGCCCTCGTGTGTATTGTACGATGAGCCGACATCGGGCCTCGATCCCGTGGTCGCGGACAGTATCAATCGCCTGATTCGCCGATTGCAGCAGCGGCTGGGAGTGACAAGCGTAGTGGTTACGCACGACATGAAAAGCGCATTCGACGTCGCCAATCACATTTCCTACTTGCACGAAGGCCGGATTTATTTCCATGGCACGCCCATTCAACTTCAGCAGGCGGCCGATCCGATTTTGCAGGATTTCCTGCTCGGACGCTCCGACGGTAGGGGCGATTGACTCCGAAAGCTTTCGCGAGTTGACCTCAATCGCCCGCAGCTCCGTATATTCACGTATGCGACGACGGGGCAGTTCGGGCCTGTCACGACGTAGCCAAGCGAAGGCGGGTGAACCGCTCCTATCTTGCGAAAATCAATAGTAAGACCGACAATTAACGTTCAATGAATCGGCACGAACGAGGTTTGGAATTTAAAGTTGGCGCGTTTGTTTTCGTCGGGTTGGCGATGTTAGGCGCGCTGGTCGTGCAATTCGGGCGACTGGGAGAAGGGCTCAAAACGTATTACCCTCTCACCGTTCGCTTCACTGACGCGAGTGGCCTGTTAAAAGGTTCCGATGTTTTGCTCGCGGGCGCCAAAATCGGAAAAGTCTCTGGTGGTCCACGAATGGTTCGCGAGGGCCAGGGTGTGGATGTACCGCTAAAGATTTATGATTACATTAAGCTTCCTGAAGGAAGCAAGTTCACCGTCGGAAGTTCCGGTTTGCTCGGCGATCGCTTCGTAAACGTGGTGATGCCACATGGGCAGCCGAAGGCTTTTCTGGCGCCTAACGCCCACATCAGCGGCGCGCGCGAGAGCGGTGTTAACGACCTCACGCGTGAAGGCGGCGCGCTCGTGAACGATCTCCGCGGGACCGTGCAAAAGATCGACACGACTATGGACCGATTGAATCAAGACACGCTCTCTTCTGCAAACATGGAGAATCTGAAGTCGAGCATGGAACATTTAAACCAGGCTACCAGTGCGCTGGCGGAGTCCTCAAAGAAATTGGATGGGGTGGTCGATCAGGCGGATTCAACGATGGCTTCGGCAAAAACAGCAGCGGACAACTTGCAGAGCGCAATCGCTGACACACGCAAGGTCCTGCGCAGTGCTACGCAAGGCAAAGGTTTGGTGGCGACGCTCCTGAACGATCCAGCATTAGCGGCTGATCTGCACGCGCTGATCACCAATTTGCGAGCGCACGGCGTCTTGTTTTATCGCGATACAGCTGCAACCGCTCAGCCAAAGCCGCCGGAGCAAACTAAACCGGCGCGCCAAACCAGGAGTCGCTGAGATTGTCCGAAATGGATTGCGTGGTCCGGTCCGTTTCCGCTTACATGGGATCGCGTGATACGGCGCTCATTCCTGAAGCATCTTGCAGCGGTTCCGCTTGTCGCAGCCGCAGCGCCTTCTACTGTCGGAACCAGCACGACGAAACTAAAAATTCTAATGAAGAGTGCCTGGGGTTCGGACGACCCGACCAAAGCCGCATTTCCATTTCTTCACGGCGACGCGCTTTCTGAAGCCGGTCACGAAGTCCAAATCTTTCTTCTCGGCGAAGGGGTCTCTCTGATGCGAAAATCAGTCGCTAATGCAGTCGTTCCCGTTGGCTGGCCGCCATTATCAGAAGTTTTGAATAAAATTGTGACGAAGAAGATACCAATCTACGCATGTGGCGCGTGCTCTCGCGCAAGAGGCGTCACCGAGGCAGATTTGGCCGAATACGCCGCAAGGTTTGGCAATCCGAAGATTTTTGTCTCACTGATAGAGTGGGCGGATAAAGTAATCACCGAGTAGCCGTCCGATTCCTTTCAGGTTGTGCCGAGCAAACGCCGGCGCACATCTGCTGCGCTCAGGCCTTCGATGCGAATCACTTTGCCGCGCGATTTGTGGCCATGGTTCACCACGATCGCGTTTTTTGGGATTTTCAATTCTTCGGCCAGAAAACAACGCAGAGCGGCATTCGCTTTTCCTTTCGCCGCAGGGCCGCGCACTTTGATCTTAATCGCGTCGCCGTACTCGCCGATTACCTTGTCGATCTTGGCATTCGGAGCGATGTGGAATCGGAGAGTAGCCATCAACTAAGTGTAGCGGCGGTCTATGACCGTCGCATTCGCTGAATTGCCTTGAACCCGAATTCTGTAATCGTTCAGCGCAAACCGACTGCTTTGCGCACGCGGTGCATGACCTGATCGGCAATTTCATTCGCGCGTTTGGCGCCTTTGGTGAGGACATCGTCAATGTACGATTTGTCGCGCAGAATTTCTTCGCGGCGCTGGCGCATCGTCGCGAAATATCCCCAAAGCTTCTCGAAGAGTTCTTTTTTGAAATCGCCGTAACCGGTGCCGCCTTTTTTGAACTGCTCCTTCATATTCGCGAGTTCATCTTTCGAAGCGAAGAGGGAGTAGAGCTGAACGATGGTCGATCTTTCCGGATCTTTCGGCGCTTCGACGGGGGTTGAGTCGGTCACGATGCTCATCACGCGTTTCCGCGTTTCTTTTTCGTCGCTGAAAATGTCGATGTTGTTGCCGTAGCTTTTGCTCATCTTCTGGCCATCGATACCCGGCACCGTCTCTGTCGCGGGCTGGATACGCGCTTCAGGCAACCTAAAAATCTGTCCGAAGGTTTCGTTGATCTTCACAGCGAGATCGCGGGTCATCTCGATGTGCTGTTTTTGGTCTTTGCCGACCGGCACGACGTCGCTGTCATAAATCAAAATGTCCGCCGCCATGAGTACCGGGTAGTTGAATAGTCCAACTGTAGCGGCCACGCCGCGGGCGAGTTTGTCTTTGTAAGAGTGGGCGCGCTCCAACAGACCCATTGGCGCGACCGTCGATAAAATCCACGCCAGCTCCGTGACCTGCGGTACATCTGAATGTCGAAAAAGCGTTGCCCGCTCTGGATCAAGTCCGCACGCGAGAAAATCGAGCGCCACGCGCCGGCTGTTCGTGCGCAAAGCCTCCGGGTCGCGCACACTGGTAAGCGCATGATAATCGGCAATGAAATAAAGCGCTTCGCCCTCAGCTTGGAGCGCGATGGCTGGCCGCATCATGCCAAAGTAATTGCCGATGTGCAGAACGCCGCTGGGCTGGATGCCGGAGAGAATGCGCATGGGCTGCAACGTTCAACGCTCAACGTTTAACTTTCAACGCCCAACTGAGAATGCCGGGCCCCGGTCTGGTACGACGCGATTTGGCCATCCCCTGACTTCCTGCTGGTAAACTTGCGCGGTAACCATTAGATAAAACTGCGTAATGGCCGCCAAAAACACCCATCCCGTTTCCGTCGTTACTGGCGGTGCGGGTTTCCTCGGCTCGCATTTGGTGGACCGACTTTTGACGGAGGGTCATCGCGTCATTGCCATTGATAATTTGATCACCGGTAACACGGCGAACATTGGACATCTCGCCGGGAACAAAAATTTCCGGTTCATCAAACACAACGTTTCCAATTTCATTTTTCTGCCGGAAGAAAAGATCGATTACGTTTTTCACTTCGCGTCGCCGGCCAGCCCGATTGATTATCTGGAACTCCCGATTCCCACGCTCAAAGTGGGCGCGCTCGGCACGCACAACACACTCGGCCTGGCCAAGGACAAAAGGGCCTCGTTCATTCTCGCGTCAACATCTGAGGTGTACGGCGATCCTCTGGAGCATCCACAAAAGGAAGATTACTGGGGCAACGTCAACCCGATTGGGCCGCGCGGTGTTTACGATGAAGCGAAACGGTTCGCTGAAGCGATCACGATGGCGTATCACCGCTATCACAGAGTGGACACCAAAATCGTGCGCATCTTTAACACATACGGGCCGCGAATGCGGTTGCGCGATGGTCGCGTGGTCCCGGCGTTTATCGGACAGGCCTTGAATGGTCAGCCGCTGACCGTTTTTGGCGATGGCTCGCAGACGCGCTCGTTTTGTTACGTGTCCGATTTGATCGATGGCATTTTCAAACTGGCCATGAGCAATTTTCACGAGCCGGTCAACCTGGGTAATCCGCGCGAGATGACAATCAAACAGTTCGCCGACGAAATTATTCGCATCACAGGAACAAAGTCGGCAATCGGATACAAACCATTGCCCGTAGACGACCCAAAGGTGCGCCAACCGGATATCTCTCGCGCCAAAGAAGTGCTTGGTTGGGAGCCGTGTGTGGAATTCGAAGAGGGAATCAAAAAGACGATCGAGTATTTTAGCGAGTCGTTAAATCGTTAAAAAAGTTACGACGGTTACACAAAGAAGGCCCATCGAACCTTTGTAACTATGAAACCTTGTAACAAATCAGACCTCGCCCAACTCCCGTAAAATTTTACTGGCGCTTATGGCAATTTGGTTGTGAATTCTCGCATCATGGGGCGCGCGCTTTTCGTGGCCGTGGGTTTAGCTGCTGTTTGCTCACCCGTCGCAGCGCAGCAAGCGAACTGGCGGAGAGCAACACAAAACGATCCCGCTTTTGCGTTGAGCCTTTATGAACCGGAAATTCTTAATGCGAAGGATAGTTCCCTTCTATTTCATAAAGGTCGGGTGCAAGCGTGGTCGGACGGTGGGCGACTCGTAAGTGAGAACGCATTGGCCGACATTGGCTTGGAGCCGCTCGACCTGTTTCCGGTTGCGTATTTGACCCCGAATGCTTTTGGACCTGTGCCAGCAAGGAAAGGACGCGCTGCTTCTGACTCGCCATCTGGGAATTTTGGAGCGGATGGCAAGGATTCGCCCGGGATCGTGATGTCGCCTGTGGATCGGGTTTATTACGGTGGAGAAATCGGGGTTTTATATGGGCAATGGACGGGCAAAGGCGGCGGCGATCTCATGCAGAGCTATATTCTGGGCACGGTAGGCAATGACAAATTCCAGATCTCGGTTGGCGCCGCATATGAGGAGTCGAGTGGACGCTCAGCGCGGTACCGCTCATACATTGTTCCAAGATAAGGCGTGGACTTGAGCGCCGCCTCTGGGCAGCATCGGTGTGTGAAAGTGCCATGAGAATCCAAAGCGGCAGAGCACTGCCGCACTCCAAACGTGGCCGTTGTTCCCAGCGTTTATTACGGTACGCGAAAATCCAACTCCCAACTTATGTTGCAAGCCAATTTCGAATTCCAATGATCAAAAAGACTGGGTGTCTCCGAATGGTTTTGAGATTTGGATGTTGAAATTTGCTTTTGGATTTGGGATTTAGAGCTTCAGCCCATGACCGCACCGGCACGTCTCACTAGCCTTAATATTGGGTCCCAAACCATCGGTCTGGCGGAATTTCGCGTAATCCATGGGCGCCTGGTTTTGATGAATTATCGTTTTCGCGAAACGTCGCTAGATCCTGCAACTGGGCAACGTCGTGACGCCCACGCTGCCTTGCACGAAACGGCGGTCGCGTTACGCGAAATGATGGATGAAATGCATATTCTTCGGGGGCCCGTAAACTACGCGGTGCCTGCGCAATCGGTTTTTGCACGCTTTGTCAAACTGCCTGCACTCGATGCGGAAAAGATCGACAAGATCATCTCATTCGAGGCACAGCAAAATGTTCCGTTCCCCATCGATGAGGTGGTTTGGGATTACCAGCTCGTCGGAGGCGGTATGGGCGAACAAATTCAGGTCGTCATTGTCGCGATCAAGCGCGATCTGCTCGACGAAATCAACAATGCCGTGGAAGAAACCGGGCTGCGAACCGGGATCATTGGGGTGGCGTCCATGGGCCTCTACAATGCATTTTGTTACAACTACGCCGATCTAAACGGCTGCTCGCTGCTCGTAGATATTGGCGCGCGCACGACGAACGTTCTCTTCATCGAGGCCGGAAGAATTTTCTCGCGGAGTCTTCCGATTGGCGGCAGTGCGATCACCGCGGCAATTGCCAAGGAATTTGGCGAATCATTCGCTGCGGCGGAAGCTCGAAGGAAACGGGACGGCTTTGTCGCTCTAGGGGGCGCCGCGGAACCTGCCGACCCCAACGTTGGCCGCGTCTCGAAGATAGTGCGCAGCACCATGACTCGGCTGCACGCGGAGTTGATGCGTTCCATTACTCATTACAGTGCACAACAGCAGGGAAATCGCCCATCGCGCATCTTTCTTTGTGGCGGAGGCGCGGGCATCCCCAACATGTGCGAGTTCTTCCACGAAAAGTTTGAGCTGCCGATCGAGTTTTTTAATCCCCTTCAAAAGGTGAGCGTGTCGGAATCGGCGCCGGATACGGCGCATTCCGCGCATTTGTTTGGGGAATTGGTGGGCCTGGCGCTGCGCGCCGTGACCGTTTGTCCGATGGAGTTAAATTTGCTTCCGGCTAGCGTCGTTCGAAGGCAGGAATTAGAAAAACGCCGGCCATTCTTCATCGCTGCTGCGGCGTGCATTCTTCTCGCCCTGCTGGGCTGGTCGGGTTACTACACACGAGCGGCCCAGGTCGCGCAGCAAACTGCGCAGGTAATGCGGCAGAAGAACGACACCATGCGCGCGGCAGAAGCGCAGCTCGATAAGCTTAAAAAGCAAATCACTGCGTTGGACAACGTCGCCACTCCGCTCATCACTGCGGTGAACGATCGCAACTTCTGGCCGCAAATTCTTGAAGAATTGAATACGCGCCTGCCGGAAGCAGACATCTGGATCACCGAGCTTGCCGCAACTTCTGGTGGAAAACTGCTGGGGGCACCTGAAAAACGCGCCGCGGAAATTGCGCCGACTCCTCCGCCAACGGTTCCTCCCGGATCGATGGCGAGAACTGCGGCGGCCGTCGGGAAGTCGATCGACGGCATCATGGTCCACGGGCTTTACCTGTATAATCCGAAACAGCAGGAAATCGTCGTCGATTACCTTCGCAATCTGGCGAAGTCGCCGCTGTTTATTGTCAATCCCAAAACTCCGGAGCGCGTGATTAAATCCAATTCGGTTCCCAACGACACGGAATGGGCTTTCCCTTATGAGCTCCAGCTCACCCTGCGCAATCCGGTGAAACTGCCATGAAGTGGTTCCAGCAAAATCGCGCCTTCGGCACGCTTCTGATTGTTTTTGGAATTTGCGCGTTGCTCGCTGTGGCACTGCTTTACTGGAGATGGACCGCCTGGAACGATGCAAGACAAGCGTTCGATCAGGTGGCGGCAGAACGGAATCGGCTGGGGCATCTCGATCCGTTTCCCAACGACGCCAATTATCGGAAATTGCAAGGTTACCTCGAGACATACACCTCCGCGGTGGACAAATTTAAAGAAGCACTAAAAGCCGAGGTCGCGCCTGCCCCGTCGCTTGCGCCCAATGAATTTCAATCGCGCCTGCGCCAGGCGACCATCGCGACACTGGGCAGAGCGCGTGTGAACAACGTGAAACTGCCGGACAAATTTCAGCTCGGCTTCGATGAATTTGCCACGATCATGCCTAATACCGCCGTCACGCCGTTGCTGGGACAGGAGCTTTCCCAAATCCAGATGCTCATAAACATTTTGCTTGATGCCAAGGTGGATAGCGTGACGTCTCTTCGCCGCCCGCGCTTGCCCGAAGAACGCGGGGCTGCACCGACTCCGACACCCTCTCCGTCTCCCGGGCGCAGGGTCGCGACAGCGAAGCTAGGCGGCACGCCTGTGCCAACATTGATCGAGCGCAACATCGTCGATGTCACTTTTAAAGCGGCACCCTCGGCAGCGCGGAAAGTCCTAAACGAAATCGTAAGTTCCACCGGACAATTTTTCATCGTTCGCACGCTGTACGTCCACAATGAGAAAGACAAAGGTCCGTCGCGCGAGAGAGCCGCAGGGTCGGCGCCAGCTGAAAGCGCGCAGGCAACCGGGGCCCAGCCCGCCGCGGCGGGGTCGCTGAACTTCATCGTGGGCAACGAGCACATCGAAGTTTCAGCCACGATCGAAATGCTGCGATTTGCATTTTAACGTTAACCACGAATGGACATTTCCAAATTTAACCACGGATCACACGGATAACACGGATGAGGAGATGATTCACGAAGAGCTAAGCCGTGAAATAATCGGCGCTGCGATGGACGTGCTTAACGAGCTAAAACCTTATCGCGGGGAATTAATTGGCAACCTCATTCCGGATCTAATTGTCGATGATGCTGTGATCGTTGATCACAAGGTGGTCTCCTGCTTCACCGACACGCATGTTGCGCAGATGATCGGATATCTAAACATCACGCGCTTGGACCTAGCCCTTCTCCTTACTTTCAAGAATGCGCGATTGGAATGGAAACGAGTGTTGCGCCCTCAAGAACCTGACGAACGCAACGATCCTGATCTTCATACGTGAGTTCCCTTATCCGTGCCATCCGTGGTGCTCATTCTTTTGTTCGTGTGTATTCATGTTCATTCGTGGTTAATCATTAGCCGTGGCAAAGACATTGGACTGGATTAAGGCGCATTACGATCGCGTCGCGCTCATTGCAGCTGCGGCCTTCCTTCTCATTTCCGCTATCTCCATTTGGTGGAGCGCCATCGAGTTCGGCAACCGGCTCCTCAGCCCGCAGCCGCCTCCAGCGAAAACCGCCTCGCCGCCCGCCGTCGCGGTCGAACTCGATCGCGCCGCGGAGCAGCTCCAGCATCCGGCACAATGGAAAGGCAGCACGCGCTCCGGCCTTTTTGTTCCGGAAAAACATTTCATCGGCGCGGACGGCCTGCCGGCCACGCTGCAAAACACCCAGGTGCATCCACCGGTTCCAAATGATTGGTTTGAAAAATTCGGTTTGCCCATTGAGGACGCCGACGTGCTCGATCAGGACCCCGACAAAGATGGCTTCACCAATCTGGACGAATGGCAGGGCGGCACCGACCCCAAGAACAAAGATTCGCACCCGGATTACCTCACAAAATTACATTTGGTGTCTGCCACTGAGGAACCGTTTCGATACATTTTTTCGTCGCGGATAAAAGACACATTTGGCATCAACAGCATCGACCAGAGCGAGCCTACGCAATTCTTGAAGGTCGGCGACGTCATCCGGGGCACTAACTTCAAGATCATGAAGTTTACCGAAAAACACGCGCGCAATCAGTACGGCACCAACGTCGATGTTTCGGAGCTGTTCCTCGAACATGAGCAGAGCCACGCACAGGTCGCACTGGTGAAGGAACAGGTCGCCACCTCGCCGCAATCCATCGCCACGTTCGTTTATACCTGGGGCGGACGTCGGGAATTCGAAGTGAGAAAAGATCAAGAATTTTCCTTGAAGCCCGTAGAAGAGATCAAGTACAAGCTCGTGGATGTGCAGCCGGCCAAGGCCGTAATCGTGAATACGCAACAACCAAATGCGCCGATCGAGATCGGGTTCGCCGCGCCGTAACGATCAGTCTCACCACAGAGGACGCAGAGAACACAGAGACCAACGATCTGCAAATTGCGCAGATTCGTCATTCGGCATTCGGATCTCGTCATTCTCCGAATATCCGTGCCATCGGCGTAATCCGTGGCTGTCTGGGAACCCTCTTCTTGTCTCCGTGGCCTCTGTGCGCTCTGTGGTGAAAAGAAAGGCCGAAAAAATCGTAATAATTTTGCTTGAATCCGGTGGAGCAAATCAAATACAAGCTCGTGATGTGCAGCTAGAAAGATCCCTTATGAAAAGAATTCCACCCACCCTTGGAACCATTGAACAGGAGCAAACGAAGTTAACGAAGGTTGGCTTTTTTGGGCAGTTGCCCAGAATCCTGGTTTTCTTTATTGCCTTCTGTTTCACTCTTATCTGCTTCTCCTTCATTCGCGTGACGAGCTTTGCGCAAACCCCGGACAGCGCCGCCGAGCGCGAAGTGCAGCGGCGTCAGGCCGCCATTCCGCAAGGCGAAGCAGCCCTGGCGCGCGGTAAGTCCGCCATGAAAGCGAAAAATTACACCATCGCGCACGAAGAATTCCGGACGGCCGTGACTTATCTACCCGATGCAGTCGCCTCGGGAGAAACGCACGACCAAGCTGTTGATGGGTTCTGCAAAAGCGGCGTCGCGTTAGCCGAAGCCCGCATCGCTGAGGGAAGAAACGCTGATGCCGAGGCGATCCTAAGCGAGATTTTGAGCGATCGCTATGATCCCAAATGCCGTCCGGCGCACGTACTTTACACGCGCCTACGTCAGTCGGGTTCCTTCGACAAAACAGTGAGGACTGTCAACAACGCAGAAATCGACTGTGCGGCAATGCTAGCGCGGCCATTCTCTGAGCGGGTGGAGAGAGTGAAAGAATTGCTCGCTGAAGCCGACAGCTTTTATCAATCCGGCCGGTACGATCTGGCGATGAAACGATACGATCAAGTGTTGTGTCTTGATCCGTACAACACTGCGGCCCGTCGCGGCCAGGAAAAAGTCAACAACACCAAATACCAGTACGGCGAAGAAGCGTACAACGAGACGCGATCACGTCAGCTTTGGAAGGTGGAGGAAGCTTGGCAACAACCGGTCCGCAAATACGGCGCGACAGGCGCGCCAGTCGCAGTTGGTGCGCAAAGAGAGCTTGGTGGAACAGCTCTGGTTAGCAGGAAGCTCAACAGCATAATCATTCCGCACATCGAATTTCGCGACGCGACCATTCGGGAAGCAATCGAGGTTCTACGGGAACAGGCTGCCGAGAACGATACGGGGCCAGAGGGTCAGAGGGGCGTGAACATTGTGCTGCGGATTGTGCCAATTGGACAAGTTGCTCCTCCCTCAATGCCGGCTGCGCCGCCAACAGGTACCGCCACTCCAGCGGGTGGCGCTCCTTCGGGAGCGGGTGCTGCGGCTCCTGCCGCAGGTGCTCCCGGCGCCCCGGTCCAGGCTCCTCCTGTCCCAGCGCCGGCGAACGCGCGCATCACCGTTACGCTGGACAATATTCCGCTGGGTGAAGCGCTGCGTTACGTCGCCACTCAAGCCGGATTGAAGGTAAAAGTGGAACCCTATGCCGTTTCGATTATCCCGCTCACTGAACAAAGTAATGATCTGATCACAAAGCGATATCATGTCCCACCGGAATTTTTCGGCGGGCCGCTCGACGTGGGTTACTATATTGGATCGAACATTGCGGGCCAGGGTTCGACGCAGGGTCAATCACAACAGCCAAATCCAGTTGCCACCAACGTGATTGAGAAAGAGGCAGTAAGTTATCAGACTGCCTCCGGCGTCGGCACCGGCGCGGGGGCTTCGAGCGCAGCAAATTTGTTACAGGGGACTGCCAGCACGCGACAGTCCCTGTATAACGATCGTCAACTCGTCGGCCGTGCCGATGCTAAAATAACGTTGCAGAGCATGGGCGTGGACTTTCCGCCTAACGCAAGTGCAACCTTCTGGCCGCACAGTGGCACACTGATTGTTCGCAACACGCAGGATAATCTGGACATGGTAGATGCGTTGGTTGATCAAGCGAATATTTCGCAGCCGAAGCAGGTCGAGATCGAATCAAAATTTGTCGAGATTAACCAAAACAATCTCAAGGAACTTGGTTTCGATTGGCTGCTGGGCCCGTTTAGCCTCAACGGGAAGGTTTTCGGTTCAGGCGGAACTGCTGGAAACCGCGCACCGGTGGATGCGGCGAATTTTCCTTTCAATAGCAATGGGAATGCTACTGGCGGTCCTGGGACTCAAATTCCTGGTGACGGCACTGGCGGCGGCCCGGTTACGTCCGGAAACCGCAGCGGCGATTTCGCAATTAGCGCGAACGCGCTCGATGCACTTTTGATTCCAGGCCTTGGGCAAACAGCAGGCGTCGCCCCAGGAATCTTTGGATTGGCCGGCGTTTTCACCAATCCACAATTTCAAGTGGTGATCCGCGCGCTCAATCAGAAAAAAGGAATTGATCTTCTTTCCGCGCCGAAGGTGACGACTAAGAGCGGACAGCGCGCCATCATCGAAGTCGTTAGAGAATTTCGTTATCCGAGAACATATACCCAGCCGCAGGTGCCATCGATCAGCAGCACGACCACGACTCTCGTGGGCGGAGTTGTCCCTGTTGTGGTCACGCCAACAACACCTCAGGATTGGGAAACGCGAAACACCGGTGTGACTCTGGAAGTCGAACCAGTAGTTGGGGGAGATGGACAGACGATAGACCTGAACCTGGTTCCGCAGGTCGTGGAATTTGAGGGTTTCATTAATTACGGCAGCCCCATCAACGCAGTCGGTGTTAGTACCGTTGGCGGTGTCATCACAAGATCTGTGCCCATCGAGCTTACCCCTAATGTGATTAACCAGCCGGTCTTCAGTACGCGCAAAGTGACAACGAGCGTCAGCGTTGCTAACGGACAAACGGTGGTTCTCGGCGGGTTGATGCGTGAAGACGTGCAGAAAACCGAGGATAAGGTCCCCATCCTGGGGGACATTCCGCTCGTCGGCAGAGCCTTTCGCACCAACGTGGATCAGCACATCAAAAAGAATCTGGTTATATTCGTGACGGCGAAACAGATCACGGCCTATGGCGCGCCGGTTGAGGAAGAGGAAGAAGAAGGCTTGCTGCCGCCGGAGTTACCCGAAGTGCCGGCGTATAAGAAGTGAGCGCGGATTACCCAGATTTGTTTATAGAGGTAGGGGCGGTTCACTGAACCGCCTTGGGCGATTGGGGTCAATCGCCGCTGCCATAGTGCCGCATGGAACGCGAAAAGATCATTTTCTTCCGCGACTTTTTCTTCTGCGCATTTATCATCGGCCTCATCTTCGCTCTGTTCTATTTCGCTGCGACGCTCCTGTTTTGGAACACCAGCGCATCCTGGGCGACACGCTTCTTCAAAATCGACGAAAAGGAATTCGGCAGACTGGTGTTGCTGTTCTTCATCCAGTTGCGCGTCGTCCTCGTATTTTTCTTTCTGGTGCCAGCTTTGGCTCTGCATTGGATGGCACGGAAAAGGTAACGATTGCGGCGGGACAAGAGAACGGCGGTTTTCCAATCGCCGGTGCTGTGTTTAGGCCTCCCGCTGTACCAAAAGCGACGCTCGAACGCGTGCGCACTCCAGGAGCTGCCGCGAAACAAGAGCAACGCTCTCTATGGGTTTCGCGCGAAGTGCTTTGGGAGTGCGATGCGTCTTCGCATCGCTTTCAATCTCTCAATCTGCCGACGGCAGCGGTTTGGCTTGCTGTCTTCACTACACCTTGGATGGGGCCAAAATTGCCTCGCTCATCCCATGCAAAAATTTCTTGTCCGCCGGAGCAATTGTAGCCAGGGCGCCACGTAATCTTACACGATCGCTTTCGACAAAATAATACGGGCAAAGACGGACCCGGCCTTTCATCGTCTTTAGCTCGCCAGAATCTGAATCCCAATAGCGGTGCTCAAAGAGAGTGCCTTTGTGGAATTTCTGAAGGATTGTCGGGTTCGACTCGAAGGTCGCCAGCGCGTGCTCGATTCGCCTTTCCCATTCGGCGTGCGGGAGATCACTCCCGAGCGCGATGCCACGGCTTCCCCAGCCGAGCGGCGAAAATCCGCTTACCTTTAACAGAAGCTCCCGATCTCTCTGGCTGAACTTCGCGGCCTCACGCCAATCCTGAATTTCGAGTCGCGGAATCACCGCGTGCTGCGGCAACTGCGTCGGATCGAGCAGCCAGGAGTAGGGAATCGCTTCCTGTAGCTTCATGAAATACTTCTCGCCTAGCTCGCGCCGCCAGTACTCTCGAAGGGGATGCATCCAAAAAAGCGCGAACCACATTTTCTCTTCAAGGTACGGTTTGATTGGCGGCGTAATCGTGACACGGTCTTCGGCATTTGCGCGCAGCGTATTGTCGATTCCGGGGATATTTGGCAGATCGAACAACTCGAAGAAGCGATATACAGCGCGGCCGGCCTGTGGCTCATAATTCTCCGCCGAGACAACGCGCCACACTGTCGATGATGCTGAATGCTCGAGGTTTGATGTTTGATTTAATCGCGCGGCGATCCAGTCCATTTCCGGCCGATAAGTCGCGGATTCCCGCGAGATGACGATGTCGCCACCGTTTGGCAGTACAGAGCGAAATCCGTCCAGCATTCCATTTGCGCCGCCAATAATATCGCCGTCGAAGCTCGAATATGTCTGGTTAAGCCATCCAGTTAAGCCGATGCCGCCCGGGACCGAATCGATCTCAGCAATGATGTAGCCCTTCTCGGTCAGAATGAGATCAGGCCGAATCACCCGCGGCACATCGTCACGAATTTCTTTGCGTCGCGAAAATTCGATCAGCTCTTTCGGTTTGCCGGCGTCGAGATAGCGCGCAATCCACGTCGGCTGCTTGCCTTTGACACTCGAGTGATAAAGCTGGTTGCAGGCACGCTGGAAAACAAACAGCCGATGACCCAGCTGCTCGAGGTCGGCCAGAAATTTCCTGCCGATTGGAAATGCATCGGAGGAGAGGAGCCAGTCTTTTTCGGCAAAAAGGCCCTCTTTTGGGAAAGCCGCGCGAACTGCAGCCAGTCTGTCGTCTTGGACCTGCAAGTGCGTCATGAAGCGAACGTCCAACGTCCAACGCCGAACGTCCAACACCGAATGCAAAGATCCTAATTGAACATTGAGCGTTGAACGTTGGGCGTTCGGCGTTTTCTGCTCACCTTCCCGCAGCCATTCGTTTGAGTGCGAGCTTAACCAAGTCTTCCGCTGATTTCGCTTCGCCTTTGTCCTGTAGGTCGCGCACCGTTTTGTGTGCCTCGATTTGTTTGTACCCGAGCGCGATCAGCCCTAGCACGGCTTCATTGGCTTGCTCCTGTTCTGGCGTGGGTGCGTGCGC
>WNGD01002172.1_pt1 | contig 26407 bp, 23 predicted proteins | sample 5400671 | NCBI WGS metagenome assembly WNGD01 (sample SAMN13153369, study PRJNA577476) | soil metagenome | isolation source: 40 cm soil or saprolite under grassland replicate 2 | place: USA:California | collected 2016-06-15
GATTTTCGATGACCTCGACAGGATCAACTTTCGGCGTACCTGTCTTACGCACATTACGTGCCAGGTACCACCAGACTTGCGTTCGCGCTCCAGTTGGATTGGCATGCATCTGGGCCAGCAGCTCGACCTGCTGATCCTCGAAGCTATATCCTGTCTCCTCCATCAATTCACGGCGAGCCGTTATGAGTGGGTCATCCTCATTAGCATCAAGACCCCCGGCCGGAAATTCCAGTACCTCGCATCCAATGCCATGCTTATACTGGTTATTTATCAGGAAGCGGCCATCTTCAGTGAGTGGGACAATACCCACCCAGCCGCGATTCTCGATGATGTAATAATCCGGGATAACAGGCCCGTCAGGAATAGCCACTTGCTCGCAGCGCACTTTAAGATAGGGAGTATCGATAACCTGCCGGTACGTGAGTGTTGTCCAGGGATGATTTTTTGCCATGTTTACTTATTCTTCCAATTTGGTTTGCGTTTTTCTAAGAAAGCGTGTAAGCCTTCGTGAGCGTCATGTGTTTGCATGACATGTGTGAGATAGAATGTATTGACTTGCTCTAATGCCTCCAGGCGTGTCGCATGCTTCGCCTCAGCAAGATGGACACTGGCTTTTGCATGGCGTAAGGCGATAGCGCTTTTTGCTCTCAGCAGATCCAGGATTCGCTCCATCTGTTTGCTTATGTCGTTAGCCGGCGCAGACCAGGTGACATATCTCAGGCGTGCCGCTTGCGCTCCTGTGAATATATCCTCTTCTTCTGCCCTCTCATTTTGAACTATCAGCAAAGCATCCTCTGCCACGAGGGTGAAGTCAGCAGCCTGTATAAGCATACAGGCCGGTTTCGAAAGGGTAGCCCTCACAACAGCCAGCACAGGCTGTACAACAGTGCGAACCGCTGCGCTCGCTTTTTCCGTAATTGTCAGGATATGATTTATCGTACCGTGAGAGCCAGGCGTGCTGGATCGAGTAGCGTCAGGATTGAAATCCAGTACGACCGCTTTGATACCGCTGCTGCTCTCTGTATGCAGAGAGGCGCAGGCGATAGTCAATTCATTGAGCATCAACTCAGCAGGATCGGGCGCCAGCACAATACGAATCGTCTGTGCCTCTGCGATGATGCGTAGCGCTCGATAAGCTTGTTGCATAGGTTATTTTAGTTCCCTCTCAACTTAAAGCGTTGAATCTTTCCGGTAGCTGTTTTAGGCAGTTCTGGAACAAATTCGATCCAGCGTGGGTATTTAAAAGCTGCCAGCCGCTCTTTCACAAAGGCTTTAAGTTCGTTTGCCAGCGCTTCTGAGGGCTCGTAATCCTGGTTGAGAACGACATATGCTTTAGGTTTGATTAGCTCGTCGGCATCCATATCACCTACAACTGCAGCTTCCAGTACAGCCGGATGAGCTATAAGCGCTGCCTCTACCTCGACAGGCGAGACCCATTGACCACCCACCTTCAGCATATCGTCGGAGCGGCCGCAATACCAGAAATAACCCTCGGCATCTTCATAGTACTTGTCGCCCGTATGAATCCAGTGGCCATTGATTACATCCTTGGTCTTTTCGTGCTTGTTCCAGTAATTCGCGGTCGTACTATCGCCGCGAATCAACAAATTGCCAATCTCGCCCTGTTTTACTGCGTGGCCGCTTTCATCGGTAATCAATGCTTCGTAGCCCGGCACGAGCTTCCCGGAACTTCCTGGTCTTATCTCGCCTATGCGGTTACTTATGAAGATATGCAGAATCTCTGTGCTGCCGATGCCATCGAGAATGTCTACCTTGAATTTTTCTTTCCAGCGTCGCAGGATGTCGGCGGGTAAGGCCTCACCAGCAGAAACGCATACACGAACAGAGGTGAAATCGAAACGTTTCTCCGCATCAGGCAGTGCAAGCATGCCAGCATAGAGAGTGGGGACGCCGAAGAAGATGGTCGGCCGGTACTGCTGCACTACTTTGAACATATCCTCTGGCAGTGGCCGCCCGGCATAATATACTGCGCTTGCTCCCACTCCAAAGGGGAAGTACAGGTTATTGCCGAGACCATAGGCAAAGAAGAGTTTCGCGGCAGAAAACGTGATATCGCCCTCGTGAATGCCGAGAATTGGTTTTGCGTAATATTCTGTGCAATACGTCATATCGTGCTGCAGGTGGACGCAGCCCTTGGGGAAACCGGTGCTGCCGGAGCTATAGAGCCAGAACGCACTGTCGTCTTTACTGGTCTCGGCAGCCTGCAGTTCCACTGGCGCTTTCTGTGTCCATTTATCAAAGTCGTGGAGTGTAGCCGTTTCCTGCCCACCAACCTGCTCTAATCCGACTACCACGATGTGGCGAATGTACTTGAGTTCGGAAAGAATCTGCAGGATTTGCGGCCAGAGCGCTCCGTGGACAAGCAGTACACGCGCTCGACTATCATTGAGCATATAGACGTAGTCGCTGGGACGTAGATTGGTATTCAGAGGAATAGGTACCGCGCCCATTTTGATTGCGCCGAAAAAGGAAGCGGCAAATTGAGGCGAGTCGAGCAGTAGCAAGGCTACCCGCTGCTCCATATCAACGCCAAGGTCGAGTAAACTATTGCCTACGCGGTTTGCCAGTTCACCTATCCGTGCATAGGTATAGGCATTCCCTTCAAAATAAACGGCGGTTTTCGAACTACGCCCCTCTTCGAGGTTGCGATCTAAAAAGGCTGTAGCGGCATTGAACTGGTCCGGTATGGCAATTGTCGGAATGGTTAACATGGAGCACACCCTTTTCTGATATACTTTGATGTACAAATGATTACGAAAATCGGTTACTTGTATTTTATCATACCCCGCTGTAAGCCCCTTTGCTTCAGCGATAGGGATAGAGGGCGCATTCCTTTTCAGGTGGCTTGGGAGGTTGGATAATTGCCAGTATATAGCTTGATGCTGTATACTGGCTCTGTGAGCAAGATAGCGTACAAATCCAACCGGAACGTGTACTACTCCTGCAAGTATCACGTGGTGCGATGTCCCAAGTACCGGCGCAAGGTACTGGTGGATGACATAGCAGATCGCTTGCAGCAGCTCATTCGTGAGGGGTGTCAAGAGCATGAGGCAGAGGTCTTGAGCCTGGATATCCAGCCTGACCATGTGCACCTGCTCGTTGAGTGTCCTCCCCAGTTTGGTATCCATCGGCTGGTGAGATACATCAAGGGCAAAAGTAGTCGGTTCTTGCGCCAAGAGTTCCCTGTGCTCAAGCGGAAACTACCCACCCTCTGGACGAACAGCTATTTTGTTTCAACCGTGGGTGGCGCGCCGCTTGCCGCAAGCTCGCAGTATTTCGAGAATCAGAAAGGCCAATAGATGCACAAGCGAGCCTATAAGTATCGGTTCTATCCGACTGAAGAGCAAAAGCAGCTCCTTGCTCAGACGTTCGGATGCTGCCGCTTCGTCTACAACTGGGGCCTTTCGATACGCAAGACGGCCTATTTCCAGCATGGGCAAAGCCTGGACTACAACGATCTAGCGGCCATGCTGCCTGCGCTCAAAGAGCAGTACCCCTGGTTGCGTGATGCCTCTGCTGTTCCCTTGCAGCAAGCCCTGCGTCACCTGGACCGCGCCTTCCACCCTTGCCAAGATGAATGCCCCTTTGGAGATTGTCTGGCATCGCCCGTTGCCCAAAGGATGCAAGCCCAGTTCGGTCACGATCACCAAAGATAGCGCCAACCGCTACTTCGTCTCTATCCTGGTCAAGGAGGAGATCAAGCCCCTTCCCGTTGTTCTCAACACGGTCGGGCTTGACCTGGGCATCAAGTCGATGGTGGCGCTCTCGACAGGGGAGCAGATTGGCAATCCCAAATACTTCGCCCGTGATGAGAAGCACTTGGCGAAGGCCCAACGGCGTCTTGCCAGGAAAAAGAAGGGCAGCAAGAACAGGGCCAAAGCCCGTCTCAAAGTCGCTCGTATTCATGCTCGTATCGCTGATCGTCGGCGAGACTACCAGCACAAGCTCAGCACGCGCATCGTTCACGAAAACCAAGTGATGTGCGTCGAGAGTCTGGCGGTCAAGAACATGGTGAAAAACCACGCGTTGGCGAAGGCCATTAGTGATATGGGCTGGGGTGAGTTCGTCCGCCAACTGGACTATAAAGCCAGGTGGTACGGGCGTACCCTCGTTAAGATTGATCAGTGGTACCCCTCGTCGAAAACCTGTCATGCGTGCAAGCATGTCCTTGACACGCTTCCACTGGACATACGGGAATGGGTATGCCCAGCATGCGGCACTGTTCACGATCGTGATACCAATGCCGCGCTGAACATTCTGGCGGAGGGACTCTCCGTCATGGCCTGTGGAGGGAACGTAAGACGTGAGCAGGTCAGAGCCTCTTGCGCGGTCCCCGCTGAAGCAGGAAATGCTCCTTCGTGAGGAGGAGAAGCCCCCTGGCTTTTGCCCTGGGGAGAGGTCACCCCAAACTCAGGTGTAATAGGAATTCACGATTGCCATCTCGCCCATAAATTGGGGAATCTGTCAGCCCCTGAACCTGGAATGGCGTATGCTGCGCTATCCATTCCTGGAGCTCTCGCAATATACGGCTATGCACAGCAGGATCGCTGATAATACCCGCGCCACGATCAGCCTCGGCTTTACCGGCCTCGAATTGGGGTTTCACCAGCGCTACTACCCAGGCTCCAGGGGCGAGAAGTGGCACGATGGCAGGCAGGACGAGCCGTAAAGAGATGAACGAAACGTCAATTGTCGCACACTGTATCGGCTCTGGCAGGGCCGTTAGATAGCGGATGTTGGTATGCTCCATTAGCACAACACGAGGATCATTGCGTAGTTTCCAGGCGATTTGGCCCTGTCCGACATCGATAGCATAGACACGCTTTGCGCCATGTTGCAATAAGCAATCGGTGAAGCCTCCCGTCGAAGTTCCAACGTCAAGCGCAACCAGGCTCGCCGGGTTTAATCCGAAGGTCGTCAGCGCTTTTTCAAGTTTCAGGCCTCCTCGACTGACATATTTCAGTTCTTCAGGCGCAGATCAATGCACCCGCGCCGATAAGTCCCACATTTGTGCCCAGCTGTGCCTCCACGATGCGTACTGCATCATAAGGGGCTTTCATTGTGTGCTCTTGAACGACCCGCAGTGCAGGTTCCATGAGCATTGGTCCGACCATGGTAACGCCACCGCCCAGGATAATGATCTCTGGATTGAAAATATGAATGATATTGACAAGACCAACTCCGAGGGCTTCAGCAGCCTTTGTGATGATGGCTCTTGCCAGCGGTATGCCAGCTTCAGCAGCCCGCGCTACAGTACGAGCATTGACACGCAGTGATTCTATCTCGCCACTGAGATCGTCGAAGTCTTCTAAAGGTCGAGTATTTGGGTCCTGGATAGGTAGTGCCGCCAGGTCTGGCACCGTAGCAGTGTGCTCCAACATTGTACTGGCGAAAGCGAGCAACTCAGCACCTTGTCCAGCAGCTATTGCTTCATTAGCATAACGAGCGATGGCCGTACCTGAAGCCAGGTATTCCAGGCAGCCAACGTTGCCGCAATTGCAGCGCTCGCCTTGCCAATCAATGCTCATGTGTCCCAGTTCCCCCGCTGTACCACTGGCTCCCTCAAATATCTTGCCGTCGATAATAACGCCTCCACCTATGCCTGTGCTTATAGTGAGGTAGACCATGATCCTGCTACCGCGCCCGGCGCCAAACATGTATTCAGCCAGGCCTGCCGTATGCGCATCGTTCTCAATAAAAATCGGTATCTTAAAATGGTTATAAAAGATGTCATGCAATGGAACCGCGTTCCATCCAGGAAGATTGGGAGGAGAGTAGATCACACCTGTACGGTTATCCAGCGGCCCAGGCATAGCAACACCGATGCCAGCGAGCTGGTCGAGGGGAACTTGGGCTTCATTAAGTGCCTGCTGTACCGCTCCAAATACACGAGGAATAATACGGTCGGGAGTAGGGTCTGCACCGGTGGGTATACTCACGCGTGAGCGTAGCTTTGCACCCTCCAATACTGCTGTGCGAATCTGCGTACCCCCTATATCGACTCCCACCACCAGTGGCAGATTTTGTTGATTAGCTGTTGTCTCTTCGTTCATGCTACATGTGGCTCCATTGTTTGGTAATCAGGTCATAGTGGGTATGTACCCACCCTATTTGCAACCTAGTACTCTGCGCCTGCCTGGCTTATGGCTAAACCCTTATTGTACCTAGATCATCATACTCTATTTAATGGCATGGTACAAGCCGCCTACCCCCTTGAACCCTCCTTGTAAATCCTAGACTCAAAAATCGTGTAACCTGCTGGGATATATAATATTATTAGACGTGAGATACTCTTCCTAAGAGGCACACGATGAAAAGGATAGCCTTGCTGAGTAAAAATAGCTTTTGGACCGGCTTTGCTGCTGCACTGGCGGCAGGTGCAGTTGCCTCTGCCGTTATGTTGCTTCTCAATGTCTTAATTGGCGGGGTCTCATTACCAGATGCTTTTGGCTCAGAACTGACTGCCCTCATGCCTCTTTCTGTATTCGATTATTTGCATCGCACAATAGGTGACAATGCAAAACACTACCTCTTCTATGGCATCCTCGTGGGTCAATGCCTCGTATTTGCGCTCAGTGGCGCGCTTTATAATCGCCGTATCAATATAAAGAATCGAAGGTTGCAGTGGTATGATGGGCTACTGCTTGCGTTCCTGCTCTGGCTCTTTGCAGGGCTAATCTTCTTACCGCTCACTGGAGCGGGCATTTTTGGCGCGGACCTCAGTACTGGTTTCGGCCTTGGTTTGCTCAGCCTTGCTGTGGTTGGTATAGTATTTGGCTTAGTCTTCGTGCTCATACAGCGCTGGATTGCGGCGCAAATGTCCAGGCAAGATGGAGTGGCAAGCGATAGGCCCATGCCTCTCCCTCTCCAAGCAGTGGAGAGGGAGCAAGAGGGTGAGGAAGAGGCACCATTTGGAGCTATATCGCGCCGGACCTTATTGAAAAATGGTGCGATAGCCGCTGGTATAGTCCTGGCAGGCGTGGGCGCCTGGCGTTTCATTACTGCTGGGATCAGTACATCGAAGGTGCCGGTGAGCCAGTTGTTGGCGCATTATAAAAGCAAAATTGTGCCGCCACCTACCCCAAACTACGGAGAGATTCAGCCGGTGCAATTTCTCTCACCGGAGGTAACCTCGAACGACCAGTTTTATCTCGTCTCAAAAAATCTCTTTACTGATCCAACTGTCAAAGCCAGTTCCTGGCGCTTAACGGTCGATGGCCAGGTTGACAACCCCTTTACGCTCACCTATCAGGACCTGCTGGCACAGCCAATGAAGCAGCAGTACGAGTCACTGATGTGCATCAGCAACCAGGTTGGCGGTAACTTAATGAGCAATGCGCGGTGGGAGGGTGTTCCCTTGATGGATCTGTTGCAGCGTGCAGGCGTAAAAGCCGGGGCTACCAAAGTAGTGTTCCACGCAGCGGATGACTACACTGACAGCATTCATCTCACAAAAGCGCTTGAACCGACCACCTTGCTTGCAGTGCGTATGAACGGTGCCACACTGCCCCAGGAGCATGGCTTTCCTGCGCGTATGCTGGTACCAGGGATCTATGGGATGAAGCACTGCAAATGGGTCACACGCATTGAAGTTGCCAACTATGATTATCAGGGCTACTGGCAACAGCGCGGCTGGAGTGATCCGGCACCTGTGCGAATGACTGCACGCATCGATACCCCTCTCACCGGCTCGTCTGTAGTCGCCAATCGCATCACATATATCGCAGGAGTAGCCTTTTCAGGAAACAAGGGCATCAGTGAAGTTGATGTGAGTAGCGATTCCGGCCAAACCTGGCAACGAGCCACGCTCAAACAACCGCTTTCACACCTCACCTGGGTACTTTGGGAACTGGCATGGCAGCCACCAAAGGCTGGCACCTATATCGTGATTGCGCGTGCAATTGACCTGGAAGGGAACGTCCAGGACCCCAACGAAGAGCCTCCACTGCCAAATGGGTCATCAGGCTACCACACTATAACGGTAAACGTTTCATAAACAAGACCCGATTTTTTAAATTTCGGTACAGTTCAAAAAAACGCGACAAAAAGTGTCCGTTTCAAATCTCCTCGAAGATTATAGTAAGTGAAAGCATATCGCCCAGAAAACGGGAAACATTGCTGATAAGGCCAAAATGGTGACAGACGTTCAGGGGGTAGAGCGTCTGCGGGCGCGAGATGCACAGGCCTTTCGTTCTCTGATCGAACGGGTACAACAGCCCATCACAGGCTATTTGCATCGCCTCGTAGGTGATCGAGAAGTGGCTCTTGACCTTGCACAAGATACCTTTGTACAGGTGTATAAAGAAATAGATAAGACGTCTGAGGATCTTTCTCTAGACGCCTGGATCTATCGTATTGCCACGAACTACGGATTGCGTTATCTCAATCGTAAACGCCTGAAACAGTTTGTTCGACTTGATAACCGCGAGAACTTTGACGAAACCCTGGCGGTTGCTGGCCCCGAAGATCAGATCGAGACCCGTATTCTGGTACACCAGGCTTTAGGTAGGATGAAGCCGCAAGATGCTGCAGTGTTACAGTTGCATTTTGGCAATGGCTTCACCTATGAAGAAATCAGCCAGGTGGTGGGCATGAGTTCGGAAGCGGTGCGTAAACGCGTGGCTCGCAGCGTGAAGAAATTTCGTGAGGCGTATGGAGAAAAGACACCATCTGTGAAAGCGCAAAGTGCCGAAACTCAGTGCAGCATACCCGAAATAGGCGGTAAATAGCAAATGGCACGTAATACGTGGTGGAAGCCAGATAAGTATGGCGAAGAACATCCTGAAGACAGTAGTTTACTTGCCTATATTCGCCGGCAGCAGCTTGAGAATCAATCGAAAATCAAGCAGCATCTAGATATACAACGATGTCCACGTTGCCTTCACAGGTACAGTGAGCTGGAGCAAGTCAGCAAAACACTCGCTGTACTGGGGCAAATGCCGCCGTATCAGCACTATCCTGAACTATCGGTAGCTCGTACCTATACGCACATCCAGGAAACTGCGAACAGGCGAACCTTTCTAGAGGCGTATCTTCACCGGGCCAATAACCGGCAACGTCCCAGAAAGTCGGCTATGCGACTGGTTAGCCTCCCGGCTGCGTTTGCGCTGGCAATACTCTTTACGGTAGCAATGCTGGTATTTGCTCATTTGTCTGGCGTGCCGTTGATCCCACGCTCCTTGCAAGGAGGGACAAGTCCCAGTCAAAGCGGTTCGACGGAAGTAGTGCCACAATTTGTGTCACCAACGCCGGATCTTACGGCTACCGCGAATGCTAACGCAACAGCAATAGCGTCACAGCCATACATCCAGCTATGCTCGACATCTGCTGACATTGCACAGTCGCACCTGGTTATCTGTGGCTATAACTTCGATGCTGGTCACAAAGTATCACTGATCGTAATTATTTCGGGAAGAGGACCGGTTACTCGACATCCTGTGCTCGTGGATAAGCAGGGTGAATTCCAGGACTCCTGGTATGTCCATAATTGCAGGAATCTTCCTATTACTATCTTTGCGTATGAAGTGGACAATGTAAAGGTATTCTCACTCCCACTGAGGAGCATTTCCTTTGCTGCCTGTCCTGCATCGACACCTGGCGGCTAATGTGCCCAGGAGGGGGTTCCCAGGGGCGCGGCCCCTTGGCAGGGGTTTGAGGCGAGCAAGCCTGGGGCTTGCATTCCCCCCAAAACTCCCTTAATAAACCGGATTTGATATCCGTGGTTAGATATGGTAGGGGGAAGTTATTATGCAGAGGCAGTGTGCCTGGTGCTTACGACTAATGGACAGCGCTGGAGAGCCAACCTCTTCGCTACCGGTTGCGAAGATATATGAAGCATCACACGGCATGTGCAGGGCTTGTGGTAAACTCTGGCTGGAACAAGTATTACAGGATACAGAAAAGCAGGTGGCGTTGCAGCCTCTTCCAATAAAGGCTGATGTGACCTGCCTCTACTAAGCAATACATCTTCTCTAGTTATGTGGCGCTAAGCGCGCCAGAGGGCCGAATCGTGCACTTCATTGTGCAGGCTGCGTATCCTATCCCCCCAGGATGCAGCAACGGTTCGGCCCTTCTTTTGTTTATTTTGTAATTTCGTAAGGGCCCGATTTATCGCGTCCAGGGGTGGGGGAAAGCATCATGCATTTCCCTGTTCATTTGTTTATACGCGTTACCGCTCCCGCGTGCGTGGCCCCTCTACTCCTGGGGCGTGATAAATCGGGCCCCTACATGGTCCTCGGCTGTAAAAACTCCAGCATATATTCGTTTACTTTATCGGGTTGTTCCTGCTGCACCCAGTGACCGCTATCAGGGATACGCTTAATCTCGATATCATCCACCCATTGCTCAAGACCAGTAGTTAGCTCGATGCCGAGAGCTATATCTTGCTCGCCCCAGATAAGCAACGCAGGCATAGTCACTTGAAACTTAGTGCCCCAGGAAGAACGTGGTAAACGACGGAAAAGCTGCCGGTAATAGTTCAAAGCGGCTGTCATCGCGCCAGGTTTGCTCATGGCTTCCTGATATTTCGCCGTTTCTTCGCGTGGAAAGACCGACTTTTGTACTGCAGCTCCCCGGAGACTACGCCCGATCTCATTCGCATGATTGCGCAGCAGCACATATTCGGGAAGCCAGGGGATTTGGAAGAAGAATATATACCAGCTCTTGCGCAACTGCTTGAGGGTCAGAATCTCGCGCAGCATCGCCCCTGGATGAGGGGCATTCATGACAATCAAACGTTCCGTCATTGTGGGGTAGCGCATAGCAAATGTCCATGCTAGCGCCCCACCCCAGTCATGCCCAACAATAATCGCCTTCTCCTGCCCTAACCCTCTTATTAGCCCTACAATATCACGAAGCAGAGTAGGTACATCATAGCCTCTGCGGGGTTTATCGGTGTCGTTGTAGCCGCGAAGGTCGGGCGCAACCACAGTATAGCCATGCTTTGCCAGGAATGGGATCTGGTAGCGCCAGGAATACCAGAACTCGGGGAAACCATGCAGCAACACAATCAGTGGGCCTTCACCCTGTGTCACATAATGCATGCGAATGCCATTAGTGATGATGTCTCTATGCTGCCACGTTTCCTGGCTGGTTGTCATAGAGGATTGTGCTCCTTGTCAGGATGGTAAGCATGGCGGGGACAAGCCCCGTCCCTATCATGCTACACCTTAGATTACGAAGCCGTGTCATGGTAGGGCGACCCTTGCGGTCGCCCTGATTACTCACCCTGACTATCGTTATACACAATCTAGGACTCGTTCGGGGACTCGCCCTGCTTACTCAACCTGTGTATCGTTATACATAATCGCCCGTTTTACCTGCTCGATCAGATCAGTCACAGGAATGCCACGCGGACAGGCATCGGCGCAGTTAAAGATCGTGCGGCAACGCCAGACGCCATCACGTTGTCCCAGAATGGCAAGGCGCTCAGGGCCTCCCTGGTCTCGACTGTCAAAGATGAAGCGGTGCGCATTTACAATCGCTGCTGGCCCAACCCAGTCGGCATTGCCCCACACCGACGGGCACGAACTCGTACACGCGGCGCACAAGATACACTTTGTCCCCTCATCATAGCGAGCGCGCTCGGCGGGGCTTTGCAAGCGTTCCGTCCCTGGTTCCGAATCATAGGTAATCAGATATGGCTTTACTGCCCTGTACTTTTCGAAGAACGGCTCCATATCCACAACCAGGTCCTTGATGACCGGAAAGCCAAGCATTGGCTCAATTGTCACCTTGCTGCCAACATCGCGTATCAGCACCTTACAGGCCAGCCGGTTGCGTCCATTGATACGCATTGCATCCGAACCACAAACGCCGTGTGCGCAGGAACGGCGATAGGTCAGCGTTCCATCCATCGTCCACTTGATTGTATTCAATGCATCCAGCAAACGATCGATTGGCTCAGCCTCGACACGAAACTCTTCCCAGTACGGTTTACGTTCCTTGTCAGGATCGTAGCGCTTGATGCGCATTACTATGTTCATATCAGTATTTCCGTTCCTTAGGCTTGAATATGGGGTCGTCGATCAACACCGCGTCCTTGTAGTCGAGTCGCACATCATGGGTCCTGGTACCTTTGTAAGCAAGTGTATGCTTGAGCCAATTTACATCATCGCGCTGCGGATAGTCGGTGCGATAATGCGCGCCCCGGCTCTCGGTACGTGTCAGTCCGCCGTGAATAGTAGCTTCGGCGCAGTCAAGCAAGAAACCAAGCTCAATAGCTTCGACCAGTTCCGTATTGAAAGTCCTGCCCTTATCCTGTAACTGGATGCACGTGTAAGCATCCTGCAAACCATCAACCGTGTCGAGCGCGTGGCGCAAACCCCCTTCACTGCGCTCAACAAAGACCTTATCATCCATCTCGTTTTGCAACGTGCTGCGTATGCGAGCTGCCGATTCGCCCCCGCTAGAGCTGTACAGGCTATCTACCAGCTTACGCGCAGAATCTTCTGGCTGCGAAGGCAGCGGCACGTGATCATTTTCAGTAATGAATTTTGCCATGTGTTTCCCTGCGCGTCTCCCAAACACAATCAGGTCTACCAGCGAATTGGTGCCCAGGCGATTCGCGCCATGCACAGATACACACGCCACCTCACCAGCAGCATAAAAGCCTGGCAGAGGCGTCCACTGGGGATCGATCACCACTCGCCCTTCTACATCGGTAGGGATACCACCCATGGCGTAGTGTGCTGTAGGCTGTATCGGCACTGGTTCCGTAATCGGCTCGACGCCTAGGTAGTTACGCGCAAAGTCGGTGATATCTGGCAGCTTTTGGCTAATAGTCTTCTCTCCCAGGTGACGTACATCCAGGTAGATATAGTCTTTGCCGTCTACGCCGCGTCCCTCTTTGATCTCTTGCATGATACAGCGACACACAATGTCACGTGGTGCCAGGTCTTTGAGTGTAGGCATGTAGCGCTCCATGAAGTACTCGCCCTTGCCATTGAGCAGTTTTGCACCCTCGCCGCGAGCTGCCTCGCTCAGAAGCACGCCCACCTTATACAGACCTGTGGGGTGGAACTGATACATTTCCATATCTTCCAATGGAATGCCCCTGCGGTAGGCGATTGCCATACCGTCGCCCATGCAGGCAAAAGCATTGCTGGTGACCTTCCAGGCACGGCCATAGCCGCCAGTCGCGAAAAGTACAGCTCTAGCATGGAAGGTATGAATCTCTCCCGTACGAATCTCAAGCGCGGCAACACCGCAAGCCCGCCCGTCATTCAACAACAGGTCCAGCACCAGGTATTCGTTGAAGAAGCGTACCTGGTTTTTGATCGCATTCTGGTACATGGTCTGAAGCATCATGTGTCCGGTGCGATCGGCGGCATAGCAGGAGCGGCGTACAGGCGCTTCGCCATAGTTGCGCGTATGCCCACCGAAGCGGCGCTGGTCAATGCGACCATCCTCGGTACGGTTGAAAGGCAGGCCGCGATGCTCCAGTTCGTAGATGGCATCGATTGCTTCCCGTGCCAGGATCTCCGCCGCGGGCTGGTCTACAAGGTAGTCGCCTCCCTTGACGGTATCGTACATATGCCACTTCCAGTGATCTTCCTCCAGGTTGCCAAGCGCAGCTGCTACGCCTCCCTGGGCTGCGCCTGTGTGGGAGCGCGTTGGGTACACTTTGCTAAGTACCGCCACACTGGCATTTGGGAGCTGCATTGCAGCCATCAAGCCGGCGCCACCTGCGCCGACGATCACCACGTCGAATTTATAATACATAGCGTTTCCTCTTTCCTATTGGCTGGGGACGCAATGGGGGCCAAGAAGACTCCCTGCAACTGGCTGGAATATAACTATCGTAATTGTGCCTAACAGAAAAAAGGCCAGTGTCAGCAGGCCAAGCGTCGATTGTAACGTGAGACGCCAACCGCGCGTCTGCACATAATCATCGATGACCACGCGCAGGCCATTCATGCCATGTAACAGTGCCAGCATCAGCAGCAACCAGTCATAAAGCCGCCAGAATGGATTGCTGTAACGTAGCGAGATCAGTTGATAACTGGTACAGGAAACATCTGTTGTCACATGGTTCAGGAACAGGTGGATAATAGCAAGAAATATGAGCGCCACACCAGAAACGCGGAAGAAATACCAGGAAAAGGTTTCAAACCCGCCAGTTGTTGGGCGAGCACCATATCCGGTCGAAATACGCATAACTGTACTCCAATCAACAAATCTCTACATACCAGATGCCGTATTACTTGCAGGCAGGCCAAAGACTGGCGCCATTACAAAATAAGCCATGGGCAGGAAACAAACAATGGTGAGCACCATCACTGTTGCAAACATGATGCCCTGGTAGCGTGCGCCTCTGGGCCAGAAATCAATCAGCATTATACGCACACCGTTGAAACCGTGGTAGAGCAGACCGCCAATCAGTGCCAGGGATAAGATACGCACGATGGTTAAACCGAACAGGGCAATGCCTTCATTGTAAACTTTGGGGCCGAAGTTGAGGAGAGAAATATCCACAATATGGATGAGTAAGAACAAGAGTACACCCAGCCCTGTAATGCGATGCAGCAGCCAGGACCACATACCTGATTGACCTTTATACATACGCTCCTCAATTCTGGAGGCGGGAAGCAGGGCTGTGGGAGTATCCAGTGTCGGTGCCCCCGCTCTCGTCCAATAGGCATCAACCTAAGCTCCAACCCAGGCTTCCGTAGGGGCGAGGGTGGCTGGATGGATGTGGGTGGGCCTTTATGGTCGCCCGTTGTCGCTCGATGGCATGCTCTGGTTCGGTAGTATTAACCTCAGAGCATGCAACAACCAGGGCCCTTCCCCACCCCTCCACATCACCCTCGCCCCTCAGATGTTGATGAGCTTTTCGTTAGATTGATACTTAACTTCTAGCATCAACGTCAAAGGTGACATAGCAGACATGATGGATACCTCATCTGCCTGACTGGTTTCATTGACATTGTACGCTTATTATACTCCAGGTACAGGGGACGCGCAAACGGGATGTTTCCCTCTCAAGGCTTTTCAATGCTATCAACTGCCTGGTCTCAGCCTGATAGAGGCCTTACCGGTAGTGCCGTTGCAGCTCCGACGTATAGCGCTTGCCCACCGTAGCGGCGTTGTGTGCTACCCAGTCCCGCAAATGGGTCTGGCCTGTCGGTGGCTGGTGCGAAATCAGCAGGTTGGCCATCAAGCCGGTCATCTCCTCCCGTGTGAGCAGCACATCCCCAACGACAGGCTCGATCATCTTGGCTAGCACCCATGCCAGCTCTGGATAGACATGGAGGAGCCGCACCTGCCGCTGCAATATGCGGGCAAGCAGTCGCACCAGCTCCTCGAAGGTCAAGATGTCAGGGCCGGCGGCATCCAGAATCAGGTTCTCGGCTGCCTGGCCAGCAGTAACGACGAGGTCAGCCATGTCCTCGACATAAATCGGTTGCAGGACGTACATCCCTGTGCCGAAGATGGCAAACACGGGAAACCGACGCAGCAGCCAGGCGATGTTATTGATCAGGATATCTTCGGTGCCGAAAATCACCGTGGGGCGGATAATCGCATAGGCTAAGCCTGACGCCATGATAGCTTGCTCCAGCAGTGCTTTGCCCCGGAAGTACGGCAGGCGCGAGGTGAGGGCAGGATTAGTAATGCTCAGATGCACGAAACGTTGCACCCCGGCCTCGTGAGCCGCCTGGAGCAGTGTCTGCGTGTTGGCCACGGCCTGCTCAAAGGTCAGGGTCCCATGGGAGAAGCGAATCCAGTAGGTGTTATACAGGGTGGTTGCCCCGCGCAGGCTCTTGACCAGCTCCTCGGGCTGCTCGAAATGGTAAGGAAAGACCCTCACCTGCTCCCCGAACGGATGAGCACGGTCTGGATGCCCGGTCAGCGTGCGCACCTGGTTGCCCATTGCCAGCAGGCGGCCCGTGATGTATTTCCCGCTATAACTAAAGGCTCCGGTGACGACGTTGATTTCGGCCATGCTCATTGCTTCCCTCTGTGAGAGCCTGTTATCAGGCTCTATTTGTATGATAAGACGCGCTGTCCAGGGAGGAGTCGGTTATGATTCTGCAATCGGAGGTCAAGGCTTGATGACCAGCCGCATGGGGCGGGCTGAAGAGGTTGTGTAGGAAAGGGCCTCGGTTGCGTAGGGACAAGGGGTGGTAGGGCGGTGGAGTGGGGGCCTTGTGCTTGTCCTCGTGCCAGGCGCGACGATGCGGCCAGGACAGGCACCAGGCCCCCACCCTCCCTCCCTTCCACTCCCTGTCCCTACAGTTCAGAAAACCGCTCCCCTCAACAAATCTACTCGTAAACCCGGGGCTTGTCCCCGCCAGTCTCTGCCCATCACATGAAGCTTGACAGGCTACTGGTAAAAGGTCCTGCTCACGTATATAATAGGGGCATAGAAAGCCATAAGTGTCCATTAGTCACTTTCGTAACAATAGAGGTCGAACTTGTAAGTGTAACCCACCTGCGTAGTAATACCTATTAGGACATACCTCGTCTCGTGCCTGGCTATGCAAGAGGTTTGCATTGCTTTCTTGCATGCATAGAGGGCGGTTTGGTATGCCAGGGACGTAATCAAGCGATCTTAGCAGGGAGTACACGGTGGGTTCACTGCGCGGAAAACAAGCGAGAACGAATCTTGCAGCAGCAGGACAGAATGGCGCTGGAGTGCAGGGTTCTCGGGGGGCCAGGAATACTGGGTTCTCCGGAGGGGCTAACGTGCAGGAGTTTCAGACGTTTTATCAGGAGAACCTTGGCCTGATCTATCGCTATGTTTATAGCAAAGTGGGGAATCGCGAAGAGGCCGAGGACCTGACGTCGCAAATATTTATGAAAGCCGTACGCGGCGTCGATACAGAACGCGGCTCGCAAAGCATTCAAAAGTGGCTGTTCCAGGTTGCTCGTACAACCATCGCAGACTACTGGCGGGCTCACTATCGTGTATCAGTTAATTCGCTTGAGGAATTATTGGAAGCTGGTTGGGAAGGCCCGGCTGATGAAGAGCCAGCAGTCATGGATGGCAAACCGGAAGATCGCGTGCAGCGAATCCTACAGGCCTTGCCTGAACATTATCGAGAAGTCCTGACCTGTCGTTTTTTGCTCAATCTCTCGATACACGACACTGCTATGCGCATGAATTTGACTGAAGCGAACGTCAAAGTACTACAGTTTCGCGCACTGAAACGTGCTGCTGATCTCGAATATGTTATTGTCGGAACAAAGTGATCAGTGTCTGAATGGCACCTATGCGGAGATACAAGACTATGTCAGGCGAAAGCCATCAGGATCAAGACCAGGAACGATTTGAAGACTATCTGGAGCTGGAGCACTTCATAGAAGAGCTTCAGGCCGGGCGTCCAGCTCATCCTCCGGCGGGGCTGACACCTGGCAAGGCTCGTATCTATCGTATGGCCTCGCTCTTTCGCTCCGCCTCGCCTGATGAAGCCACGCCACGCCCTGAATTTGCTGCTGAGTTGCAGGCCAGGCTTGAGCAAGAGATACAACAGCCCAAAACGGGCCTTCTCCCTTTCTTCTCTAAGAAGCCGCAGATGAAACGTCGTGTCTCGCGACGTGCCTTGCTGGCTGGTGGAGCTGCTGTCGCGGCCTCCCTGGCTGTGGGAGCCGGTATCGAACGTGTAGTGGAGCAGGCATCAAAAGGACCAGGACAATCGGAACAGGCGGCATGGACTACTCCCATCGTACCGCCGAAGGTAGCTTCTACCTGGCTCTTTGTTACGACGCTTGCAGGGCTTGGAGATAAGGCGCTGCGCTTTGCCACAGACACAATTGTTGGCTATGTCATACGCAACGATGGTGATAATGGTGAGTCAGCGCAGGAGGGGCCGGTCGTTGCCATGTCTGCTGCCTGCACTCACATGGGCTGCATTGTGCAATGGCAGGACTCGGACCAAAAATTTCATTGCCCCTGCCATGGTGGCCTGTTCACTGAATATGGTAAAATAGACAAATCATCGCCCTTAGGCTACCTTTCTCCGCTGCCACGCTTAGAAACGAAAATTGAAAATGGCAACGTGTTTGTTAAGGTGCCCGTGAGTCAAAGATGAAGCGAGGTCTGCTGGCAATTGCGCTTGGCATCATCTTTCTCATTCTCATCACCTGGATTGGCACGCTTCTAACGTCTATCGTTCCTCATCGAGTCACTGCACAGTCACAGACCGCGCAAGCCGGACCCTACCAGGTAACCATGCAGGTCTCTCCGAACCCACCCCCGATTACGCAACCCGCTACGCTTACCATACAAGTACTGCTCAATACCTCGAAACAACCTGTTACAAATGCCCATATAACACTGGCGAGCAATATGGAAACGATGGATATGAGTACTGACAATGTGGAGGCAAAACCCCAGGGCAATGGAATGTATCTAGCCACTGTACAATTTACGATGAGCGGCCCCTGGCAGGTGCAAGTATCAATCTCCTCCCCAGGAGGGACACAGCCAGCCACTACCTTGTTTGAGGTAACAGCTCAATAAATCTATATCACCGTTCCTCCCCCTCCAAAATCCGCACATAGCTCCTGTAGCGCCGGTCGTTGATGACCTTATCTTCAACTGCCTGGCGAATGGCACAGCCTTCTTCGTCGATATGCAGGCAGTCGGAATAGAGGCATTCGCCAAAGTACGGGCGAAATTCGACAAAGCACCACGACAGGTCTTCAGGTGCGATATTCCAGGTTGCCAAAGCGCGAATACCTGCTGAATCAGCAAGCCAGCCTCCCCCTGCTAAGGGATAGAGCTGCGAACCAGTTGTGGTGTGCCTTCCCTTCCCTGTCGCATCGCTCACCAGTCCTGTCTTGATTGCCATGCCAGGCTCAATCGCATTCACCAGGGATGACTTGCCGACGCCTGATGATCCGGTAAAAAGCGTGATGTGTTCCTTCAGCAAGGAACGCAAGATTTCGATACCCACGCCAGTCTTACAACTTGTCCAGATTAGCGTATAGCCCAGGCTGCTATAGAGATTTGCTGCTTCCTCCACGCGCTGATCGCGCGGCAGGTCGACTTTGTTGATGCAGATGATTGGGCGAATCTCCGCTGACTCACAGATCGCCAGGTAGCGATCAAGCATGCCAAAATGCGGTTCGGGTTGGGTAGTAGCGAAGACGATTACCACCTGATCGAGATTAGCAAGCATTGTCTGGGCGGTAGGGGTCTTCGCATTAACGTCAGGGTCTTTGCGCAACAGAGCACTTTGACGCGGTAGAATCTCCTCGATCAAGCCTGTGCTATCGTCAAGCTGGCGAAGCTTCACATAGTCTCCAACCGACAGGCGTGCAGGTAAAGAGTTAGCGTTTGTGTCATGATGCTCAATGCGCTGGGTCTTCGGTAACGTGAGCAATTTGTTAGAACGTGGACGCCCTTTGCTCACTGATTTTGCCGATTGAGCCTGGGCAAATGCTTTTTTAAGTTTTCCTCGTAATGTGCAGCGCAGAACGCCGATATCGGTATGAACGTCATAAATGCCATTTGCGCCGTTCAATACCACCCCGGTAAGTGTCTCCGGATTCTCAATCAATGCTTTCCCTCCAGGAGAATAAAAAACACGGTTTGAACAATCAATTGTGTGATGTCTACCGTGCGGAGGGAATGAGCCATGTTCTGCCCCTGCTTAGAAGATGCCAGGCAATTTCTTGTTAAATGCTATTCTGCTGTCCTGGCGAGGCAGCGTTCGCTCTTTGCCCAAGGCGCGAGTAGACAAGGTGCATACAAGCATAAATGGTGAATAGACGTGCTTTCCCATAAACTGCACCTCCTCTAAGACTGGCTAAGCCAGAATTTATGCGGACGTTTCTCTTCCTAGAGAGTACACGAATGCACACGTGTTTGTCAACATCTAAAAACATACAAAGAAGCCTGATTATTCCTTACTTAAACACCAGCAATACCCCCGCCGCTACGGGTCCCACGAGCAGTACAGCTAATCCCCAGCCAAGACCCGCCATATTTGCGATCACGCCTACGAGCAGCGGCAAAAAGCTGGTGATAGGTGAAATGAGGGAGGTAACGCTCAGAACCACACCGGATTTTCCAGGTTGTGTCGCATATGCCTGCGCCTGTGCAAGCGTGTGCCAGCTCGACTCAACCAGGCCGAAGACTGTCAATGCAGCAAATTTTGCCAATACGCCGGGTAGCAATAGCAACGCTCCAAAGCTCACAATGCCTACCCAGATGCTCAGTTTCAACAGGCGTATGCCTGCTATATAGCGAAGCAACCACGGGAGAACCGCTTTTCCCACTAAAGAGCTGATTATAATAACCAACAGCGCCGAGCTTGCAGCAATATTGCTCAATCCCACTACGTCATGGAAGTAGAGTACGACAAAGCCAGTAAGAGGTACATCCAGCAAGGGCAGGATCAATGCCCAGCGTAACAATGCTATATCAAGCGCGGCTGCTTTGAGCGCGGCCCAATTGGATCTAGCTTTGGTTTCTTCGCGCTTTTCTTGCTCAGCCTCACCTGTTTTCCCACTCTGGGGAAAACGTAGCCTTGCCAGGAAAAGGGCGTAGATGATGAACAAGACGCCTCCAAGTAGGAAAAGAATTCGCCAGTCGACGCCAAGGGCATAAGCGACGGCAACTGTCAGCAGGGTGACAAGAAAGCCAATATTCCCTATAATTGACCACCACGCCATCATCTGATCGTGACGCCCTGGATGGGCATCCATAAGTGAGGCCTGGCTCAGGCCAACAAAAGGGCCGCCCGCGAATCCATGAAGCGCGACACCTATCAGGAGCAGCAGATAGCCAGGGGACACACCCATCAATATCAGGCCAATACCAGCAGCAATGGCACCGACGGAGATGAGCAGGCGGCGTGACCAGATATCGCCAACGACGCCAAAGATAGCGTCGCTAATGATATCGGTGCCTTCTAAGGTAGTGAAGAGGAAACTTACCTGGATATAGTTCAATCCAAGAGCGGTCTTTACGGCAGGGAGTAGGGCGGCCAGCAAATTACTAAACCACTCGTTAAAAAACTCTACGCCCAACAGTAAGATAGTCAGTCACCGTTTCGAGAACATAGAACCTCCTTTTAGCCCAACTCAAAACGCGCTTCAACTCTACCAAAGTGAACGATGTCACCATCCTTGAGCGGGCGTGGTTCGTATGGCTGTAAGACTTCGCCGTTTAGGCGTGTCTTATTGCGCGAATTCTGATCTTCAACTGTCCACGTTCCCTGCGCATTCGTGATAAGTGCATGCTTCCGGCCAAGCGTCATGCTTGGGTCATTGATTTGAATATCGGGGTGAATCTCTCGCTTTGGGTCTTCGCGGCCAATTATCATCTTTTCTTCGCTCAACACGAATGTTTGTCCTGTAGATATAATTACAAGCCGTGCCTGCGGCAATACAGCCACAGGCCCACGCATACGCTGCTGTATCTGTTCGAGTGCAGTGATAAACTCGCGCGGCGTCTGGTAACGAGCATCAGGTAGTTTAGCCATCGCCTTCTGCATAAAAGCATCCATTTGGGGGGGCAGACCTGGTCGCAGACGGCAAATCGAAGGTATTTCCTCGCTCTGATGCTTGAGAATAATCTCTATGGCGGTGCCTCCAGTATAGGGCGGCTCCCCGGCAAGCGCCTCGAACAGAACGATAGCAAGCGAGTAGAGGTCGGAGCGGATATCTGCTGAGTGCCCCCTCATTACCTGTTCTGGAGCACTGTAATACGCCGTCCCCATAAATTTATCTGAGCTTGTAATCGTCGGCATATCTCGACTGCGGCCTAAACCGAAATCGGCGATCTTCACAATTCCTTTGTTATTGATGAGGATATTCTGTGGCTTGATATCCCGGTGAATCACTCCTCTTTTATGAGCGGCGTCCAGCCCTTCGGTGGCTTGCAGTACATAATCCAGTGCGCGCACTGGTTCCATCGGACCATAGGTGAGTATGTAATACTTCAGATTCTGGCCATCCACATGGTGCATGATGATGAAGTAGAGATTGTTGTCATTGCCATAGTCAACGATTCGTACAACGTGTGGGTCATTCAGGCCGTGCAGGATGTATGCTTCTCGTTTGAAACGTTCCAGTAGCTCGCTGTCAGATGCATGGTCGAGGTGCATGATCTTTGCCGCGTAGAGATAGTTGCTTTGCAGGTCGCGTGCAATATAGACTGCGCCAAAGCTGCCACTGCCCCGTTCATCAATAAGTTTGTAGCGCCCTTTGATGATACGCTCAAGCATGTCACTGCTCATATTTTTTCCTGTCTGAGAGGCTACCTTCTTGCGGCTGTGAAATATTGCCTGTAACGATTTGTCTCATCTGTAGGGGCGCGATTGATCGCGCCCGCCGATAATGAACTTTACCGACCAAGTCCGGTCATATGTTGTCACGCCTCCAGCGAAGGATCTGTCTGGCCGGGCACTGAGATCCTTCGCGGAGTTTATCCTGAGCGAAGTGAAGGACTCAGGATGACATGACCGATCTTGGTTGGTAAATTCATTATTGTGGCCCCCGATTTATCGCGCCCCTGGTGGATGGTTTGCTTCCCCAATGTAGCAATAAATCGAACCTTTCTCAGGACTATATTACATCATTTGCCAGTTATTGTCATTGCCGGATCTTTGACGGCGAGCATGCTGTATCTTCCATGGGTAGAAGAACGTGTAGAATGGAGAGCATTGACGCGCCACCGAGCCGAAACGTTCGGTGGCGCAATCCGTTGCGGCATCCATGAAAGTCGCGAGCCCAGGAGTATCATGGGTATGCACGATGCTGGGCGGAGATGGAGTGTGTCAGGAAGGACTAGCTAGAAAGCGAGTAAGCATGGCAGAAGATGACCGCAGGAACGACGACAAAGAGATTGTCCCAGGGATGGAGGTGGAGGCCAACGGGGGGGAACTGGGTGAGCAAGACCTGAGTCCAGCCAAGGTCAAGAAGGTGAAGATGGACCAGCAAGACCATGTCGAGGAGATTGAGGTTGAGAAAGGGGCACTCTTTCGCAAGAAGCTCGATGTACCGGCTGACCGCATTCAAGCGGTGGAACCAGCGGCGTCAAGCGAGGGAGCTTCTGGCAAGGTCATCCTGGATGCGAATGAAGAAGAGCTGGAGGCACTCACCGCGCTGGGACCCGAGCGCTTGCCTTCTGAGAGCGAGCGCCGAGAAGAGGGACTGCTGGATCAGGTGGAGCAGCAGGTGCCCACAACGGAGGGAATGCGGGAGATGGAGCGCAAGATCTACGCGGCTCGACCGCAGAGCATATGGCTGCGAGTGATCGGTCCAGGGTTACTCTCTGGCACCTCAGGCAATGATCCGTCGGCAGTCACCGTCTATGCCGTAGATGGAGCGAGGGTCGGGTATGCGCATCTGTGGTTGATGCTGCTCACCACGCCGCTCTATCATGCGGTGCAGTTCGCCTGTGCCAAGATCGGACGGGTCAGTAAGAAGGGATTATCGCAGCTCTTGCGCGAGCACTACGGGCTCCCGGTCGCGGCCGTGACATCGCTCTTGCTCGTCATCAGCAATATCGCGCTCATTGCCGCTGACCTGGCTGCCATTGGCAGTGGCTTCGAGCTGATTACGGGGCTCTCCTGGCTCTGGTTTGTGGTTCCGATTGCGGTGGCACTGTGGTACCTGACGGTCTATCGCAGCTTCGAGGCTTTCAAAAAAATCTTTCTCACGATGAGTTTCGTGTTTGTCGCCTATGTCCTGACCTCCCTCTTCACACATGCTAATTGGGGAGCGGTGCTGGTGCACACGTTTGTGCCACAGATCGGCTTTGATTTTATCAGCATCAGCAGTGCGATGGCCTTGCTGGGGGCGACGATCTCGCCCTACTCCATGTTCTGGCAGGCCAAAGCCGAAATCGAGGAGCAGCGGGAAGGTACGCTCAAGCAACAGGTGCGCATGGCGAGGCTCGATGTAGGCAGTGGTGCCCTCGCGGGCCAGGTGGTGGCATACTTCATCATCATCTGCACCGCCTCGACACTCTTCGTGCATCACCAGAACATCACCACGGCCGCAGATGCGGCACGCTCCCTGGAACCCCTGGCCGGACCACTGGCCCGCTACCTCTTTGCTATTGGTCTCATCGGGTCGGGCCTGGTAGCTATTCCCGTACTGCTCGCCAGCACCTCCTACGCAGTGGCGGAAGTCGTGGGCTGGCCTGGGATGCTATCAGCACGCCCATGGCAAAGCGAAGGATTCTACCTCATTCTCACAGCAGCGCTGGTGGTGGGCGTGGTGCTGACATTCCTGGGGATTAATCCCATTCAACTGATCTTCTGGTCCAATCTCGTCACCGCCATCATCGCACCGCTGCTGGTGATTGCCATTCTGCTGGTGGGCAACCACCGGGCGATTATGAAGAATCAGCGCTTGAGCCTGCTGCACAATTTCGGCCTGGTGCTCATTACCCTGATCTTGCTTGCCGCGTCCGTCCTGTTCTTTTATCAGCTCGCTACCGGACATGGGAGTTAAGGGACGATGAAACAATAAGTACTTCATGACTTGCTTATCAGAAATACCAGTTCTGTTGGAAATGCGAAGCGTCGAATCAACCACGGTTTGTTTGCCACCAGTTCATAAAACCTGGCCTCGTAGTTTGTGACCATGCCCTTCTTCCTCCCGCCAAGGCTGTGAGCGGGAAACGAGACAACGAGGTGATCAGCATTGATCGTTTCTAAGAGCCGCAGGCCCGCTGATTTGTCTACCTGTTCAAGACAGGGTATAGCCTTGAGAAGAAAGGCAACGTCCCCCTTTTGCGCGGGGCAATCTTGTAGCACATTGCATACTTTACCATTTCCCTGTACATGCAAGAGAGCCATACACTCGTTTAAGAAATCCATCATATCCTGGTAAATGTCATATGCATAGTACTGCGCCTGCTCGCTCAGAGGAATCCAGGGTATAGCAAGTGGATGTAGTCCACAGGCAATATCAATGACCGAGTTGATTGGAGGAAGATCGCCCAGTATAGTGCTATAGAACTGCTCAAGTATTGGCAGGCGCTCTCTGGTGGAGGAGTGATGACCCATAATCCATTTACACACGTCAAGTATATGCTCCCTGTCTCCTGCTTGTACTGCCTGTCTGAGTTTATCTAACCATACCGAATAGCGTGGCGTATCATTTTGATATGCTCCCCCAACCTGGTGCAACTTATTCTTGGTGGCTTTGATCGCCTCTTTGAGAGTGTGCCGCCTGGCAAGTTCTTGTATGCCGATGTATCTGACGAGATCACTGTCAACGCTCTTATACCTGGAACTCGCCAGGACAGCCTCAATAAGCTGATCTATCTGGTGGTCTTCCATGTCGCTCATCAGCTCTTCATCCTTCCAAGTGAAAACCCTTTCCCGTAGGGGCCCGATTTATCGCGCCCTGAGGTGGGCCTTGAGACTCTGCTGGTGAATGCCATTGGTCCTGCAATCGCCTGCCAGGGTACCCGCAAGGTGTCATGGTAGGGGCGAGGCTTGCCCTCGCCCTGGCTTGCCCCTGCCCTGGCTTTTCCCTCGATTCGCCTCAGCATCGCATTCGCCTGCAAAGTCCTTTATGGTCGCCCGCCGTCCCTCAAACGTTCAGTAAGCTGGACCATGAATCTGAGATTATGCATAGTCGCCAGTCTCAAGAAGAGGCCATCATTGATCTTGAAAAGGTGGTGGAGGTATGCCACCGAGTAGCGTGAACAGCATAGGCAGTCGCAGAAACGCGAAACTGGCCCATCATTCTTGATGGCCTTGTCATCATTGATGTAGAGATATGCAAACCACTTCTCTGTCGAGCCGGGCGCAGGCAGCGCACTTGGCGTTGTAAATACATAGAGGCGCGCGTGCCGTGCGTCGCGTGTTGGCATAGCACTATCAAAGAGAGTGTAGCCCATCCTGGCGCATTCTACGACATTGGCAGGATGCCCAATGCCGAGGGCGTGCATTGGTAGTTCTGGCGGCACAAGTTCTCTGGTATACATGACGATATCGGTGAGCAGTTGTCCTTTGCTATCCAGGGGCCAGCCTCCATAGCCAAATCCATCAAACCCGATCTCCAGCAGCGCGTCTGCACATTGCTTGCGCAGCTCGCGCAAGCCTCCTCCCTGGATTACACCGAAGAGCAATGGCCTTTGATCTTGAGGAATACGCTTTTGCTGCATCAGCCGCTGGAACTCGTCCTTGCAGCGCCTCGCCCACTCGATGGTTCTCTTGACAGATTCTTGCTGGGTCTCAAGCGGATCATCCACATGTGTGCAGTCGTCGAGGCAGATGACGATATCGGCTCCGTAGCTGATTTGTAGTTGTATGCTCTTTTCAGGCGTGAGATGAAACTTGCGCTCAGAGCCTTCGGGTTGAAAAGTGATACCCCTGTCGTTCATCGAACCATACTTAGAGTTTTGCCGGATCAAAGAATACGCCTGGAAGCCTCCCGAATCTGTAATGATGGGGCGCCGCCAGCCAGACAT